>OCVV011258350.1_pt1 | contig 10044 bp, 5 predicted proteins | sample 1539721 | NCBI WGS metagenome assembly OCVV01 (sample SAMN02144230, study PRJEB22623) | gut metagenome | biome: sheep rumen | host: Ovis aries | place: New Zealand
ACGACGGCCTCCTCGCGGTCGGGGTTGAGCAGCGCGTAGGCGTTGGTGAACATCACCACGGCGGCGTAGGCCACATCGCTCGCGGCGCGGGCGGCTTTCAGCTCGCCGAGCACCTGCTCCATGCGCTCCTCGTTGCGCTGGGCGATGAGCTGGCGCACCTCGTCGTTCTTAGCCTTCAGCTGGTTGGCCACGATGAGCAGCCCGAGGCGGTTCCTGAATTCAAGTTACAAGTGCAGCACTGAAAATAAAAACATTGCGTTATGAAGGCAAACAATACATATTACGGCAACAATTACACTATCCTATAACGCAACTTTTTGAGAGAAAAAATTAGGATTCAACTTGCCGTATCGGAAGTTTTATTTATCTTTGCAATCATAAGTTGCGATTTGGTCTGGAATTTATCATTCATGGCCAAAACAAATTATTGGAGGCTACCTTGAGTTTTTTTTGTATCTTTGTAAATTTGTTATTCCATCCCGTTACAAGAAAACTATCTGGAAATGAAGAAACTATCCATAGCACTTGCCTTCGCCACCATCGCCTGTGGGCTGTGGTCGTGTGCCAAGCAGGGCTTTCCGTCTGGCGGACCCAAGGACGAGACACCTCCCGTGGTGCTGGGAACGACACCTCCCAACGGCACGCTGAATTTCGCCGCCAAAGAATTTACAATCCTTTTCGACGAATATGTCACAATGAAAGACATGTCGGGCGTACTGGTGTCGCCCACCATGAGCAAAAAAGCCGAGTTTGGCACCAAGGGCCACGGCCTGGTGGTGAAAATCAAGGACACCCTGCAGCCCGCAACCACCTATCTGTTCCAGTTCAAGAACGCCATCGCCGACTTCAACGAAGGCAACTTGCTGCCCAGTTTTGAGTATGTCTTCTCCACCGGAAACAGCATTGACAGCATGACCCTCCGCGGACAGGTAGTAGATGCCTTCAGCCAAAAACCCCTCAGCGAGAATGTGACGGTGGCGGCATGGGCCGAGAGCCAACTGGCCGACAGCCTGGGGGACAGCGTCGTTGCCAAGGTGCAACCTATGTATATGACCCGCCCCGACAAAGAGGGCCGTTTCGAACTCAACCACCTGCGCGAGGGTCGCTACCTCCTGCTGGCCATCGAGGATGGCGACAAGAACCTGCGCCTCGGCAAAGACGAATCCTTGGCCTTCCTCGACACACTGGTGTCCGCTGTGAAGATGCCTGTGCCACCCGACACCACAGCATCCGACTCGACCCAAGCTGACAGTGCGGCGGCGGCACCAACCGTAACCGACACCGCATCACCAGCAACATCAAAAGCCCCCACCTCCCTCACCACCCCTACCGACAGTGTCCTCCATGCCGCAGCGCAGATGACCGACTCCCTAACGAAAGGGGGCATCACGCTGCTCATGTCGCAGGACAAGAAAACTGCACAACGCATCAGCAAAAGTGCCTTCACCCATTCCGGCCGCATCGAAATTGTGACCGCCGCACCGCTTTCGCAGCACTATTCATTGCTTCATCTTCCAGCCGACACAGCCACTCCCTCTGCTCAACTATGGCACACCACCGGCCTCCGGGGCGACACCCTGCATGTGTGGTTGGCAGACAAGTCGTGCGACTCAATCAGACTATTGCTGATTGACACCACCGGCCTCCACGACACTCTGAACCTGAAAATGAAACGCCCAGCTGCCAAACGGAGCGGTCCCACTGCGGGCTTGCCAAACGCTCCCCGTGGGGCGAAGACCAAGCCGCAGGTGATGAAGAGTCTCATAGCTGCCCAGCACCCCTACTTCGACACCCTATGGCTGCAATTTGTCAATCCGGCCGCCGGCGTATGCGCAGCATGGCTCGCTCCCGACTCGGGAGCCAACCCGCTGGACTCAGCTGTGAGCGTGCTGGCCCTCAAAGACAGCATCCACTCGCACTGTGGAATACAGTTGCTGCCCGACCCGAAAATGGCTCCCGCCGTGGGGATGAAAGCTTTCTTGGTGTTCGACGGCAAGCCCGGCGAAAAATACCAGTTCAAAGTACCCGCCGGCCTGTTTTTCGACATCTGGGGCACCGAAACCGACTCGCTCACCATCAGCACCGAGTTCACCAAAACCGAGAGCTACGGCAACATTGCCCTGACCCTCCTTGCAGACAGTGCATTGGCCAACAGCCAATTCCCCCACCTCATTGTCCAACTCACCAACGAGAAAGGTGAGACAGTGAAAGAACTGACAGCCCTGAAACCCGGCAAGTACACATTCCTGCATCTAAAAGGCGGCAAATACGGCATCCGCGCCATTGTGGACAGCGACGGCAACGGCGCCTGGACCCCGGGCAACTGGTGGCACCACCGACAGCCCGAAAGGGTACTCACTTTTGGCAAGACCCTCGAACTGCGCGAAAACTGGGACATGGAAGAGAAATGGACCCTGCCATCATTTTGACTGTACAGATTGGCTGCGCCACTGATTCCGACATCTTGGCACATCCCAAGGCTATATAACAACTCCCCTTTCGTATGCAAAAGAAACTCATAGCCGGCCTCTTCTGGATTCTGCTGCTCAACCTGCTCATCAAACCCTTCTGGATTCTGGGCATTGAGACAGGAGTGCAGAACGCCGTGGGCCCGGACGAGTACGGCTTCTATTTCGCCATCTTCAACCTTGCATACATCTTCAACATACTGCTCGACCTTGGGGTGACCAATTTCAACACCCGCAACATAGCCCGACATCCCAAACTGATTGACAAACACCTGCCCGATGTGCTGGGCATCAAACTGGCCTTGCTGCTGCTGTATGCGGTAGTCACCTTCACCGTAGGACTCCTTTCTGGCTACGGCTCTCGTCAATTCCACCTGTTGGCCGTGCTCACCCTCAACCAGTTTCTGAACTCGTTGATTCTCTACCTTCGGAGCAATTTCGAAGGGCTCATGCTTTTCAAGTGGGACAGTGTCATCAGCATCCTCGACCGCGTGGTGATGATTGCCATCTGTGCACTCATGCTGTGGGGGCCGAAGCCGGGCGTCACCATCGAAGGCTTTGCCTATGCCCAGACTGTGGCCTACCTTCTCACCGCCATCACCGCCCTCGCTGTGCTGAGCGTCCGCATCCGGCGCGAGTACAATCCCCATTTCAGCCTGCGGACCCTTCGCCTGTCGCGTCCCTTTGCCATCGTCATTCTCCGCAAAAGTCTTCCCTTTGCCCTGCTGGTGCTGCTGATGGCTTCCTACAACCGCATCGACCCCCTGCTCCTCTCGTGGCTCCACCCTGCCGGTCTCCACCAGTCGGGCATCTATGCCGGCGCCTTCCGCCTGCTCGACGCGCTTACCATGGTGGCCTATCTGGTCTCCGTCCCCCTGCTGCCCGTGTTTGCCCGCATGACGGCCGACAACGATTCCGCCCTCAGCGGCACCACCCGCATGGTCACCGGCCTGATGGCGGTCTTCTCGGTGACGGCTGCCGCCACCTTCTCCCTCCACAGCCACCTCTTCATGCAGCTGCTCTACCGCGACCACATCGAAGAATACGCCGCCGTGTTCAGCATCCTGGTGTGGGGCATCGTCCCCATCTCGATGACCTACGTCTACGGCACCCTCCTCACCGCCGCCGGAAAACTGCGGCAACTCAACATCCTCGCCGCCACAACGCTACTCATCAACATAATAGTAAACCTGATTGCCATCCCCCGCTACGGGTCTGTCGGTTCGGCATGGGCCTCGCTGATTGCCCAAACCTGCATGGCTCTGGCCCAAATATGGGTGGCCTTCGGCTCATTAGGGTTGAAATTCACAGTGGGATTCCTGCTGCGGCTGCTGCTCTTCAGCGCCGCCACGGTGGCCGTGGCGGCACTGCTGCCGGCACTGCCTTGGTGGGGCATACTGCTCGCCACCGCAGCAACAGCCCTCGCCGTGGCCCTCCCACTGCGTCTCATCGACCTGAAACAGATAATCCAATCATTGCAAGAAAAATAACACCACCCCATGAAAAATACCGTTCTCCCCTTCCTGTGTCTGCTCCTAACCATGGCCAGTGGCATGCACCAATGCCGCGCCCAGATCTATATCGGCCTGCACGGCGGCATCACCCTGCCCCAAGGCGACTATGCCGACTCGCGCATGAGCGACTACGAATGGATGTTTGCCCAGGGGCATCAGCACAAGGCTGGTGCCGGTCGCGGATGGTCGGCGGGACTCGACGTGAGCTATGCCATGCCTTTCCACCCCAACCTGGAGGCCCTCTTCGCCGCCGACTATATGCAGAGCGGCGTGAGCCGCGACGTGCAGCACTACTTCGACATCAGCTACGCCAACCGCTACAGCCAGTGCAGCCGCTATACCATGCAGCTGCCCCGCTTTCGCCACATACCCCTGCTGCTGGGCGTGCGCTACAAATACCCCCTCACCAAAACCATCCACCTCTACGGCCAAGCCCTGGGCGGCATCAACCTGCGGCTCATCAGCCCCTGGACACTCTACTTTGCCGATGCCAGCTGGCCCTACGCTTACCGCGAGGACGACATGCAATACAACAACATGAAGCGCAGCACCTACACCAACGCCACCACGGCGGCACTGCGTGTCGGAGGCGGATTCATAGTGAAAGACCTGGTGACCGTCGGCTTCGACTTCAACCTCATCGGGGCAGCCCCGCTTGCGTGGGACGAGGAAGAGACCGTGCGCTACGACATTTACGGCACCGTCAACGAAATACAGAACACCTACCATGTAGACTACTACCCCATCCGCCCCATGCTGGTGACAGTGTCGGTGGGACTGCGCCTCAAAGCCTTCAGCGGCGCCCGCCACGTGCAAGACTGGTAAGCCGCCCGCACTAAAAATCCCAAGTGAACCCCTTGAAAGGGTGGCTGCGGTCCGCGTTCTGCTGGTGCGAGAGGTCCTGCAAATGCCTGATGCGCCGCACACCCCATTTCCACATCCGCACATCGAACCACAGCAACACCACAAAGAGCACAGTCGAGACAAGCCCCTCGCCCTGGCCCATACTTTCAGGAATCATAAGCAACGCATCGAAAGTGCCATGCATCAACATGGGCACCACAAAGGCCAGCAACAAATAGCGGCCCCGGTGGGTGGGGTCGAACTTGGCCAAAGCCACATAGTAGCCCATCATCACCCCGAACAGAAAATGGCCCGGCACCGAGAGTACTGCCCTCACCGAACCCGTCACCAGCGCACCGCCAAACGAGTCCTGCCCGAAGACGTATGAGATGTTCTCGAAACAGGCAAAGCCCAACGACACAAAACAGGCGTACACGATGCCGTCATAATATTCGTCAAACTCGCGGCTCTTCCAAATGGCCAGCAGCAGCAACAGCAGTTTCCAGAGTTCCTCGCTGCACCCGGCCACCACAAAACCCGTATACGCCCCGCTCACCACCGGCAACGGCGGGGTGAAGACGGACAAAAAGCCCTCCATCATGGCGGCAGGAGGGATGGACAGTGCCCCAAAAATGAAAGCTTTCAGCAACGTCCCGAATGGCTCTTTCCCAAATTTATCGCCCTTATAAACCACTAACGCCAACACAATCACTGGCAGTATCGCTATTGCTAAGAGATAAATATTCATACTGTGCCACTTTAAATTAACTCGGCCGGGGCTACCGCCCCTCCAGTTGCAAAGATACAAAAAAAAATCGAAACCACAAAGAGTTGCACCGCCACAGAACCTCAAACCTCCCCTTACCGCCCGACTCACGGCCGTCTCACCCCATGCCGCAATGCCGACATTTCATAAAAAGTTATAATCGTGTTAAATATAGTTTATTATCTGGATAAATTTAGTATCTTTGCATTTGTTGGGAAGAAGGTTTTTCCCGACAAACATAATAATAAACAACACATTACAAATACAAAACAACATTATCATTCAATGGCAAGAGAGATAAAATTCAGTCTGGTGTACCGCGACATGTGGCAATCGTCGGGCAAATACCAACCCCGCATGGACCAACTGGTGCAGGTGGCCCCCGCCATCGTCAAGATGGGATGTTTCGACCGCATCGAAACCAACGGCGGCGCATTCGAGCAGGTAAACCTCATGTATGGCGAAAACCCCAACAAGTCGGTCCGCGCATGGACTAAGGAATTCAACAAGGCAGGCATACAAACCCACATGCTGGAACGCGCCCTCAACGGCCTCCGCATGTACGGTGTGCCCAAGGATGTGCGCCAGCTCATGCCAAAGGTGAAGAAAGCCCAAGGTGTCGACATCATGCGCTCCTTCTGCGGACTGAACGATGTGCGCAACCTCGAACTCTCAGTGAAATACGCCAAAGAGGCCGGCATGATCAGCCAGGCCGCCCTCAGCATCACCTACTCACCCATCCACACCGTCGAATACTACATGGGCATCGTCGACAAGCTCGTCGAGTTCGGCGCCGACGAGATAGCCCTGAAAGACATGGCCGGCATCGGCCGTCCCACCATGCTGGGCAAACTCGTCTACCAGATTAAGAAGAAATACCCCAACATCATCGTCCAGTACCACGGCCACTCCGGTCCCGGCTTCGCCATGGCCTCCGTGCTCGAGGTGGCCCGCGCCGGCGCCGATGTCATCGACACCGCCATGGAACCCCTCGCCTGGGGCATGGTCCATCCCGGCATCATCGCCGTGCAGGCCATGCTCAAAGAGGACGGCTTCCTGGTCAAGGACATCAACATGAACGCCTACATGGAAACCCGCGCCCTCACCCAGTCCTTCCTCGACGACTTCCTCGGCCTCTACGTCAACCCCGCCAACCGCATCTGCACCTCCATGCTGGTGGGCTGCGGACTGCCCGGCGGCATGATGGGCAGCATGATGAGCGACCTCAAAGGCGTCCACCACGCCATCAACATGGCCCTCAAAAAGAACGGCAAACCCGAAGTCACCTTCGACGAACTCACCATCCAGCTCTTCCAAGAGGTGGCCTACATCTGGCCCATGCTCGGCTATCCCCCACTGGTGACCCCCTTCAGCCAGTACACCAAAAACATCGCCCTCATGAACATCATGGCCCTGGCCCAGGGCAAGCCCCGCTTCAGCCAGATTGACAAGGACAGCTGGAACATGATCCTCGGCCGCGCCGGCAAACTGCCCGGACCCCTGGCCCCCGAAATCATCGAGCTGGCCAAGAAGAACAACCTCGAATTCTACGACGGCAACCCCCAGGACGCCTACCCCGACGCCCTGCCCGAATACATCAAGGAAATGGAAGACAACGGCTGGGACCGCGGCGAGGACGACGAAGAACTCTTCGAACTGGCCATGCACGACCGCCAATACCGCGACTACAAATCCGGCCTGGCCAAAGAACGCTTCGAGAAAGAAGTGGCACAGCTGCGCGCCGAAAAAGGCGTGTCCGCCGCCAAGAACGCCACCCCCGGCGCGGCAGGAGCCGTGTCGCTCACACCCAACTACATCACCAAAGAACATGCCAACGCCACACCCATCGTGGCCACCGAGGACGGCCAACTGCTGTGGGAGCTCGACTTCAACCGCTCCGTGCCCCCCGCTCCCGGCCGCGAATACAAGCAGGGCGACGTCTTCTGCATCATCCAGGCCAACTACGCCCTCGTGAACGAATACATGGTCAAGGGCGGCCGCCTGGTCGACACCTGCGTCAAGCAAGGCCAGATGGTGAAGAAGGGCGACATCCTCGGCTGGATAGAATAACCCCCCTCAGGGCAGCCCCGCCCCAGGCTTTGACGCCGACGGCGCGCCATCGCGCCACGGGGCACAGACAACAGAGGTGTCGCGGCAATGGCCGCGACACCTCCTTTTTTTTCAGCACAGCGCCACAAAAACCTCACCCCTCCCGCACCGCAACCGCCCACGGCACACCACATACTTTGTATTTGATTTCTGTTTCGTTTCTGCATACATTCTACATTGTTTCTAATCAGCAAACAAAATAAAGGGCAACCAGTGTGCAAAAAGAAGAAGAGGAGCGACGCGGGAAAAGCATCGCCGCTACGTTGAAAAAAAGTTGTATCTTTGCACCCAGAAAAATACACCGCAGTATGAAACAGTCCTCTCACCCCCTCCTTGCCGTGGCCATGCTGGCAGCAATGGCCTGCGGCCTTTGTAACCCTTGCCCCGCCCAGACCCACACTGAGGGCGGCGGCCTACAATGGGTCAACGTCTTTATCGGCACCGGCGGCATGGGCCACACCTTCCCCGGAGCGTGCTACCCATACGGGTTTGTGCAGCTCAGCCCCGACACGGACACCATCCCCCACAACATCGACGGCGTCTACCAGCCGCGGGCCTACGACTATTGCGCCGGCTACCAGTACAGGGACAGCAGCATAGTGGGCTTCAGCCACACTCACTTCAGCGGCACGGGACACAGCGACCTGGGCGACCTGCTCATCATGCCCTACAGCGGCAAGACGCAGCTCAACCCCGGCACGGCCGAGAACCCCGACGGGGGCTACCGCCAGCGTTTCCGCCACGAGACGGAGGAGGCACGGCCGGGCTACTATGCCGTCACGCTGGAGGACGACCATATACGCTGTGAGCTCACGGCCACGGCACACTGCGGCGTGCACCGCTATGTATTTCCCAAGGGGGCGGCGCAGAAGCTTGTCCTCGACCTGAACCACGGCATCTACAACTACGACGGAAAGGTGCTGTGGGCGCGGTGCAACGTGCTGTCGCCCTACTCGCTGAACGGGTGGCGGATGACCAGCGGATGGAACCGCGAGCGCAAGCTGTACTACCACATTTCGTTCAACAAACCCATCAAGCACTATGGCTACCGCGACTTTGCGCCGCAGACCTACAAGGGTTTCTGGCACCGTTTTGATGTGGAGCACGATTTTCCCGAAATGGCAGGACGCAAGCCGGTGTGCTGGTTTGAGTTTGAGGACGACGGGAGCGACACGCTGGAGGTGATAGTGGGTCTATCGGCCGAGAGCGTGGAAGGCGCACGGACAAGCATCGTCCGCGAGGGGGCTTTGTATTCGCACAGCGCCTGGCGCACCATCTACCGCGACCGACCGGAGGGCGACACCCTGCTTATCGTCAACCAGGATGACCCTCGCTACCGCAGTCATTTCGACGTGGCGAACGAGCTGACGCGTCGGGCATGGGAACGGATGCTGGGCCGCATCGAGGCGCAGGGGCCGAACGAGGCTTTGGAGATGCTCTACACCTCGCTGTACCACACGATGATCAACCCTTCGCTCTATCAGGATGTGTATCAGGAGTGGCAGGGCCGCCGCACGTATACTATCTTCTCGCTTTGGGACACCTACCGCGCCCTGCATCCCCTCATCAACCTGATGGACACCGCCATGAGCCGCGATGTGGTTTACTCGCTGCTGAAACATTATCACCGCAGCCCCCACCACATGCTGCCGGTGTGGAGCCACCACGGGGGCGAGAACTGGTGCATGATTGGCTACCACGGGGTGTCGGTGCTGGTGGACGCGGTGCTGAACAATCTGGGTGTGGACACGGAGCAGGAGCTGGAAACGATGGATGCGGTGTTCCGCACTTCGAATGTGGACTATTACGACTATACGGGGCTGTATAAGCAGCTGGGGTATGTGCCTTTCGACAAGAGCCGTAACGGCACTTCCGTCACGCTGGAGAACGCCTACGAGGACTGGTGTATCTACTACGCCCTGGAGCGGGGTGTTGAGAACACGATGCCCGATGTGGTGGGCTTAGAGGACTCGGTGCGCGAGAGCTACCGCCAGCGGGCATTGAGCTATCGCAATGTGTTTAAGGACGGCTTTGTGCGCGCCCGCCTTGCGGACGGGAGCTGGAAAACGCCCTACTCCCTGCTGTCGACCAGCGGCGAGGGACTGATAGAGGGCAACGCGTGGAACTACAGCTTCTACGTGCCGCACGATGTGAACGGCATGATACAGATGATGGGCGGCGAGAAATCCTTTGTTCGCAAGCTGGACACGCTGTTTACCATGCATGTGCCCGACGAGTTCTTCGCCGAGACGGAGGACGTGACCCGCGAGGGGATGCTGGGAGGCTATGTGCACGGCAACGAGCCCTCGCACCATATCCCCTACCTCTATATGTGGACGTCGCA
>OCVV010994028.1_pt1 | contig 10042 bp, 9 predicted proteins | sample 1539721 | NCBI WGS metagenome assembly OCVV01 (sample SAMN02144230, study PRJEB22623) | gut metagenome | biome: sheep rumen | host: Ovis aries | place: New Zealand
CCTGCCGCTCCTGCCAGGCCACATATTCCCGCCAGCCGCCGCGAAAATCGGTGATCTCCCCGTCGGCCAGGGCCCAGATCCGGTCGGCAAACTTCTCGATGAACCAGCGGTCGTGGCTCACAAAGAGGAGGGTCTGCTCATAGTCTGCGAGCGCGTCCTCCATCCACTCGCGGCTCGCGATGTCCAGGTGGTTGGTGGGTTCGTCCAGGATCAGGAGGTTGATGTCCCCGCCCATGAGCTGGCAGAGCTTCAGGCGGCTTCTCTCGCCGCCGGAGAGGGTGCCAACGGGCTTGAACACGTCCTCCCCCCGGAAGCCGAAGGCGGCGAGGCGGTCCCGCGCCTCCTGGGGCTGACAGCGGCAGTCATAGAGCATGGTGTCCAGCATGCTGCGCTCGGGCACGGAAAACTGCACGATCTGGGGCAGATAGGCCTTGCGGATGGCGGGGCCAAGATATAAGTAGCCGGTGTCCGGCGTCTCCTCCGCCATGATGAGCTTCACCAGGGTGGATTTGCCGGTCCCGTTGTCGCCCACGATGGCGATGCGCTCCCCGCCGGTCACGGTCAGGGAGAGATCGTGAAAGAGCTGCTTTTCGCCGTAGGCTTTGCTCAGCCCCTCCACGACCAGAGCCTCGTCGCCGTTAAACTCCCGCTGTTTGAATTTGACGGAGAGCTTTCGCTGCTCGGCGGGCTTTTCGCTGTGGGAGAGCTTCTCGATGCGCTTTTCCATGGAGAAGGCCCGCTTGTGCAGCTTGTCGTTTCCCATGAAGGCCCAGAGGTGCATCTGCTCGGCGGCGCGCTGCAGCTGCTCGATCTTGGCCTGGTCCTTCTCGTACTGTTTCAGCTTCTCCTCAAAGCGGCGCTGCCGCTCTTCCACGTAGAAGCTGTAGTTGCCGGAGTAGAACTCGGCCTTCCCGTCCACGATCTCCACGCAGCGCTGCACCACCCTGTCGAGAAACCAGCGGTCGTGGCTGATGGCGAGGACCGTGCCCTTGAAGTGCAGCAGATAGTCCTCCAGCCACTCGGTGGCCCGCAGGTCCAGGTGGTTGGTGGGCTCGTCCAGCAGGAGGATGTCCGTGTCCTCCAGAATGAGGCGGGCCAGGTTCACGCGGGTCTTCTCCCCGCCGGAGAGGGAGTCGAAGAGCTGCGAGCGCTGATAGAGCGGGATCTGCAGACCGTTTGCCACCCGGTTGCGTTCGGATTCCATCGTGTAGCCGCCCAGGCGCTGAAACTCGCTGCTGAGCCGGTCGTACTCCTGCAGCAGGGCGGGGGAGGCGTCCTGCTCCATCTGCAGCGTGAGCTCTTCCATGCGGCTCTGCATGTCGTAGAGCCGCTTATGCGCCTGGCGCAGCACGTCCTCCACGGTCCAGCCCTCGGGGTAGACCGGGATCTGGGAGATGAGGCCGATGCGCTTGCCCGGGGCGGTCGAGACCTGCCCCTCGTCGTAATCAATCTCCCGCACCAGGATGCGAAAGAGCGTGGTCTTGCCGCAGCCGTTGGGGCCGAGGATGCCCACGCGCTCGCCCGGATTCACGGTGAAGCTGAGCCCGTCCAGTATATTCTTGCCGATCTCAAAGGATTTGACCAGCGCGTTGACTGTGATATCTGCCATTTCAATCACTTCCTTATTGGCTCCCCTGTGTAAGGGGAGCTCCCGCGAAGCGGGTGAGGGGTTGTGCAGAGTGTTTTGAGCTGTCGTTTCGGGGCGTGTACAAGCCTTTCGGGCCACTGGCCACTGCTCACTCGATCTGCATGCAGTGCTGCAGCACGCGGTAGGCCACCGGGGAGGCGACCGAGAGACCGCCGCCGCCGTTTTCCACCAGCACCACGAAGGCGTAGGGGTGCTCCGCGTCGTCCAGGAAGCCCACAAACCAGGCGTGGCTCGTGAGATCCCCGCCCAGCTCCGCTGTACCGGTCTTGGCACAGAGCGGGAGCCCGCCGAAGCGGAAGTCCCCGTCGTAGGCGTAGGAGACGTTGTAGGCCATCATCTGCCGCAGCTTGTCTGCCGTGTCGGAGGCCATGAAGCGCGATTTCACCGGGGATTTGCCGTCGCTGATCATGGTGGGCTCCACCAGGACGCCGCCGTTTCCCACGGCGGAGACAAATCGCAGCATGGCGTAGGGGTTCACCAGGTCGGTGGACTGGCCGATGCCGGACCAGCCCAGCTCCGGGTCGCCCACGAATTCGGTGGGGTAGCTGCCCGCTGCGGTGGGAATATCCCCCAGCTTATGGGGATCGAGGAAACCGAAGCTGCGCACATATTTGACCATGTTCTCCTGCCCGACCAGAGTCGCGATCTTGGAGAAGGCCACGTTGCAGGAGTTTGCCAGTGCCTGCTCGAAGGTCTGGGTGTAGTGCTCGCCCGAGCAGTTGATCTCCACGCCCGCGATGTAGCCCTTGCCCTCACAGTAGAAGCGGCGGGTGTCGAGGTCGGGTACGGTCTCGATGGCGGCGGCCGCTGTCACCAGCTTGAAGATGGAGCCGGGGACGAAGACCGAGGACAGCGCCCGGTTGAGATAGGCGCCCTCGCCCGGTTCGGCGTTGGGATCGGCCGGGTCCACCGCAGGGGAGGAGACCATGCACAAAAGCTCCCCGGTTTTGTAGTTCGTGACCAGGACGCAGCCCTTGCGCCCGGCCAGCGCCGTGTAGGCGGTGTTGTTGAGCCCCGCGTCGATGAAGAGCCGCGTGGTGGCGGCGGTGGAGCGGGTGGTGCCCGTGAGCAGGCTGAAGCCCTGCATCTTGTTCCAGTAGGTGGAGAGGATGCCGGTGCCGGTGCGGCCCCAGTAGTCGCCGGTCACGTGGTAGTTGGCGGTGCGGGTCAGGGGGTCCGCGGCGTAGTCGTTTTCGTTGGCGGAAAAGGCCGCCAGCACCACGCCGTTGCGGTCCAGCAGCTCGCCGGAGGAGCCGGAGTTGAGGCGGTTGAAGTAGAGCGCCCAGTCCGCCCCGTGGTCGATATAGCGCAGCACGTAGACGGTGAGGCCCGCGATGACCAGCAGGGCCAGCAGCAGCACGGAGAAGGCGCGGCGTGTGATTTTTTTCATTCGTCCTCATCCTCCTCTTCCTCGTCCTCCTCGGGGGGCGGGGCGTTGCGCATGCGTTCGCCCGGGCGGACGGCAAAGCTGGCCTCCCGCCGGTTGTCGGCGCCCTTGATAAAGGCCATCATCATCCAGCAGCTCAGAAGCGAGGAGCCGCCGCGGGAGACGAAGGGGAAGGTCACGCCCGTGAAGGGCAGAATGTCCAGCGAGCCGAACACGTTCAGCGCCAGCTGCGTCAGCATCATGCTCATGGCGGCGCAGGCCGCGATCGCGTAGTAGGCCGAGCGGCCGAAGCGGGCGGAGCGCACGGCAAAGAAAGCCAGCGTCAGCACCGCCATGCACATGCAGAGGGCGATGATGAGCCCCTGCTCCTCGCAGATGACGGCAAAGACCATGTCCGTATTGCCGGCCACGATGTCCTTGAGCCAGCCGGCGCCCGCGCCCTTGCCGAAGAGGCCGCCCGCGGCGGCGGCCGACATGGCGCGCACCTGCTGATAGCCCTTGTCGTACACGTCCTCCCACACATGGCCCCAGGAGGCGAAGCGCTGCCCGATGTAGGGCCGGGCCGTGACCGCAAGAAGGCCCGCGATCACCGCGCCGGAGATCGCCAGGATCACCGTGGCGATGGAGCCGGAGCGCATGAAGGAGATCACGAGGAAGCAGAGAAAGAACACCAGCGCCGTGCCGAAGTCCCCGATCAGGGCCAGGGCCAGCACGCAAAGGGCGGAAAAGGCAATGAAGGAATACAGGTTTTTCTCGCGGAACAGATGCTCCAGCGTGGCCGCGCCTACATAGACATAGGCTACCTTCACCAGCTCCGAGGGCTGGAAGGAGAAGCCGCCGATATACAGCCAGTTGCGCGCGCCCAGGATCACGTCGGAGAAGACCGCGTTCACGGCGAGCAATGCCAGCGCCGCCGCCGCAACGGGCATGCGCATGGTGGCGGTGCGCTGCAGACTCCGCAGCCACCAGCCGCCGATCAGAAACAGGATCACACCAGCCAGCGTCAGCAGGATCTGCTTGTACATGTCGTCCGGCGTGGAGCTGGCCGCCACGGACATGCCCAGCGTGGACAGATAGAAGGCCAGAGTCTCCACCTCAAAGCCGCTGCGGCCGATGACGCGCATGGCATTGTAGCAGCTCCACTGCATGATGGCGAGGGCGGCAAAGCCCAGCGCGATGGTGGGGAGGTTTTCTGCCTCGGCAAACATGGCGTGCTGCATCAGCAGGAAGAGCTGAAACAGCGTCAGCTCCAGCAGCGTCACGGCGGGGGAAACCCCGCGCCCGGGGGCCGAGCGCTTCTCCTCCAGCTTTTCACGCCGTTCCATGGGTATTTCCTGAAAGCGCACGTTGACGCCGCCCAGGTTGATCACGTCTTTGTCGTTGACCCGGATGCCCCGGTCGCCGACGCGCTCGCCGTTGACCCAGACGCCGCTGCGCGCGAAGATGTCGTAGACGGTCCAGATTCCGTAGTCGTTTCGCGTCAGCACCGCATGGCTGCGGCTCACGCCCTTCTGGTTGATGCGCACGTCCGCGCTGCGGGAGCGGCCCAGGATCACCTCCCAGTGATTGACCGGGAGACGGCCCTCGTGGCTGCGAATATAGGCCCAGGTCTCGGGCTCGTACTGTTCGCGCAGCATGGAGCGGATACAGCGCACCAGGATCGCGATGCTCAGCAGGATCAGCGCATATTTCGACGCGCGGAGCATATAGTCCAGAAACAGTTCGGTCACCGTCATGCCGTATCCCTCCTTTCCGCGCGTTTTTGGTGCATAGGGTGCATAGATTTAAATAGTATACCACAAAAAAGCGATTCTGACAACATCGCCGGCGGCGGAGAACAGGCGTTCCGCATCCGCCCCGGCGCGGCGTTTCTGAAGAATTCTTAACTCGGCTTGAAAAATGGGCCCTCTCATAGTAGAATAAGCAGCCGATGAGAGAAACTAACGAGACGGCGCTCCGGGGAGGGCGCTGTGAAAGGAGAAGGAATATGAACAAGATGATCAGGCCCCTGGCGATCCTGCTGCTGGCCGCGCTGCTGCTGGCCGGCTGCGGCGAAAAGTCCGTTTTCAGGGTCTCCGGCGAGGATGACAATACGATCAGCGTCACCGCCGTGAAGGCCGAGAAGAACAACCGCGGCATCAGCTATCTGACCGTGGGGGAAAACGAGAGCGTGGTCGTGGCGGCGAATTTCGAGAACGGCGGCAAGCTCCGCGTTCGCATCTTCGAGGGCCTGCTGGGCTCTGAGGAATTTGGCGACGAGCCTGTGGCGGAGGCTACCGTCAGCGGCCATGACACGGCGGAGTTTACGATCGACCCTGGGGAGTACACCGTGGCCGTGATCGCCGACACGGCGCTCACCGGTACGGCGAAGCTCTCCGTACATGCCGCCGGCTGAATAGAACAATACAGCCAGAACCGACGGCAAAGCCGTCGGTTTTTCTCTCTCTGCGCAGCCGTTCTCACGGGGTTTGACAGAAACGATAAAATGAGTATAATAAATACGTTGACTTTTTTCAGCGATACTATTACCGAAAGGAAATCTTACGATATGAGCGAATGCACCCATGACTGCTCCAGCTGCGGGGAAAACTGCCCCTCCCGTTCGGAGCCCCAGAGCTTCCTCAAGCCCCTGAACCCCTATTCCAGCGTCAAGAAAGTGATTGCTGTCGTATCCGGAAAAGGCGGCGTGGGCAAGAGCCTGGTGACGAGTTTGCTTGCCTCCGAGATGCAGCGCCGCGGCTACCGCTGCGCCGTGCTGGACGCGGACATTACCGGCCCCTCCATCCCCAAGTCCTTCGGCCTCACCCAGCACGCCACCGGCACCGATCAATTCCTGATCCCCGTCACCACCCACACCGGCCTGCAGATCATGTCCATCAACCTGATCCTTGAAAACGAGACCGAGCCCGTGGTGTGGCGCGGCCCCGTCATCGCCGGCGCGGTGACCCAGTTCTGGACCGACGTGCTGTGGCAGGATGTGGACTACATGTTTGTCGACATGCCTCCCGGCACCGGCGACGTGCCGCTGACCGTATTCCAGTCTCTGCCCATCGACGGCGTGGTGATCGTCACCACCCCCCAGGACCTGGTGAGCATGATCGTGTCCAAGGCCGTGAACATGGCGGGCATGATGAACGTGCCCGTGCTGGGCATCGTGGAGAACATGAGCTATTTCCAGTGCCCCGACTGCGGCGAGAAGCACAACATCTTCGGCGACAGCAAGGTGGAGGCCGTGGCGGAGAGCTTCGGCATCGAGCACTTCTGCAAGCTGCCCATCGACCCCGTGGTCGCCACGATGGTGGACGCGGGCGAAGTCGAGTCCGTCCCCGGCGAGGAGATCGCCCCCATGGCGGACGTCATTGAAAACACTCTGAAGATCGAGGAGTAAACCCCGGTCATTCTGAGCGAAGCGAAGAATCTCCTCAGGATGACAGCGAAATGACAGGAGAAAACACATGAAAGTTGCGGTTGCCTACGACAACGGCGAAATCTACGGCCACTTCGGCCACTGCGACATGTTCGCCATCTACGAGTACGGCGAGTATGTCTACGAATGCACCAAGACCCTGATCGAGACTGCGGACCGCCAGGGCCACCAGGCCATGGCCGATCTGATGCGCGAGCAGGGCGTGGACGCGGTCATCTGCGGCAACATGGGCGGCGAGGGCAAGGCCCTGCTGCTCAGCTACGGCATTGTCCCCGTGGTGGGCTATTCCGGCGACGCGGACACCGCGGCCGACCTGCTGGTCACGGGCCAGCTGCCCATCAACCCCGGCGAGGGCGGTGGCGGCGGCTGCTCCTGCGGCGGAAGCTGCAATTGCGGCGCCGAGGGCGGCGAGGGCTGCTCCTGCGGCGGTGGCTGCGGCTGCGGCTGCTGAGGCCGAGAACAAAGAAAAAGCTGTCTCAGAACCTGTGCGGTTTTGAGACAGCTTTTTCAGTTTTGCGGTTCGGGTCTTCCGTCGGGCATGCAGGCGCTGCAGGGCTCGTATTTGCCGGATTCGTATTCCTCCAGCGTCAGACGGTAGACGTCGGTTTTATCCTTGATATAAATGCAGTCCCGCAGGTGGTACTTGCTGCCGTTCTCCGTGCGGTAATAGTCCTCGGTATAGACTGCCTTGTCGTGGGAAGATTTCAAGAAGAGCCCCGCCGCGGCCAGCAGCACCAGGAACGCGGCCGCGAGCCCCGCAATCAGGCGGCAACGCTTCTTTTTCCCGAAGCGGTCCCGCAGCAGAAAATGGGCAAACTCGTTGGCCTCATGCTCCTGCAGCACGTCGGCGCCGAGCAGGCTGCGGCTCTCCATGTGCCGCGAGCAGATATGCCCGGCCTCGTGGGCCAGTACGATGGTGCGCTCCTCGTCGTTCAGATCCTCGTGCACAAAGATCAGCCGGTATTTTTCGTCCTGATAGGTGAAGCAGCGGCTGTGGGCGACCTGGTCCTGCAGATGCAGCGCGTCGATCAGCGCCGCCACATCGTCGGTATCATGGACACCGTTGAACTCAATGACGGTGTAGCCCTGCTCCTGCAGCGCCGCGTATAGCGCCGCGCTGTTGACCACCCGAAGCCCATGCTCCCGCCGGAAGGCCCTGGCCTGCTGTTTAACGCTCATCGCCGCTGTCCTTCTTCCCGGCCCGGATCCGCGCCAGCGCGTCGTGGGCGCGCAGATCCTCCTCGCTGACCTCCCGGCCACGGCTGCCCTCGAAGGCCTTGATCACGGTCTCGCCGCTCAGATTGTTGCAGCGCGCAAACTCCATCATGATCACGGTCTCGACCGCGTGGATCGCCTGCTCGTCCAGGTAGTTGCGGATATCGTCGTGCGCAAGCGGCAGAAAGGAGGGAATGTCACTGGTAACGTCCGGCTCCGTCAGGTGCATCAGCTGCCTGGGCAGGAGCCCGGCCTTTGTGATGAAATCGCGGGTCGGCTCGTTGTGATAAAAGATCAGGATCAGCGACAGGTACAGGCTCCAGGACATTTTCCGCTTCCGCGTCTCCAGAGAGGAATAGGTCTGGCGGGAGATGTCCAGAAGGTTTGCCAGCTCATCCTGCGACACGCCGAGCTTGAGCCGGAGAAGCGGCAGCTCGCCGACAAGCTTTTCGATGAGCGCCTCGCGCTCCGCCTTCGTAATGAGAATTTTCTGATCCATGGATGCCTCCCGTGCGCCGGCATATAAAACCGACGCCCGTTTTTTCTTTGTCTTATTATTTTACCGTGTGTCGCATTTTTTGTCAATATGCCGCCGCTCGTCGACGGGGAAAGAAGAAACGGCCGGGCGAAACCGCGAATGCGGTATCGTCCCGGCCGTTTTCGTATTGCCGAGGCCCTCAGCTGCAGAGCCAGACCAGATACCGGAGACAGGCGGGCAGGCGGGGCGTGTTGGCCAGGATGCCCAGATATACCGGCTCCGGGAAACCTGCGTCCGCGAAGAGAGGGAACTCCGTGAGAACGATCGCGTTTTCCGCCTCCTCGGAGACGATCCGGCGGCTCTCCGCCTCGTCCAGCAGGTACTCGATGCTGTTGTCCTCCAGGACCACGGTGTTGCTGACTCTGTGACCGTCGAGAGCCTCAATCAAAGCGGGATCGGCCCCGGCGAGGGCGTCGCTCAGGGGCAGCAGATAGCCGTTCCGGGAAAACAGATCGTAGGATTCCCGGTTTAACAGCACCAGATCCATCTTCTGCGCCTGGATGGCCGCCATGGTCTTGATGCGGGAGGCGTAGGCATACTCCTGATTCATAATATCCGCGTCGTCCGAGAGGTACAGGTCCGGATACCAGTACACATCCTCCCGGGCGGGATTATAGCCCGCGTCCTGCAGAAAGCCGGTCCGGAGGCGCTCCTGCAGATCCTCGCCCACGCTGACGTTGACCAGCGCCTCATACAGCACGGGCTCCTTTGCGGTGAGCTGCCGATGCAGCACGGACGTGAGCACCAGCAGCGCGATCAGCCACAGGAGGATCGGCCATTTATAATACAGGTAGATGTGCTCCAGCTTCTTTGCCGGGCTCAGCGAACGAAAAGCCGCCTTCCGGGCGGCTTTTTCCTCTGGGGTGAGCTTCATGCCTCCGGATCCTCCCCGCCCTCTTCGCTGTCGTCTTCCAGGTCCTCCGGCGTGCCGGAGACGGAGATCAGAATGGTGTTTAAGAGCCAGGCGCTTATCAGCGCACAGAGTCCTTCGCCGAAGATGATCAGCGGTGTGAACCAGGCCACGACCACGAAGAACATGGCAAAGTGCACCGCGAAGACCAGAATGGTGGCGAAGAGATAGTGGGTGCCGATGAGGAAGGCGTTTTTCAGCATGGCAGTGTTGGTGTTCGAGACACTGGCCAGCAGTGGGAACACATAGAGCAGCACGATGACATAGACCACCGCGGCGGCGATGACCACCGCGAGCACCAGCGTCCACAGCACGGCGGCTGGCCCCTCGGAGATCAGACGCAGATGATAGAGAATGTAGCCGTCTGCTCCCAGGAAGAGACCGACGCCCAGCAGGATCAGCCAGAGAACGGTGGCCTGCTTGAAGTTTTCCCTAAACGAGCGGAAAAACTGGGCGGCGATGTGATTGTCCTCGTCCCGCACCAGCTTGAGACTGGCGTAATACAGCGCCGTGGTGGAGGCGCCGACGGTAATGATCGGCAGGGAACAGACGATCCAGAGCAGGTTCAGCATGCAGCTGCTGCAGAGCTTCAGCAGGAGCTGGCTGAATTTGCTTTCATAGGAAAAGAATTTCATGGACAGTCGCCTCTCAGTCAAATCTGGTGGAGTCGCGGTAAATCAGATCCGTCTCCGTGTGGACCACGCGGTAATCCAGCGACGGCTCCCGGATGCGCGTGATGAGCAGCTGCAGCGCCGAATAGGCCATGATCTGCGTGTGGATATGGATCGTACTCAGGGGCGGACGGCTGAGGCGTGATTCGGCGGAGTCGTCAAAGCCGAGAATGCGCACGTCCTCCGGTACTCTTTTTCCAATGGAAAAGAGCGCGCGGATCACGTCCCCGGCCACAAAGTCGTTGG
>OCVV011350178.1_pt1 | contig 10042 bp, 3 predicted proteins | sample 1539721 | NCBI WGS metagenome assembly OCVV01 (sample SAMN02144230, study PRJEB22623) | gut metagenome | biome: sheep rumen | host: Ovis aries | place: New Zealand
AAAGAATTTAAATTTTCTCTTTTATGTGATGAATTAACATTTTTAAAATCAATATTCATAACCACGTGTTTTTCACTGGTTTCGGGATCATGAACAATATGGCCGTTGTTATCCTTATTAGGAGCATTGAATAAATTAAATTTAAGAAGGAGGATTGGATCTTTTGTATATAAATGTTTATCATCATCACTATAATTGTACCCGAATAAGTATACATAATTATAATTCTGTTTGTATCTTAAAAACCAGATTTTTTTCTCTTTAGAGTAAGAGACCTTATTTTTATAGGATTTAACCTTTCTACTAAGAGGAAACTCCAATCCAATATTATAAAAAAATTCATTTTCTGAATTTTCATTCTCACGTGAATCATCAATTAAAAAATAGGCCATATTAGTCCCTTCATATGTTTTTTCAATAAATAATTTGATAGACCTATATTAAATATTTTATTATAAAAATTAGCAAAAAAATAAAGTAATTATATATAATTCTTTTGATATAATATAATTATGATTTTTAAATATAGTTTTATATAGTAAACTTTTTTTAAAATTATTATTTAATGAACATAAAATTAAATGGGGGTTTATATGACAGAATCTTGTTTTAATTTTATCAAATCTTTTGAACCTGGAATATACAATAAAATTATTGAAATGGAAGAGACCATACGAAAAAAAGATTATGCGCAATCTATTATCATAGGAAGAAGTACTTCTGAAGATATTACAGATCGAATCGGATTTTATGAAAATATTAATGTGAAAGGCTTAGGCCAATATGATACCATAAATAAACTAAATGATTTTAATGTTCTAGATAAAAAAATCGAAAGACCATTGAATACTATTAGACGTACATGTAATGATGTAGCCCACTACAAAATAGAAGCCAATCTGGAATCCTGCTTAAGAATTCATAGAAATCTATACGAATCCCTTTGCTGGCTGTATGAAAATTATGCCGAGGATGAAACTTATGTTAAAGTAAAATATCCGAGTTTTGATCCGACACCATCAGTTGTTCCAGTTCAACCAGTTCAAACAACAACAGAAGAAATTATAGAGCCCGTTGTTGAAGAGGACAATAATCAATCTGTTTCTAATTCTGATAATGAAATAGATGAAGTTGATTATGATGAACTGAGCAGTATGCTAGATGATATTTATGGAGATGAAGAAGAAACTGATGAAGAAATATCTGAAAAAGACAAGTCACAAACAACCTTGCCTCTAGATAATTCAGACCTTATCAATCCGAATATGGAATTTAACAAATTAAACGGCAGTTTCCTATTAAATGAACTATCAAAGTTAAAAGACTCTTCTCATGAAGCTGTGGAAGGTTACGAATCATTAAGCGAATTTAAAAAATATCTGCACGTCAAACGTGAAATAGAAGCTGAATTCCGAGAAAAATTAAACGAAGTCAAGGACAAACCTGGCGCCCAACTTGTAATGCTCTGTGGTAGTGTAGGGGATGGTAAATCCCACTTGATAGCTTATTTAAATTCAGAACACCCTGAAATAATGTCTAAATTCAAGATTCATAATGATGCTACAGAAAGTTTTGATCCTGATAAAACCGCTATTGACACATTAGCTAAAGTTTTAAGTGCTTTTGATGACAATCATATAAGTTATTCCAACGAGAAGCTTATTTTAGCCATAAATTTAGGTGTTTTAAATAATTTTATGGAATCTGATTATGCTAAAGAACAATATACTAAATTGAACAGCTTGTTAAAAGAAACCAACATATTTGATACTGAAGAAACTTCTCAAAATTATGATAAGGAACCAATACACATCATAAGCTTCAGTGATTATAATCTATTTGAATTAAATGAAGATGGTGTTGATTCAGAATATCTGAAAAAATTATTCGGAAAAGTAACTGATGTCAGCTACGAAAATCCATTTTACCAGGCATATTTAAGGGATGTTGCCAATAACTATATTGGCCCTATAAAATACAATTATGAACTTTTAATGAATGAGAATGTAAGATACGAAATTACACAGCTTGTTATTAAAGCAATAGTCAAATTCAAAAGAATCGTATCCACAAGAGAATTATTAAACTTCATTTATGAAATCATTGTTCCTCCAGTAATCAAAGAATATGATGATACCTACGAAGTTTTAGATTATATCACTGATATTTTACCTAATTTGATTTATACCACTTCAGAGAGATCTCCGTTACTTAGAATTATTGAAATGCATGACCCGATTCATTTAAGAAGAGAATTGCTTGATGAGTTCTTGATCAATTTGAATATGACAAATGATCTTGGTTCTGTAATCAGTGAGTATTTAGTGGAGTGTGAAGAAACATCTTCACTTATTAAAAGCATTGGTAAAAAGTATATTTATGAACTTAAACCCTTTGAAGAGGATGTAATCAATACAATTATCAGATATTCTTCAATTTTAGGCAAAGAGGATATCAAATACATGTATACCCGAGATTCCTACAGGGAATTCATACATTATCTCTATGTATATAATACCAATGACAAACAAGGATTTAAAGAATTATTTGAAAGAGTCCAGGGTGCGGTATTCAGGTGGAAAGGCTCTCCAATGAAAAATTTCATTTTAATTGATGAACTGGATAACTTCAATATTGCTGAAAAAATCGATCTAAGTCTTGTACTACCTAAAAAAGATGATTCCAAATCAGAATTAGGCAATCGTTTTAAAACCGATATAATACTGAACTTCAAAGTAAACGATAATGAAGAACCAGTAACCTTGCATATGGATTATACATTATATAGCATGATAACCAAACTCAATAAAGGTTATAAACCTAATAAAAATGATAAGGAAGACCTGGTTGTCTTTAGAGAGTTTATAGATGAACTGATTAAAAAAGGAAGTTCAGACAAGCAATTGCTTATTGAAGATATAAATACCAATAGAAAATTCAATTTAGAATACGATGCCACTTTTGAAGAATTTACATTTGAACAAGGTGAATTTTAATGTATGAAAACAATTTGGATCAATTAAAAAATCAAATGGGTTCCAAAATCACTCATGTCATCAATAAAAATTCACCATTATTGCCATTTGTTTCAAGAGAACCTGAAAGAGTTAAATTCAATCATGGTTTTGATGGAATCATTGGTGAATTTTCAAGAATATACTCTGAAAAAAGCTGGAATGATGAATTTGAAATTAATAATTTGGTAAATAATATTTTATCAGGCAATGATAAGATATCCTGCTCAAAGGAAGATGAAGAGGCTCTTAAGATTTTCATTAAGGAATATTTAATTAATGAAAAACAGGAATTAAATATTTTACATCCTCATTTATTTTTATATCTGCCTTTATCAGATAATTTAGAAAAAACCGGAGAAAAGAGAATAGGTGAATTTTTTAATGATGTGTTTTTTAAAGACATTACTGAATTTAAAGACTTTTTTGAAAACAAGGAATCCAATCAAGTCATAATCAAATTCATTTTGGAAAACATTCCAGATCTACCTTCAAAAGATAAGGAACTAAAGTATATCTCCGTTCTTCCTTTTGTTACAGATGTTTTTAGAGAGGATATTGTTTTTGCAAAGGAACATGAAAGCTTTTTAATAAATAATTTTGAGTATATTTTAGCATTTTATTATTTTTATTATGTTTCTCAATTCAGCATAAAATTAAACCAAAGCTATGAGGCGGTTAGTTTAGAAGAGCCAACTGAAACATATTATTTATTAGACTGGGAAAAAGCCAGCGGAAGTCGAAGAAGTGTGAACAAGGGATATAATTTAATTAAAGAAGCAAACAAAAACTTATTGGTTCGCATCAACATCATAGAACAGTTGAATATTTTGCTTGGAACTCATGGATTGTTCCCATTCCAAATCTTGAACATTATCAATGAAGCTTCAAATCAGGAAAAAGATGAATTTTTATCTGTTTTGGAGCAATGGATAGATTATTACAATGAAAAAAAGATGATAATATCTTCAACTGTTGCACATGATTATAAACCTTTAGTGAAATCATTGTTCAATAGTCTGGATCAGGGAATACAACAAGCTCCTAAAAGCAGATATGGTAAAAACCTTGAAGAATTAGCTAAAAAATATCTTGCTAAAAGCAGAGGCCAATACGGATTAATGTTAAATTTAAATAAAGATTTCCTATATATTATCACAGCTTTATGCGTTAAAGAGAATAAAATCAAATTAAATGATTTATTTGATGAATATGAAAGAAGAGGTTTGTTCTTCGACAGATATTCCAAAGAAGAAATAGTTACCTTATTAAATAAATGGAATCTGATTGATAAGAAAAGTGATAGTGGAGATGCACAATACGTTAAATCTATTTTATAATAGGTGTTTAAAATGTATGAAAACAATCTTGAAAATTTAAAAAAACAATGCGGAGTAAAATCATTCAGACATATTATAAATATTAATTCGCATATCTTGCCTTTTAAAACCGATTCACGTTCTCAAACAAAATTCAATAATGGTTTTGAAAGCATTATGGGAGATTTTGCCAGAATTTCATCAGATAAGGATTGGGATGAAGATTTTAGCATAGATAATCTAGTCAGCCAAATTCTTGCAAATAAATATTTACAATCCAATGATGAAAACAAGGAATATCTGAAGCTGATTATTAAGGAATATTTAATAAGCGATGATTCAAACATGAATATTTTACATCCTTATCTATTTTTATATCTGGACAAAAACAAATCACTTAGATATGATATAGAAGAGGAAATAGCCTTATTTACTAGAGATATCTTCTTTAAAGATATTGATTTAAAGAATTTCTTTAATTATGAACATGAAATTGATAATATTATTGTGAGATTAATACTGGAAAATGTTCCGGATCTTCCTTATAAAAAAACAGAACCTGAATTCTATTCCAAACTAGATTTTGTAGTTGATGTATTTAAAGAAGATTTTGAGTTTATTAAAGATAAAACCAGTTTTTTAGTTAATAATTTAAGCAATATTATAGCATATTATTATTTCTTTTATTGTTCTCAAATTGCATTGAAATTATACCAACCATTTGCCAAAGTAGATTTATCCGCACCTACAAAAGTATACAGTCTATTGGACTGGGAAAGCTCCAGTAAAAATAGAAAATCTGTAGATGAAGGTTATAATTTAATTAAAACCGCTAATGATAATTTATTTCTAAATATGAATTTACTTGAACATTTGAACACATTAGGCGGAACTCAGGGATTATTCCCTAATGAGATTTATGATTTAATCAGCCAAAATGAAGAAGAAAAAGAGGAATTTTTAGTCACCTTCTCCAAATGGATTAATTATTATGAAGAACAGAATGGCTTGGAATATCTTGATTTGACAGGTTTAAGCTTTGAAGAATTGATTGATATATTCAAAAAAGATTTATTTGCAGGAATTGTACGTCAACAAAGACAATCTTTTTCATTTAATTTACAGAATCTCGCTAAAAAATTTTTTGTTAAACAGAGAGGACAGTATGGTTTCATGCTAAATATTGATAAAGATTTGATTTACTTGATTACAGCATTATGCATTAAAAAGGATAAAATAAAGCTAAATGATTTATTTAAAGAATATGAAAGAAGAGGTTTGTTCTTTGATAGATACTCTAAAGAAGAAATAGTTACCTTATTAAATAAATGGAATTTAATTGATAAAAAAAGCGACAGCGGGGATGCACAATATGTCAAACAAATTTTATAATTATTTGTCAGATAAACTAATTAAGTTTTTTAATACAAATGAAATACGTTACGGGGATAAGTTTTTTATCCAATTTGATGAACATGATAGGGTTGATGAATTCTATAATGCTTTAAAAGAGGATTTGCAGAATGTGGTAGCATTCGAATATCAACACGAAAACAGTGATTCTCTTTATAAGACTTTTGCAAGCGTTTTAGAAAATGACGTTAAAGTGATTGTAGTAAATTCTAATGAAGTATCACTTGATTATCTAGTAACACTTAGAAATCAAGTGACAACTCAAGAGGGAGTATGGGAAAATTCAGCACTTCTGCTTATTTGCTATGATACCATTGACAGTATTTATGATGGTATGAGAAATTTAGAAAAAGAAGACATGCCATTTAATATAAATACAATTAAAGATAACTTGAAAGATGAAATAGATTCCTCAAAAACTCTTTCCAAAGTAGATAAGGCAGTAAGTAAATTTTATTTAGATAAAAAAGTAGAAGATGCATTTCAAACTACATTATGGGATTATGAAGACATTTTATCAATCATTAATAAAGGAGAAATTGAAGAGGGAGATTATAAAAATCTAGGATTATTCCCTGATTCTACCTTGGATACTTATAAAACCACTAAACAAAAAGAAAACCGGCTTCAAGAGAATGCTGAAAACTTTGAATATGTGACCCTTAGCGACCAATATGAGAATAAACAAGATAGATTGGAGCAAAGATACAGCAGCACAGGCGTAAATTTATTAATGAAAGACAATTGGAAATCTGTTGACTTTAAAAAGATAAAGGATTCAAGAGAAAAATTCCTGACTATTACTAAAACTCTTCATTATGAAGAGAACTTGGATAAATTTACAAATGAGGGATGCATCTATTGGGAAAAATCCCAAAAAGAAACGACACCAGGTAGACGTAAAAGACATATAATCATTTTTAATGAAAATAATATGGTTAGAGAAGTATCCTTAAAATTTAATTTTGATGCAAATCTCGAAAGAACCTTTTTAGATAATGCATCTAGGGACTATTGCAGCATTTCAAGAAATTCTCTTAAAGCTAAATTTGGTTTGGAATATAATAAACCTACATTTAAAAAAATCAAATACAACCATAATAACCAAGCCAAATCAACATATGAATTTAACATAGTCGTTCTCCCATGTAAAGAAGATATTTTAAATCCTGTAAAAGATAAATTCCAAGTAAATCAAAAATTGAATAAAATAGTTGTCATTGATGACAATACTGAGGAGATATACTTCGGTTCTGGAGAAAACATGCAAAGCATCTCAGTAAAAAATGATGATTATATCGAATTATCTGACGAAGATGGCATAAAAATCGATAGTGATTCTGAAGTGGATGAAAATGGAACATTGAATTTCAATCTAGTTTATGATGATTTATCCATTCCTATTCAAATTAAAGAGGACACTACCAAAGCTCGCCCTGTTAAATCAATAACAATTTGGAAAAACAAGAGGGAAAATCAAGCTGACTTCAAATACAATGGCAAAAAAGTTATTCAAGAAACATTAAGTTATCATTTATACCCTGAGTTTAAAGAGTACTTGTCCTTAGAAAGACAGATGATTCAACATTCTATTTTATATGGCAAACGCAAAGCCAATGGATTGGTTGAAAAAATCGATTTGGCATTATCTGATGACTTGCAAACAGCATTAGATAAAATAATCGATTATTACAAAAACTATGGAGACATTATCCTTCCAAGTCTAGCATATTTAGACAATGATTTAATGATTCTTTATGAAGATTTCATAGGCATATTCAACAGTGAAATTGAAGAAATTGAGGAAAATTCAATTTTATCCAATGATAAAACCAAATTAAATCTGCTTAAAATAGGCACAATAATTGAAAATGATAAAATACTATTCTCTCCGATATCTCCTTTAAATATCGCATATCAATTGGAAGTAGCTAAGCAATGCAAAAATGAAAAATTGGATACCAATATCCTAAACAGATTAAGTCCTGAAAATTTATTACCTTATCTTTATGGAGGATTGGATAAAAACGGAAGGGATATTTTATACAAACCTGTTTATCAAAATGATGCTCATGAATGGTTAATATTTGAAAAAAGCGATGAAGTATCCATCAGCAGCACAAATGCGTTTATAGCTAATGTTGTGAAAGACAAAATGAATCAATTCGTCTCCCATTTCAAATATTTATTTGATCAAGATGCCAAAGCCCCAATAAAGTTAAATATTATTAATATTAATGAAGATAAGGAATTGGTTCGGGGTATTTTCAATTTCGTAAGAGATAGACTTCCAGATAGAAAATTTAAGAACATAATACCTGTAGAAATTAATTTATATAATAAGAACAAACGTTCCAAATTCGACGAGTTTTTTGAATGCTTGAACCCGGATCAACTTAACGAGAAGTTTGGTATTTCAATATCTTCAAGAACCATGGATTCCATGGATGTTTTAAGAACCATACAGGATAATATTACTTATTACAAGCATGATAGCCCTAAAGATGATATTGAATATGCACACATATCATTCTATAAAGTAGATTATGATTCAACTATTGCAGATGATAGAATGGATCAAATTGAAACAGGCCTATCATTGGATGGTTTATTATCCTCCATCACATCAATTAACAGCAGATTAGAATATAGGACTGGTTTTGGTACCAAAAACATTTTAAATCATGACAATTTACTGGTTGAAACCGTAATTAATTTAAATGAATTAAGCAGAAATTACGAAAAGAATGGTGAGAATTCATATAAAAAAGGAATAACCATCATTACAAAACCAATGGAGCTTGAAAAAGATTTAACTGAGAAATTATATGAGAAATCCCGTTGGGTAACCTTCATTGAACCTTCTTTTGGTCTTGAATATTTCAATAAAGAAGAAAATCAGAATTTAATCATTATCCATTACAGCGACCAGTATTCCTCATCCACAAAATATGATACCATAACAGTTACTAACAAATCCAACCAGTACAAATCCGTTATTAGAAAATTCTTAAGTGAGAAAATAGCGGATGATGAAACCGAGATTAAAGATGATTTAATAACAGATCAGAAATTGGATGAAATCATTAAATTATTTAATTCAATTAATGGAGAATGGCTGCTTAAGATAATAAGCACATATGGACATAGCGATAGGGAAAAAATAAGCATTATTTCCGCAATCAAGTATTGCCATGCCATATTGTATAATAAAGATATTATCTGGATTCCTATTTCAATGGAAGAAATATTGAGAATCGCAGGTACAGTTAAACTAAGCAAAAAAGAAGGCATTTTCAATCCTAGAATATTGGATGGAAAATTCTCAGATGATTTATTGTTCATAGGAATAAATCCTAAAGATGATGTGGAAGTCTATTATTATCCTATCGAAGTTAAAATAGGAATAAACAATGACAATGTTGTAGACAAGGCACATAAGCAAATTAAAAAAACATATGAATTATTAAATGAACAGCTGTTCAGCAATTTGGAAAACGCTCAATTCAGAAATAAATTCTATAGGAATTTCTTCATGCAGATAGCTCTTACAAATGAACAGAAACTTAAACTTAATGGCTTATTTGATGATGATGAGATAGAAAAAATAGAATCCTTAAAATCCAGATTTTTAAATGACGATTATAAAATATCAGGTGATTTGAAATCATATATTGGAAGAGGTGCTATTGTATCATTTAAGCAAGACAATCCATTCAGATCAGTTCATATGGAAGAAGGAGATTATATCATAGAACTTACTGAAGACGATGCATACTATGGTTTGCTAAAATCATTTGAAGACATAAATGAGGAAATCCAGAAAGATAAAACCGATATAAAAGCAGAAGAATTATTATCTCATATTAATATCAATTCCGATGCTCATTATATTGATGAAGAACCTGAAAGTGAAGATGAGCAGGATATCCTTTCAACTGACCATGATGGAGATTATGGCCCAGATTCAAAAGAAGATTCTGATGGAACCCCTATTGATGATGAACCAGTTACTGGCGGCGAGCCTTCCAGTACAGGCACTATTAGTGGATTAACCACTAATCCTCCAGATATTGATGGAGGGGAGACAGCAATTGAAGCAACAAGCAGCACTCTATCCCATCTGGCGAATGTCAGAGCATTAATCGGAAGTGCTGAAGGTTCTAAACATCAAATATTCTGGGAATATGGACATCCTGGACTTGCAAACAGACATTTATTAATTGAAGGTAAATCAGGTCAAGGAAAAACCTATTTCATCCAACGGTTAATAATGGAATTACACAAACAGGACAT
>OCVV011361188.1_pt1 | contig 10042 bp, 11 predicted proteins | sample 1539721 | NCBI WGS metagenome assembly OCVV01 (sample SAMN02144230, study PRJEB22623) | gut metagenome | biome: sheep rumen | host: Ovis aries | place: New Zealand
ACATCTCACATCAAGAAGGTTTTCAATGTCTCGCTTGCGCGTTTTGGTTTTTATGGGCGGTTATTCCACGGAACATGATGTTTCTGTGACAAGTGGAACCGGTGTTATCCGTGCGATGGATAGTTCCAAGTACAATGTCCATCCCGTTTTGATTCAAAAGGATGGAACCTGGATTTGGTCTTCTCGTGAACTTTCCCCGTATCAGAAAGACAATTTTTCGGAAAATTATTTCTACAGCTTGGAAGGCCCGAGTGCAAGACAGGAAAAGAATCCGGCTCTTTCGGAGCTTCCGAGTGCAGATATCGCCTTCCTCGCTTTGCACGGTAAGTGGGGCGAAGACGGTCACGTCCAGGGTCTCCTTGAAAACTGGGGAATCCCGTACACGGGTTGCGGCCTGCTGGCGAGCGCTCTTGCTATGGATAAGGTTCTCTGCAAGGCTGCCTATCTTTCGGTTGGAATCGATACGCCTCCGTACCGCGTCCTTTTCCGGGACGACTTTTCGGGCGATAAGCTGGTGGAAGCGGCAGATGCTCTCGGTTTCCCGCTGGTTATTAAGGATCCGGTTGGCGGATCGAGCATTGGAATGGGCATTGCGAAGGATTTGGATGAAGCCGGTCAGATTGTGAACGATCTGTTCAAGAATTCGAACCGACTTCTTTGCGAAAAGTTTATTAAGGGTCAAGAAGCGAGCTGCGGTTATATTGAAGGAATCGAAACTCCGCTCCCGCCGACCGAAATGCGCATGACGACCCGCGAATACTTTGACTATGAAGCGAAGTACAACGGCGAATGCCGCGAAGTCACCCCGGCAGAATTCCCGGAAGAACTCACGAAGCGCATTCAGCAGCTTGCCAAGAAGGCTCACCTTGCGATTGGAGGCGCAGGCTATAGCCGCACGGACGTTCGCATTGACGCCGACGGCAAGCTCTGGGCTCTCGAAACAAATACGCTCCCGGGTATGACGCCGACTTCGATTCTTCCGGCAGAAGCTGCAGCCGTCGGTATCGACTATTCTCATTTGATTGACCTGATCATTGACACAAGTTTGAAGATTAAGCGTTAAAATGGAACTCGATCTCATTCTGGATACATCGCGTAAAGGCATTGCTCTTGGCGTTTATGATGCCGGGAAGCCTGTGTGCGAACATTTTGAACCGGAAACCCGTGGCGAAAATCTAGGGCATACTCTGGATGCGGTTTTGGACCAGGCTAAGGTTTCTCTCGATGATATTAAACGGGTGATGGTGACGCTTGGACCCGGATCGTTTACGGGACTTCGCACGGGGATTGCCTTTTGCGAGGGGCTTTGCTTTTCGGGAAAGCGTTCCTTGTACGGTATTTCGACGCTCAAGGCTTTGCGGTCTCTTTCCGCAGACGAAAATGTGGCGGTCGTACTGTACGCTCGCACGGGATTCTTCTACGTGGGAACGCAGAACGAGGAACTCTTTATTCCGGTGGAAGAAGCGGTTCAAAAGTTTGAAGAATTGAAAATCCGCTCGTTTGTGGCGGATCGTCGTTCTGCAGACGAAGAACTTTTCAAGTCTTTTATCCAAAAGGAAAATGCGCAGCTGATTGTTTCGGAAGGAAATGAAATCGCTCCGTTCTGCAAGTTCTTTACAGAGCTGGAACCGAACATTGTGCAGAGCGCCAATTACATTCAGCCGTCTTATTATGAACGCCGTGGCGCACAAGGGGTAATTCGCTAATGTCTGAATTTGCAATGACTGTCCGGGAAATGGACGACCGTGACATCCCAGCCGTGCTCGAAATTCAAAATGCAACGCACTTTGAAAATTGGGACGAAAAGACAATCCAGAAGTTTCTGTCGAAGACTTATACGTTTGCGTATGTGGCGGAAGCCCCGGACGCTTCCGGAAACTGGAAACTTGCCGGATACGCCATTTTCTCTTTGGCTGCGGACGAGGCAGAACTGCTTGCGATTTCGACGGCTCCTGAATTTTTACGCAAGGGCGTTGCGACGGAAATCTTTGCCGAAGGCGAAGAAGCTTTGGCCGACGCCGGTGCCCGAAATTTTTATTTGGAGGTTCGTGAGCATAACGAAGCGGCTATCGCTTTTTACCGGAATCTAGGCTTTGAAAAAAGCGGTGAACGCGATGGTTATTATTCGGATGGTGAAAACGCCATTTTAATGTCTCGCCCTTTGTAATATTGGGAACTTTATGAGCCGCATTTTTAAACCCATTTCCGACATCCGAAAAGAGAAGCGTCGTGCCAAAATAGTGACGCGTGCTCGTATCGGGGTTGTCGTCGTTTCGCTGATACTCCTCTTTTATGTTCTGATTTCGTACAGTGGCCATTGGCTTGTGCGAAACGATGAATTTGAACATGTGAAGTGGGTGGTTGTTCTCGACGGTCAAAGCGGTGATCTGGAGCGCTCGGACTTTGCGGCCAAGCTTGTGCGCGAAGGAAAAGCGGATTCCGTTTTGATCTTAGGAAGGCGCGTGTTCCGGGATAAGAGCAATGCGGACTTTTATGCAGAAGATATGGAAGATGTCGGCGGGGTAGATCCGGACCGGATTTATGTGTTCCGTCATGACGATCCGAGTACGCTCGAAGAAGCCGTTTCGATCGTGCCTTGGTTTAAGAGAAAGTCTTCGAAGGATTCGGTCTTGCTTTTGACCGCCGCTCCGGCAACGCGACGAGCCGCTATGCTTTTTAACACGCTTTCCGGTGGGCATCCGACATTCATCACGGTGGATTTGAACGATTGGCGCTACAATGCCAAAAATTGGTTCTTTGAACGCGAAGCTCGAAAGAGCTGGCTCCGGGAATGGGCGGCCATTTTAAATGCCAAATGGGATCTGCTCGGCGTCGATACGCTTTCTGTTTCGAACCGACCCGTGCGTTTCCCGGAACCGTGGAAGAAAAGCGCTCCAGAGGAAGCGCCTGTTCCTCCATCGCTTTCTCGTCTTGTTTCCATTCAAAAAGCGATCGCTTCTCAGGATTCCACCGCCAAGGAAATTCGTGAGGAGGTGAACCGAGATGCGCAGAAAGAAAATTCAAATTCCAGGGATTCCCTTTAAAAATAGGAACCGCGAATGAAAAAATATCTTATGGCAATTTCCTTCGCTTTACTGGCGGGCTGCTACAGTCCGGAGCAGTATGAGGCTTCCACAAGCAAGAATCAGATGGCCGATTCGGATTTTGGAACGTTGTTTGAAATCAACGGTGGAATGCAGATTTGCAACCCTTCTGTCACACAGGATGAAGAAAATTACCCGGCTTCAATGCTCTGGCTCAACTTTTCAGGAACGTTGAACGTAGAAGAGGCTCCGGAAGGTTACTCGACGACAGATGCAAGGACTCACGACCGCTTGACCATTTCCGATACGGCGGGTAAGGTTCTTTGGTATCTGATGAAGAACGAAGTGGAAGGCGTGGATTGTGAATTCCAGGATCCGGAATGGACGACCGATGGAAACTTTATCGTGACGCTCGGTGCATCGAACGCAAAAGGTTCCAAAGGTTGCGATGAATTGAACTATGGACTTTTGGCGGTCCGACTTTCCGACAAAAAGACGTTCTTCCTCGCTGACAGCGGTATGGATGAATCTTCCAATCCGCATCTTTGGATTGGAAATGCTCAGGATTCCATTGACAGCAAGGATTCCCTGGCGAACTTTTTCGGTACAAATGAAGTAAAGCTTGTGTACATGAATCCTTCGGGAAAGCTTGTTTACGTGGACTATGCAAAAAGCTCTAAGGCGGTAACGCTCAAGGCTCCGAGCGCAGAAGGCTTGCTCGACGGTCCGATGATTTCTCCGGATGGAAAGTTTATCGTTTATGATGTCCTTGAATCTTCGTATTCCTGGAGCTCTTACGTGCAGGAACTTTCTTCGACTTCTTCGCCGGTAGAAATTGAAAAAGTGGACGGTATGATTTCGAATCCGGTATTTCCGCACTGGTGGAAGTTCGGCTCCCGTCTCTTTATTGTTTGGACGGAATTTGCCGCGGGAACTCCCTATCTGAACAAGAGCGATTTGACAAGTGAAAGCACCTGGGATGCTTCGATTGGAAGGACCGCGATGCGTGAAGTGACGGTTACCGCAGGCGCTCCGAGCGATGTGGCTGTGGAATGGAACGGCGATGTGCGTGAAATTGCTCCGATTCCGCTGATCGGTGGACGCTCCCCGAGTGGGCATTTTGTTTCGACGGGAACGAATAACGGTTACATGCTTTATATTCCTTAAGGAGATGCAAGATGAAAAAATATTGGACACTTGCTCTTGCCGCTCTTTGTGGTTTTTCTCTTTCGCTTCTCGTTCCGGAATCTCCGGCGACGCCTTGGCAGTCCATTGGTGGCTGTGGTGCCGGCGGTAGCGGTGGCGGTGCTTCGGATGGAATTAAGTGGATCGGTCAAGGCGTGAATGGTGGCCTTGTGGAAGCGGAAGTTTTTACCAAGGTTTCGGTCGGTGAGAATTATTCGGGTATGACGTTTACCCCGAGATTTTCTTTTAAGCCGACCTGGTCGACTTCGGTGGGGGTCACGCTTCCATTTATGACGCATCACGGCGAAGTGCAGTATCGCACAAACCAGACTCCGGTGGACCGCACCACGGGAGGCTTTGGCGATGTCTCGTTCGATGTTTCTCAAATTATCGGAAGTGGAGGCGCTGCCAATGTCTCGCTCGCGCTTACCATTCCGACTGGCCAATACGATATTAAGCGTGGAACGGATGCTTCGAAGGAATTTTTGCCGTCCAGTTTCCAGAAAGGCTCTGGCGTGTATTCTTTAGCCCTCGGGTGGAATTATACACGCGATACGGAAAACGGGATGTGGCTTTATTCCTTAACATATACGCATCCGTTTAACGTGAGCTTTAGCGGAGAAAATGAATTCAACGATTCGTACTTTAATGATTATGATACCGATGGCGACGATCGCTTTGAATATCATTTTAAGTGGTACGGAGAAAACGATCTTGGCGGATACACGCCTCCAAGCGCTTCGGCTAGCATTGCCTACGCCTACCGTGGTCAAGAACACTTTGTACATTCTTTCGGCGTCAATTTTTCGGCACCGCTCGGGGTAGCCTGGATTCCTTCTGAAAAGGTCGGAAAGTATGATCCTCGTCCGGATCCCGATCATCAGGCTTGGTCTGCTGCATTCGTTTACGGCCTTGAATTTTCTCGCACGGATTATCCGATTTTCCTCGCTTTCTCGCTTCCGCTGCACGATAAATCGAATGGCGCAGACCCGGAAGATGAATATGATGAAAGTCCGATGCGCAAGTGGGATATGCCCGACTTTGGCGCTTTCCTCGAAGAATGGACTTTGGCCGTTGGTATCAAGGCGAGTTTCCTCTAAAATTTGAACAATGGAGAATACTATGAAAAAACAATTCACTCTTTCTCTGGCTCTCTTGGCTGGCTCTTTGATGATGGGTTGCAGCTCTAGTTCGAGCGCTTCCGACAGCACTCCTTCTTATAATCCGGAGGATTGCACGCTCGCAGAAGAAGGCATCAAGATTTTGCTTCCGGCTGGCGATGAAGAATATAAGATTGGAGATTCCGTTACGATCGTTTTCGTGGCCAATTATTCAAACGCCGGTGGCTTTAGCGTTCTTTACAAGGCGAATGCGGATGATCAAGGCTCGGAACTTTTTGCTAATTCTATCGGTGACGAAGCTCCGGATGGCACGGAATGCACGGAAGTCAAGGCACTCCTTTCGGAAAAGCTCTCTGCTTCGACGGAAGCGTTTATCCGCGTGCAGGCTTATAATGCACCGAAGATCCGCGCCAATTCCAATACCTTCACGGTGAAAGCGAAGTAAATTGGACTGTACGATCGCTCTTGTCGGGGCAGGAGGCTTTGTGGGCTCTCACCTGCTCCGGGCTCTTTTGAAACGGACTTCGTGGAAAATCCTCGCTGTAGACCTGGATTTTCACCGGATTCAAGATTTGCAACGGCAAAAGGATTCCCGCGTGGAATTCCTGTTGGCAGATATTGCCGACAAGCAAGTTATTCAACAGGTTTCGCATTGTGAAATCGTGGTGAACCTTGCCGCCATTTGCACCCCGAGCCGTTACATGAGCGAAGCGCTCGCGGTCATTGAAAGCAATTTTTCTCACCCGGCAGCTCTTGCCGAAGCTTGTGCCAAAACAGGTTCCTGGCTCATTTATTTTTCGACGTCGGAAGTTTACGGAAAGACCTCGTTTGCGACAGAAGTCTTAGACGAAGACGCTTCGGATTTTATCCAAGGCTCGGTCAAGGCTTCGCGTTGGTCGTATGCGGTGGCGAAGCAACTTTCCGAACGTTATATCGCCGCCATTCCGAACTTGAAGTATTCGGTGGTGCGGCCTTTTAATTTTATCGGCCCTTGGATGGACTTTATGCCAGGCGTCGATGGCGAAGGCATTCCGCGTGTGCTCGCGAATTTTTCGAGTGCCTTGGTGCGGAATGAGCCGATGGTCCTTGTGAACGGTGGGGAAGCGAGACGTTCCTTCACTTCGATTCACGATGCGGTGGACTTTATGTTCTGCCTTTTTGAAAATCGGGAAAAGGCTTATGGCGAAGCGTTCAACGTGGGCAATGCGAAGAATGAACTTTCGATTCGCGAACTTGCCGCTTTGATGCGCCGCGTTTATTCCCGCATTCTTTCTGTATCCGAAGAGAATCTTTCTCCGTTCCAAGAAATTTCGGGCGAAGCTTATTACGGTGAAGGTTATGAAGATTCCTTGCGCCGCATTCCTTCGGTAGAAAAATCCAAACGTCTGCTCGGGTTTGAAGCCAAGATTCCTTTAGAAGATGCTCTTGAAGAATCGCTTCGCTGGTTCAGATCGCATTATACTGCGGAGTGTAAAGTTTCATGATTCGGGATCTTTTCATCTTCATTCCCGCTTATAATGTAGAACGGGAACTTCCCGATCTGTTGAAGTCCATTCCTTCGGCGGTTTTTCTGCGCACGGTAGAGATTCTGATAGTCGATGACGGCAGTCGCGATAAGACGCTTTCCGTAGCAAGAAAATTTGCCGAAGGGGAAATCCGTACAAGCGTCCGGGTGGAAAGTTTTGCACATAATTCGGGCTATGGCGCGGTCGTCAAGACGGGCCTTTTGCGCGCCAGGGAACTTTCGAAGCTGCTGAATGTCAAATTCGCCATCTGCCTACATGGAGACGGCCAATATTCCGCAGCGTCCATTCCACAGATGATTCAAATGCTCGAAACTTCGGATGCCGTCATCTGTCAAGGATCGCGGCATGCCTTAAAAGGCGGCGCTCGGGAAGGACGCATGCCGCTATACAAGATTCTCGGCGGAAAGTTCCTGACGTTTGTCGAGAATCGTATTTTTACAAATAAGCTTTCGGATCGTCACAGCGGCTTTATCGCTTACCGAACTTCTTTCTTGAAAAAACTCGATTTGAAAAAGCTGAGCGGATCGTTTGACATCGATCTCGAAATCTTAGCGACCGCGGATGCGCAAAAGGAAAAGCTGGTGGAAATCCCGATCGAAACGCGTTACGCGGGAGAGGTTTCCAATTTGCGCGTAATCCCTTACGGGCTTCGGGTCTTGCGTATTGCTTGCCGCCGATGGAAGGGCTTTTATGGTTGATGTTTTGATTACCGGAGGCGCAGGTGTCGTGGGGGCAAGGCTCTGCCAGAAGTTTCTTTCGATGGGGCTTTCGGTTCGAGTGCTGACGCTTCCGGGGCAAGGTGAAGTCAAACGCCTTCCGAAAGAAGTGGAAATTTATTATGCCGATGTCACGGACCCTAAAACGCTAGTGCATGCATTCCAGAATGTGCATACGGTCTGCCATTTGGCGGCGGTGATTTTGGCGAAGGACCGTTCTGCTTTTGAACGCATCAATTATCAGGGCACTAAAAATGTGCTGCTTGCGAGCAAGGCGGCTGGCGTCAAGCGTTTTTTGCTGGTTTCGAGCATTTCGGTGACATATCCCGTGCTGACGGATTATGGCCTGAGCAAATTGCAGTGCGAGACTTTGGTAAAAAATTTTGGAATTCCGTACACGATTGTGCGCCCGACGCTTGTTGTGGAAGAATCCGGCGGAGCGGAATACATGCTATTTGTCAGGTACTTGAAGAAAACGCCTTTTGTACTTTTGCCGGGCGGTGGAAAATGCTTAAAACGCCCGGTTCGCACGGAAGATCTGGTGTCGGGGATTGTGGCGGCCGCGACTTCGCCCAAGGCTCTGGGAAAAATCTATGCGCTTGCCGGTTCCAAGGTACTTTCGATGGCGGAAATGGCGCAAATATCGCTTGAACGTGCAGGATTGCATAAAAAAATCCATAACCTTCCGCTGTGGGTATGCCACATTTTGGCAACTTTAAAACAGATTTTCATTCCGGGAAGCGTTTCTGCCAAGCAGGCGCTTGCAGGATTTCGGTATGATGCGTCACCGGAAATTGCAGATGCGGAAAAAGATCTCGATTATAAGCCTGGAACGCCTTTTTGAGCATTATTTTTGGAACGGTTCTTTCAAGAAAAGAATAGTTTAAGGGTGTAAACTGAGAGGTTACTTATGAATTTGAAGAAATTTTCTTCGATTGCGATTGCTTCCACTGTGATGATGTTTGCTGCGTGTTCGAGCGATAGCTCGAGCAATCCGAACCGAGAATCGGATTCTTCGTCGTCTGAAGAACTTTCATCCTCTTCTTCGGAAGAAAATGAAGAAGCCGAAGCGATCCGTACTTTGGTGGAAGAAATGCCGAATATGCTTTTGACGGAAAAAGGCGATGCGAATATTTGGCTGATTGCTGGAGCGAATGGACTTTATTCCTTGTGGGCAATCGACAAAAATTCAACTTCAACTTCGTATGCAACAGTAGCGACTACAGGTGATATTACGTCGGGAAAGCTGAAGTTTAGCAAGCAGGCCGACGGCTTTGTCTATGCGAAGGACTTTTCCCAGGGAAAAGCTTTTGCGGAATGGCTTGAAGAAGGAATCTCGCTTGAATTCTCGGTAGAAGATGAAAACCTGATGGTCTCGATCGACGGAGCCGATCCTGTCGCCGTGCAGAAGGCAACGCGTAAGGTGACGGCGGGATATCTTTCCAAGGCGGATTCCCTGGTGGGCAAATCCTTGGAATGGACCGAAGGAGATTCTTCTTCGGTGTACCGTTTCTACAAGAACGGGGAATATATTCGCTTGACGACAGATGGCAAAAATGACGGCTTTGAAGCGGGCTATTATGATGTGCACCGTCAGACCTTGCTGATGTTGCCGATGGAACATGTGGGGACTGTCAGTTCTCTCACGTCCTATTCGGCAAAGATCGGCGATGGCTCTTACGAATTGGAAGGTCTGACTTCGACAAAAACATACGAAGTCTCTTCGCTCAAGGTTAGCTATCCGGATGTGGAACTCTTGAACGCAAACGGTTGGGAGTCGGAAAGCAACGATACTCTCCTTTGGACAATGGATTTGCTCGAAAATAACCGCTACGTTTTGGAAGCCAAGACCGGTGTTTCGGATAATACTCTCAAGGTCCGTCGCAAGGGGGATTGGAGTGTTTTCGGAGATTACCTTGTGATGACCGTAGATACTTGCCAGGCGGTGACTGCTGTCGAGTGCCCGACGGAATATGGTCAGATTACGACCCTTTCGGAAAGCAAATTGAAATTCGACAATGTTATCGAAAAGCTGGAATATGCGGCTCCAAAGGAATGGACGCCTGTTATTGAGGAATAACCGTTTCCGGCCAAGGATGCTTCGGGTACCTTCCCCGAAGCTCTTTTCGTATTTGGGGATAAGTGTTCTTCCAGAAACCTGTCAGGTCCCAAGTCTTTTGCACGGTACGGAAGTTGGGCGCTAGAATGTCGTAACGGACCTTGATCTTTCCCTGCGCAATCGTATGTTCTCCGCGTATTTGCATAAAGTCTTCGATGCGGGCAGAAATTTCCACGGGGGAATCTTCTTCGTAATGGTAATGCGCTTTTTTCCCGTTGGAGAGTATCAGCGTATCCGGGAACATTTTTTCCATCCAACCGATCATGTTCTCGCCGAAGTATTCCTTCATTTTTTTACGGAACCGTTCTGCGGAAAGATCTCGCATTAAAAA
>OCVV012891793.1_pt1 | contig 10040 bp, 6 predicted proteins | sample 1539721 | NCBI WGS metagenome assembly OCVV01 (sample SAMN02144230, study PRJEB22623) | gut metagenome | biome: sheep rumen | host: Ovis aries | place: New Zealand
GAGGAAAGCTCGTTGAGGAAGAGTTCAACGAATCGATCCGCGGAGAAGGTCTGCATGATCGTCAAAAAGAAGTTGTGATCGTTACAGAAGATCTCACAGCCGATATCAAAGACTCCGGGACTCGCGATCACATACACCGCGTCGAGGTACGGATCGAGCACACCCAAGGATCGGCTGTTGATGTAAGAAACAGAGAATGTCCAGCGTGTGTTTCCCGCGGATTTTGCGATCGCGCCCAGCTTGACGTCCAGCGGCAGTTGTCCCAGCTTGGCGTAGGTCAGCTTTCTGTTCTTCATCGCCCAAAGCGAATTCTCGGGCTGTGCCTGCAGCATCATCTGTCCGCGTGCCGTTGTGCACGACTGCATCAGATCATCCAGTGAGCGGCTCTTCGGGAAATCAAGCTCGATCACGTTGGCAAACATGCGGTAATTCTCGCGGGCGCCCAGCATCGCCTTGTGATCGATCGCGATCGATACGCTGACAGTCTTTTCGTTATCGGGATCGTATTGGCGGGCGGCTCTCGCCAGCAATACCGCGATCATCGCGTTCGGGCTGCCGTCAAAATCTCTGCAGTATCGGATCAGCTGTGACTCTGCCATCTTGATACAATGGAACTGCTGCCGCGGTTCTCCTTCGACCTTCACCCGATAGAAATCCTCTACGGGCTTTTTGATATACATCGGCTCCTCTGCCCCGTCGATATCGAGATCAGCAAAGGGATTGCCTGTCTCGGACGCGGGGATCTCGTCACCGGGCAGATGGAACCCTGCGGGATCAAGCGTCAGACCCGTCTTGCGGCACAGATAAAGATACAGCGTGCTCTTGACATACGGGAGAATGCCCGCGCCGTCGGTAAGAGAATGCGATATCTCAACCGCCAGACGCGTTCCTTCATACTTCCATGCTGCCAGATGGTAGTTAGATTCCCGCGAGTTGAAGTTGATCGGTTCCCATGAATTGCGTACCGTCATGGGAAACGTATTGGGATCGGGGTAAACGTCGTTGTCCCGCGCGACAGCCTTAACATAGAAATACGGAAAGCGCACGCGCAGCTCCTCCACCACGTCGCTCAGGATAGCGCCGTCGATCGGTTCCTTGAGCTCAGCGATCACGCTCATGGTATTGGGGTGCTCGGGGGTGGATAAGTATAGCATCGGCTCGAAGAATTCTTTCATCTCGGGGAGCTCCTTCCTCTAATTTTTTTGATTATAGCGTATATGAGAGGTCGTCGTCAAGAGGGCTTCATGCAATAAAAAAGAGCCCGCGCGATCGGCACAGGCTCTCTGCTATCATATTCTGTGATTACTGCAACAGCTTTTGCAGGGTATCCATCATCTTGGGGATATCGTAGGGCTTGGCGAGGTGGCCGTCCATACCTGCTTCCAGCGCGATCTTGCGATCCTCTTCAAAGGCGTTCGCCGTGACCGCGATGATCGGGATATTCGCCTTTGCGGGATCGTCCATCTTACGGATCAGCTTTGCCGCGGTATAGCCGTCCATCACGGGCATCTGGATATCCATGAGGATGACGTCATAGTAGCCCGCAGGCTGGGTCTCCATCTTTTCGACGGCGATCTCACCGTTAGAGGCGATATCTACCATCAGTCCGACCTCCGTCAGGATGGTTTCGGCGATGATCTGATTCATCTCGTTATCCTCCGCGAGCAGAACACGCTTGCCGGAAAAATGAGGGATCGGGGTCTCCTCGGGTTGTTCGGCCTTCTCCGTAAAGGGCGCCGCCAGAACGCTTCTCAGCTCGGACATGAACAGCGGCTTGGAGCAGAACGCGGTAACTCCTGCCTCGATCGCCTCCTCCTCGATATCCGCCCAGTCATAGGCGGTCAGGATGAAGATGGGTGTGTCGTCCCCGATGAGCTTACGGATCCGGCGCACGGTCTCGAGACCATTGAGATCGGGCATCTGCCAGTCGATGATATATACCTTGAATTCGTCGGCGCTGTCTAAGGCGTCCTTGGCGCGGATCACGGCTTCCTTACCGTAATTCGTCCAGTCGGGACGCATGCCGATCTCACGGAGCATCGAGCATACGGACAGGCAGGTATCGGTATCGTCGTCGGCGACCAGTGCGCGCAGGCCGTTGAGCGCGGGGATCGGCTCGGGCTTGATTGGCTCGCCGGTGACGCGGCAGGTGATCGCAACGATGAACTCGCTGCCCTTGCCCTTCTCGGAATTGACAGTGATCGTGCCGCCCATCATATCGACGATGTTCTTGGTGATCGCCATTCCCAGACCGGTTCCCTGAATACCGCTGACCGTGCTGGTCTTTTCACGCGTGAACGCGTCAAAGATCGTTTTCTGAAATTCCTCGGTCATACCGATACCGGTATCCTTGATGCGGAATTCAAGGTTCGTCAGCTCCTTGGAGGAGGAAGGCTTTTCAGACAGGCGGAAGCTGATCATGCCGCCGTTCGGGGTAAACTTGATGGCGTTCGACATGATATTGAGGAGCACCTGATTCAGCCTGAGCTTATCGGTGATGATATCCTCGTGGATGATATCCTGCGTATCGATGAACAGATCATGCTGTTTGGCGGTGATGTTGGCGTGCACGATCGTCCGCAGGTCGTGGATTAGATCGGGCAGATGAACCTCGGTTTCCTCCAGCGTCATCTTGCCGCTCTCGATCCGGCTCATATCCAGCACGTCGTTGATCAATGACAGCAGGTGCTGGCTGGAGACCGATATCTTGCTCAGGTAATCCTTGACCTGCTCCTTGTTATCGATATGTGAAGCTGCCAGCGCGGTAAAGCCGGCGATCGCGTTCATCGGGGTGCGGATATCGTGCGACATATTGTTGAGGAAGAGGGTCTTTGCCTGGTTGGCGTGCTCCGCCGCTACCAACGCGTTTCTGAGCGCTTCCTTCTGCGCCTGTTCCTCACGCACCAGATCGGTGACGTCGCTGTGATAGCCTTGCAGCATCTGATAATGCGGCTCGACCTCCTTCGCCGTACCGCCGCAGCGGACAAACAGGATTCCCTTGGTCGGATGCTCCCAGCGGTAGGTGATCTCGGAGAGCTTGCCCTCGAGCATTTCCTGCACGTTCTTCTGTACCGAATGGACTTCCTCGGGCAGAATGCGGGAGTACCATGCGTCATAGATCTCTTCTTCCGTAAGCTGTTGTCCCTCGACGCCCAAAAGCTGCATCATCTTGGCGTTGCCGCGCAGCCGGGGCTTTTTGCCCTCTTCGAAAACGATCCTCCATGTGCCGTAGCCCGCGTCGGAGATAATCTCATCCGTCTGCGCCAATTCGTTTTGGCTCGCCTGCAGCTCAGCATTCTTCTCCTCGAGTCTGACGCGAGCCGCCTCCTTCTCCTGCATCTGCTTCTTGCTGCGGGCTATGTCGCGGATCAGCAGCAGGATGATCACGACGCTGATACCGATGATCACACTGATGAACAGCCCCATATGATCCGTGATGACGTCCCACAGGCTGTAGGAGTACAGATCCTTCGTATAGCGATAGGAGATATTCTGCGCGTAGTCGCTGCCGACAACGTTGACGCCGCGGTTGAGCAGCTTTAACAGACCTTCGTTGCCGATCTCGACGCCGAAGCAGCGGTCATCGTTGCGCGTCAGCTGGTGCATGGCCAGCTCCTTATATTTGGTGTTTTTCAAAATATCATTCGCACGCAGACCGTTGAGCGTGGTGCAGTTCGCCTCGCCTGCAACGACCGCATCCAGACACGCGTCGATGCTCGGATAAAAGGTGATCTTCGCGTTCGGAAAACTGGTGCGGACATAATAATACTGCATGCGGTTGTTCTCGTTGACCGCAAAATGCGTCGGCGTATCGTCCGTATAATTGCCCTTGTAAATCAGCTCGGTCGAAGCGGAAGTGATCGGGATCGACTGATAGATGCCGTTCTCCTCGGAGAAGTACAAGCCGCCGCCGACAGGGAACGCGACGTCGATCTTAGCCGCCGTTATATCGGCGATCATATCGTCATAGCTTTTATAGCCGATATAAGAAGGCTGCAAATCAAAAAGCCCGAGATCCCGCAGCATTTCGGGGATCATATCCTTGACGATACCGGTCACATTACCGTCCTTGTCGGTGTCGCTGTAGGGCATGTAGTTTTCGAGATAACCAACCTTGAGGGAACGATGCGAGGATAACCACTTTTTTTCGGCAGGGGAAAATGCGCGTGCCGATATCGTGACGGGATAATACTTGGTGCCAAGAGAATGCAGCCAGTTCGGCTCCTCGACCGCCATGGTCGACTGGGCTTCATTCAGCTCGCCGAGAAGATCGGAGCGCGCTTTGCTGACGCACAGATAATAGTCGGAGGTTCCGAACGGAGCCAACACCTCGGCGTTATTGCGTCCGTAGGTGCCGTCGCCCTCGACCGCGATCACATCGAGCTCGCCCGCGTCAAACGCAGAGAGCAAATTGCTGTAATCGCTGTATGTCTTAACAGACGCGGTGACCCGATTGTTGTCCAGATATCGGTTCAGCGCCTCGACCATCGCGCTGTCCAGCACACCGATGGTCTTGGCATTGAGCGTTTCGGGATTGGTCGTGATATCATCCGCGGAGATATGCTTGATGAGGTTATAGGTCTCATTCCCCATCGGCAATTCGGGATAGCCGATCACATCGGTACGCTCCTGCTTCCACGCAAGACCCGCCAGCAGATCGATCTTGCCGTCGAGAAGCATCTGATACAGATCGTTGTAATCTCCGTAGACATAGTCGTACCTCCAGCCCGTATACTCGGAGATCTTGCGGTAATACTCGTAGGCGTAACCGTTCTTGATAGCGCCGTCCTTAGCACCCTCCTGAAAAACCTCATTTTCATAGTAACCGACTCTCACCGTTTTGAGTTCGGTATTCTCGGCGTTGAAGCTCACGGAAAAAGCTGAGCTGCAAAGGGTCAGAACACAGATGATACAAAGTATCACGCGCGTCGGATTCAATTCGAAACTTTTCAGTTTGCGAAGCATCGGTTGTACCTCCGAATATGTTATACTAATATTCCATCAAACGCTTTAACGCAATAAATGTTAAAGTGTTTTAATGAATATTAGTATTAGCGTCAGGCTTGTGTTTACAGCAGCTGCTGTACTGTGTCGCCTGTCATAATCTTATATATCATCATTTTAACATATTGATATATAAAAATCAATTTGTGCTAGTATTAATTCGCAAAAAAAGATTGTCAGCCCTGACCTGAGTCGGGAATGACAATCTATAGATGCTTTCATTTGTAAAATCAAACGACCGGCAGCTCGTATTCGTCATAGGTGAAGGTCTTTCCGATGTTATACGGATTATCCAAGCCGACAAGATATCGCTGGATGCGGGATACATCGACGATGCTAGGTCCCTTGCCGTCTACATCGGCGGCGATTTTGACAAAAGAGGGTGTATCGATACCCGCGATATGCCTCTGGAGCACCGTCACGTCAACTGCGTTGACAACGCCGTTGCCGTCAGCGTCACCGCGCACATATTTGGTGAGCGCGCCCACAGACAGCGCCGCCGCAAATACGACAGCGACCGAGAGTAATACGCTGATGATCGATTTCAAGGTTTTCATATCCATTCTCCTCATCTTTTGAATCCGGGACTGCATTATCTCTGTTTTCTCAGCTTGAAAACAAGTCTGCGATACAGCATGCTGCGATACCACAGGCGCGGCTCCGGGGGCTGTACGGGGAGCGTCCTGCCGTTTCTGATGATTGCGGTCAGCACGCCGATGATATGGCGGTCGGTGATACCGCGCTCCAAAGAACAACGGTTGTCGCCGCACATCAGATATTCGCCGTTTTTGATCCGCATGATACGGTGCAGCACATACCTGCCGTTATCGCGCTTATACAGCGGGATATCGAACCTTTGCAGGGGCTTTTTGACCGCCTCAATCACCAAGAGATCATGGGGCTGTATCAGCGGATACATACTGTCGCCGACGTTGGTATAAACCAACTTGCCCTGTCGGGCGATGACTTCCTCAAAGGTCTGCTTCTCAGTCATCGATCGCGCCGATCCCTCTGAGCTTTGCGATCACATCCGCTACGTCCTGCGCCATTTCGGCACGATCTCCCTCATAGCGCTCACACAGGGTATCAACGATCTCCTGCTCTGTTGTGTCATGCTCCAGACACTCAAGGATCACGCCGACCGTTTTGTTGCCCTGCACTAATCCGTGGAACGGTGCGTCGGATGTCGGAACGACCAGCGCGGCGCCGTCCATCGTATGGGTCAAAAAATCAGGATTCAGTTTCATGCCATCTCTCCTTCGGCAACCGACGCCGACGTATATATGCTCAGCGGCAGCTTTCCATGCCGCCGCTGAGAAACACTTATTTCATATAACCGGATCGATTATGTCAGCATTCTTGCCGCCTGCTGCATGATGATCATGATCGGGCTTCGATTCGTCAGGCGCTCTCTGACCTCACCGGACAGCTTGACGGAGTCGGTGATGATCGCGTCGGCATCGCTGAGCATAAAGTGCTCGATATCCTCTTCATCGTTGACGGTCCAAACCATGATCTTCTTGCCTTTGGCATGGACAGCCTCGATGGTCTCGTCGGTCGAGATCTCTTCCTCGAGCGCCAGATAATCGAAGGGGGTCTCCTCGATCGAGCCGAGGGATACGAATGCAAGGTAGCCGGTCTGCATCTCGGGATACTTCTCCTCGATATATTCAAGGACGTCCATCTTGAGGGAGATCAGAACCGCCTGATCCTGCATATTCTTTTCCTTGATGATCCTGACAGCGTCATCCGCCATCTGGTTATCACAGGTAGCGCCCTTGAGCTCTACGAACAGGATGGTCTTATCTCTGGACGCGTCAAGCATCTCCTCGAGTGTCGGGACAGGCTCGCCCTCGACCTTGAGCTCCTTGACCTGTGCGAGGGTCATCTCTTCGGGAGCCTTCGCCACACCCGCGACACGCTCAAAGTCAGCGTCATGGTTGACGACATAATAGCCGTCGGAGGTGCGCTGGATATCAATCTCGGCACCGAATGCGCCGTACTGAACAGCCGCCTCGATACCCTTAACAGTATTCTCGGGCGCCTCGACGCCGCCGGCACGGTGGGCGACGATATTGCCCTCGACATTGGTTTTGAAGAAATAATCAAAATTATTCAGTGCGTATACGGAGAAGCCGCATGCGCCGACAAGCAGCAGCACGACCAGTGCGATCACAACGGGATGGCGCTTCTTCTCCTGCGGCTGATAGCTCCACTCCTCGCCCTCGGCGGTATACTTTTTGTAGAGAGCGGTGAGCTTGATCATCAACAGCGATACATAAGCATAGCCCGCGATCAGTGAGATCAGGATGATGATGACACAGAAGAAAATATCAAGGAACAGCTGTACGGGACCTGCCGGGATCAGCTGAACGATCAAAAGAGGCAGAGCGCCGCAAACAACGATCGCTACCGCCGTGACCAGAACCGTCAGCAAGAAAAAGATGAGCAGCTCAACGAGCAGATTCTTCCAGTTCTTTTTGAACAGCTTACGGGATTGGATACCGGCTTCCTTCAGGGTCATGCCGTCGATCAGAGCGCCGTGCAGAATGAAGCAATAGACGAACGCGACAACGGTCAAAAGCACGCCGACGATGACATAGGCCGTCATGAACAGCGGAGTCGCCTCGATGACCGACATGATGAACTTCGGGATATAGAAGTTCTGCGTCAGCGAGATCGAGAAGCCCAGACCGAAGATCGGCGCGAGCACGACCGCGTAAATGATAATGACGACGCCGCGCAGGCTCAAAAACTTTTTGAGTCCGACAAAGCCCTCCTTGATGCACAGCCAGACGTTCGGCTTTTCGCCGTTCAGGGTTTTGTTGCAGAAGATGATCAGCGCGTTGAGCTCAACGGCGACATAGATGGTCACCATCGCCAAAAGCAGGAGGATCATCACATAGCCCTGCCATCTGGTGAACAGGAAGGACAGGTTACCGCTGGTAACGGCTGCTTTACCGGATAAACCCAACAGCAGACTGCCCAGCAGGGATATGCCCAGCGTCACCAACGACAGGATGACGGTCGACACAAACTGGAACAGCAGCAGCTGCGGGATCGCCTGTAAAAAAGGCTGAAAACGTTGTTTTAACTTCATAGTTCTTTCTCCTCTGACTCAAAGTATGGATTTTATATTCTGCTTTGCCATAGGCAATGATCAGCATAAAAAGATTCACAAGCAGGATGTTGATGATAAAGCACAACATGTTTCTTATCTCTTCCCCGCTTTCCGTTTAAATATATCATAAAACGATCATAAATACAACAATTTTATTCATTTGAAACAGAATTGTCATCAAACGCGATAAAAAAGTGATGGAAATTACAAAATCCGCCGATGGTTCAACCGACGGATGTTGTATGCTGTTGAATCGGCAAGAGCGCTTACGCGTCCTGCTTTACTTCGGACGCTTCATCCTCCGTTTTCCGAGGAGCATCGTCGGTCTCGGAAATTTGTTCCCCTGCCTTTGCAGCGCGCGCCTTGCTCATCTTTTCCAACCACGGGACAAAGCGTTCGTCGTAGATAAAGGTCAGGATCGCCGCGACGGGGATCGCCAGCAGGATACCGAGGATACCGAACAGATTGCCGCCGACCGTGATCGCGATCAGTGTCCAGACGGGCGCCAGACCGATGGAGCTGGAAAACAGGCGGGGCTTGATCACATAAGCGTCCAGCGTCTGGATGCCGATGGTAAAGATCAGGAACCACAGCGCGTAAGACGGCTTGACCAGTACGAGCACCAGTGCGCCGATCGCGCCGCCGATGATCGGGCCGAAGGTCGGGATCAGGTTCGCGACGCCGACGACAAAGGATACCAGCGGTACATACGGCATGCCGAGGATCAGCATGAAGATCGCGTTGGAGATACCGATGATCAGCGCGTCGATGATATTACAGCCGATATACTGAGTGAAGATATCGTGACAGCGGTTCCAAAAGCGTGTGTCGCTCTCATACTGCTTGGGGGTGAAGATCGCCTTGCGCAGCCTGCGCAGTCCCGAGAGCAGGTACTTTTTGCTGAACAGAATATACACGGCGAGAATCACACCGATCAGGATATTCAGCAGTACCGCGCCGATGTTCTTGGTCGTGCTGAGGATGGACGAAAGATTAGTGGACAGGTTGTTGACAAAATCGCCGAGCCAGTTCCTGACGGACGCTTCGATCGCGGACAGATCGATGTGCAGACCGAAGCCGAGAGAATTGATCTGATTGATCACCTTCTCGATCGTGGCATAATAGGAATCGGCGTTCTCCATCAGCATGGAGATACTGCTGATGAGGTTAGGGATCAAGGTGCCGATAAAGACGGTCAGCAGCGTCAGCACCAGGATCAGGGCGATCACCGCCGAGAGGGTACGGCGCAGATTTTCTTTTTTGAGCTTAACAAAAACCTTGGTCTCAAAGAATTTGGCGACGGGGTCGATGATGTACGCAAGCACCAAAGCAATGATGATCGGCGCCAGCACCCTGGTGACCCCCTCAAAGAAACCCGAGATCGAATTGACGTTTGAGAAAATAATAAAGAAGATCGCTACCGCGCACAGGATACCTGCCGCAAGCGCAGCCAGCGCATAGATCACCTTTCTGTTTTTGATCAGCTGATCAATTTTCTTCATCTGAACATCTCCTGTTAAAGTATATAGAATAACCGTATCACACTTTTTCCAAGAAATCAATACCCGTTCCTCATTTTTCGCGGTTTTTCCTATCGATCACGCTTATTAGGGTTGATGAATCATGAAAGCGCTGCACGTTAAGATTCTTCGGCGGAGCCTCAGAATGACAACTTGTCACCTTTGTTTTAATCAATTGACAAATTTAGATCGACGTGTCCGCCGTGTTCTTGCTATTTGCAAAAAAATATGATAATATAGATAATGAGTAGATACGGTTATCGGTCGTCAACACCGTCGTCAAACAAAGACCGCCGTATACAACATAATACTAAGTATCATTAAAACACTTTAACATTTATTGCGTTAAATTCCGCATAGCGGTGTTGTCGTCCTTGACATACGCCAGTATGCCT
>OCVV012835804.1_pt1 | contig 10039 bp, 7 predicted proteins | sample 1539721 | NCBI WGS metagenome assembly OCVV01 (sample SAMN02144230, study PRJEB22623) | gut metagenome | biome: sheep rumen | host: Ovis aries | place: New Zealand
TCCAGACTAACTAATAATCAAACTACTATTTGAGAGTAATAAACAAGTATTAACAATAAAACGTCCGACTTTTTAAAGTGGACTCAATTAAATATAAATATAGATGATTAGACCAGAAGACGTTTATCAGATAGGCCGGATGGGCAAGGTGCATGGGCTGAAAGGAGAAATCAACTTTCAGTTCACTGATGATATTTGGGATAGAATCATCTTCGAAGACACGCCGGATGGTCTCCCCACAGAGGGGGAGAAGCCCGCAGGGCAGAGGGAGTCTGTTCCCCTCATCTGCGAAGTAGATGGCATTTTGGTTCCCTTTTTCATTGAGGAATACCGTTTCCGCAGCGACTCAACCGCCATCGTGAAGTTGGAGGGCATTGACACGGTCGATGCCGCCCAGATGCTGGTGAACAGCCTTGTCTATTTCGAGAAGAAATACCAGGAGGAACTGGGCGAAGACGAAGTGTCGCTCAACTATTTCATCGGCTTTAAGATGGTGGATGGTGACAACGGACAAGACATTGGCACCATCACCGAGATTGACGACAAGACCGAAAACTGGCTCTTCATTGTGGAGCGCGCGGACGGCAGCGAGGTGATGATTCCGGCCCACGAGGAGTTTATTGCCGAGATTCGGCAAGAGGAGAAAACGATGGTGATGGATTTACCCATAGGGCTGCTTGATTTATGAAGTCTCCATCAACTTAAATGCCACAGCGTTACAGACAAGGTACACAAAAACAGCGGGACGATGCGCATGACGGCATCGCCCCGCTGTTTTTCTTTTTCCACCTATTTTTTCCTTTGGCGACCTGCCGCAATAGAACCAGCAACGAAAGAGGCGAGAGGAGGGGGGCGATTTTTGGTCATTTTGTACTTGCTCGTAGTCTCAAAACAGGTGTGACTCAGACCTGTCCTATAGGTGTGAGTCACACCTATGGTAGGGGTGTGAGTCACACCTGTTTTGAGGCCATTGGGAGTAGCCAATTTGTATGATTTGAGCCAGTGGAGCAGGAAAACGCTCTAGAGGAGGAAGAAAAGACGCGGAAAAGTGAAAAAATGTTTCTGGATGGCAAAAAAGACGAAGGGCTTCTTCATCCCGTGGGAGAAAAGTCGTACCTTTGCACTTCAAATGCAATTGAGAACAGAGATGAAAAAGAGAATATGTATTTTAGGCTCGACGGGCAGCATCGGGACACAGGCACTGGATGTGATTGGCCAGCACAGCGACCTCTATGAGGCATACGTGCTGACGGCCTACAACAATGCCGACCTGCTCATCAGCCAAGCCAGACAATACAATCCCGAGGCGGTGGTCATCGCCAAGGAGTCGAACTATGAGAAGGTGAAGGAGGGGCTGGCCGACCTCCCCATCAAGGTGTATGTGGGCGCGGATGCGCTCTGTCAGGTGGTGCAAGACCCCAACGTCGATATCGTGCTGGCCTCGATGGTGGGCTTTGCCGGACTGGAACCGACCATCGCCGCCATCAAGGCCAAGAAAATGATTGCCTTGGCCAACAAGGAGACGCTGGTGGTGGCAGGCGACCTCATCACACGCCTGGCCAACGAGAACCAAGTGCCCATCTTGCCAGTGGATTCGGAGCATTCGGCCATTTTCCAGTGCTTGGAGCCAGGCAACAGGATTGACAAGATATTGCTCACCTGCAGCGGCGGCCCTTTCCGCCACTTCGCAAAGGAGCAGTTGAAGACCGTGACGAAGGCCGACGCTCTCGCCCACCCCACCTGGAACATGGGGGCGAAAATCACCATCGACTCTGCCACGCTGATGAACAAGGGCTTTGAGGTGATTGAGGCTCGCTGGCTCTTCGGCGTGAAGCCAGAGCAGATTCAGGTGGTGGTGCATCCGCAGTCGGTCATCCACAGTGCCGTGCAGTTCGAGGACGGTGCCGTGAAGGCGCAACTCGGTGTGCCAGACATGCGTCTGCCCATCCAGTATGCGTTCAGTTACCCTAAGCGTCTGAGCCTCAACGGAGAGCGTCTTGACCTCTTTGCGCTGAAGGACTTGACTTTCGAGCGTCCCGACACCGAAAGGTTCCGCTGCTTGGGGCTGGCCTACGAAGCCCTTCGCCAAGGCGGCAACATGCCCTGCATCGTCAATGCTGCCAACGAGGTGGCCAACCGTGCTTTCATCGACGACAAGATTGGTTTTGAACAGATAGCCGACATCATCGAGCGGACCATGACGAAAATCCCGTTCACAACAGACTCAACATTAGACACTTATTTACAAACAGACAAGGAGGCAAGACTGTATGCTTCCACATTATTATAAATGGAAACAATTCTCATCAAAGGGCTGCAACTCATCATCGCCCTCGCCCTGCTCATCATTCTGCACGAGGGAGGACATTTCTTTGCAGCAAAACTTTTTAAGGTAAGAGTGGAAAAGTTCTACCTGTTCTTCGACTGGAAGTTCAGCCTCTTCAGCACCTACAGCACATGGTGGCGCAAACTGACGGGCAAGGCACCGGCCAAGAAGAAGGAGAACGGAGAATATGAGTATGAAGGCACCGAATACGGCATCGGCTGGATTCCGCTGGGCGGCTATGTGAAGATTTCGGGCATGGTCGATGAGTCGTCTTTCAACGAGAACGATAGCCAGAAGAGTTTCTGGAAACAGTTGCCGCAGTTGATGAAGAACATCATCATCAAAAACGCCGACGTGAAGGGCGAATCGTGGGAGTTCCGCACCCACCCGGCATGGCAACGCCTCATCATCATGCTGGGCGGCATCATCATGAACTTCCTCACAGCCTTTGCCATCTATGCCATGGTGCTGTTCACCTGGGGCGAAAACTTTGTGAAGAGCGAGGACATGACCTACGGCATGAAGTTCTCAGAACAAGCAAAGGCCGACGGATTCCGCGATGGCGACATCATCATCAGGACCGATGACGAGAAGGTGGAGTCGTGGAGTACAGCCGTGCTGCAAGACATGTCGAACGCCAAGACCGTCACGGTGCTGCGCGAGGGAAAGGAAGTGGTCATCCAGATGCCCGAGGAGATGTCGCTGCTCGACATGATTGAACAGCCTCTCTATGCCGCCATGCGCGCCCCGCTCCGCATCGACAGCATCCTGCCCGGCACACCAGCCGAGGAGATGGGACTGAAGAAGACTGACAGGATTTGTTCGGTGAACGGAGTGGAAGTCAGAGACTTCAACGACTTCCAGAATGCGCTGATTGCCTTGCAGAAGAATCTGCCTGAGGATGCTAACTTCGGCGACAGCCTCAAAGCCCGCCAGATTTCTCTTGTGCTGAACGATTCTGTCGTTCAGAAAGTCACCCTCACCCCTGAGTTCACCCTCGGTTTTGCCAATGCCATGCCCTATCAGGACAAAATCACCAACAAGAAATACGGTTTCTTCGAGTCCTTCCCTGCTGGCGTGAAGTATGGCATGCAGACCCTCACCAGTTATGCCGACCAGATGAAGTATGTCTTCACCAAGAAGGGAGCACGGCAGATAGGCGGCTTCATCAGCATCGGCAACATCTTCCCCGATGCGTGGAACTGGCAACGCTTCTGGCTGCTCACCGCCTTCCTCTCCATCGCGCTGGGCTTTGTCAACGTGCTGCCCATCCCTGCGCTCGATGGCGGCCATGCACTTTTCGCCTTTTTTGAACTCATCACCGGCAAGCGTCTGAACGACAACTTCCTCTTGGTGGTGCAATACTTCGGAATGTACATTCTGCTGGGACTAATGATACTGGCACAACTGAATGATGTCTTAAGGATTTTCGGACTGTAAGGAAAAAAGATGAAAATACTTGCCGTGGGCATGAACTATGCCAAACATATCGACGAACTGCACACTAAAGAGGAGAAAAATTCGTTATTGGAGAAAGAGCCAGTCTTGTTCTCCAAGTTCGACTCAAGCATCATTCAGCCAGGAAAGCCGTTCTTTGTGCCCGACTTTTCCGACCGCTTCGACTTCGAGACCGAGATTGTGGTGAAGATAGCCCATGTGGGCAAGGACATCAGCGAACGTTTCGCCCACCGCTACTACAACGAACTCACCATCGGCATCGACTTCACGGCCCGCAATCTGCAAGCCGAACTGCGGAAGGAAGGCATGCCGTGGGAGTGCTGCAAGGGCTTCGACGGGAGTGCTGCATTGGGCCGATTCATCACGAAGGAAGAACTGGGATGCGATGTGCAAGACATTCATTTCCACATGGACATGAACGGCGAGCGGCGGCAGACGGGCCACACGGCCGACATGATTCACAGCATCGACCACATCATTGCCTACGCCTCCAAGTTTTTCACGCTCAAGACGGGCGACCTCATCTTCACTGGAACCCCCGAAGGTGTCGGGCCTGTGAAGGAAGGCGACAAGATTGAAGCCTACATCGGCGACCGGAAACTACTCGACCTAAGAATTAAATGACCCCATGACGAAGAAGTTATACACCTTGTTGCTGATAGCAGTGGTGGCTATTGCCGCCCATGCACAGACACGCTACGCAGAACACTCCAAACTTGCCTCTGGCAAATGGGTGAAAATACGCGTGGCAGAAGAAGGTGTGTATCAACTCACCAGTACCGCGCTGAAGAACATGGGATTCAGCAACCCCGACAAGGTCAGTCTCTACGGCTACAACCTCCCCATCCTGCCCGAGGCAAACATCGAGAACCTGAGCGATGACCTCACCGAGATTCCTCTGTACAGAAAGGAGAACGGCACCGTGCTCTTCTACTCGTGCGGCACCACCCGGTGGACACGCAAGAATCAGTCCAGCACATACACCCACCTCAACAACCCCTACACCAACTACATCTACTATTTCTTGTCGGAAAATGCAGGAACGCCTGCCACTTTCCCGAAGGCAGACAGCCAGACAACATCCACGACAGAACAGAGCACCTACTATGCTCACACGCTCCACGAAGAAGATGCCTTCTCGTTTCTGAATGCAGGGCGCACCTTCTTCGAGTCCTACGACTATGCCACAGGTTCCACAAAGACCTATAAACTGCAGTTTGAGAACGCCTGTGCAGGCGACATCACCCTGGACATCCAGTTCGGGACCAACAGCAACACTTCCACAACTCTCAGCGTGACGGCAGACAACAACACGCTGGGTTCCATCACCTTGCCCAGCAACGAACAAGAGGCCGTAGGAAACGTCGGCAAGAGGAGTTTCACCATCTATGACCAGACTGCGTCATCGCTCAATGTGCAACTGAAGCACACACGCACCAGTAGCATTCCCGGACACTTGGACTACATCCGTGCCACCTACGAAGCACAACTCTCGATGAACGGAAAAGACTTCTTGGTCTTCAGTCCCAACAGCAACGACAACGCTGTCTTCAAACTGCAAGGCACCAACAGCGCCACACGCGTCTGGCGTGTCACAAGCCCCGAAGTGACCCAGGAACTGGCTGGCACCCTTTCTGGCACCACCTACACGACCTCCACCACAGCCAGTGCGACCCATCGTTTCAAGGAGAAGTTCGTGGCAGTCAACACCGAAGCCACCTTCCCCTCACCTCAAGTGCTCGGCACCATCGCCAATCAAGACCTCCATGCCCTCGGCGACATCAACCTGCTCATCATTGTGCCAGCCAACGGCAAACTCACCCAGCAGGCTCAACGGCTGGCCGACGCACACACCACCATCGACGGACTGAAATGTGCCGTCGTTCCGGCCGACCAGATTTACAACGAGTTCTCCTCCGGCACCCCCGATGCCACGGCTTATCGCCGACTCATGAAAATGTTCTACGATAAGCAATACACCGCCTCGCCCCTCACCGGCACTCAGAAAGGGAGTCTCAACCTGCTGCTCTTCGGCAACTGCTTCTGGGACAACAGGTTCGTCACCCAAGCACTCGCAAAAAATTCGCAAGACGACTATCTGCTGGCATACGAGTCGGAGAACGCATGGTCACACACCGACTCCTATGTGCTGGAGGACTACTACACCCTGCTGGCCGACGGGAAAGGTGTCTCACCCCTCAAGGAGAAGCCCGACTGCGGTGTGGGACGTTTACCCGTAACCACCGAATCGGAAGCCAAGTATGTCGTTGACAAACTCATCGCCTATATGAAAAACTCCTATGCCGGCGCATGGAAAAACACCATCTGCCTGATGGGCGACGACGACAAGACCAACATCCACATGAAAGATGCAGAGGCCGTGCTCACCAACACAGAAAACCTCTTCCCCGACTTCCGCTACAAGCGCATCTACTGGGACAACTACACCGTCCAGCAGTCAGCCACCGGCAACTCCTATCCTGACGTGCAGGCAGACATCAACAAGACGATGGAAGAAGGTGCCCTCATCATGAACTACACGGGCCACGGTGCGGCATATTCCCTCTCCCACGAGATGGTCATCAGAACCAGCAGTTTCCAGAACTGGACATCGCCACGCATCCCAGTTTGGGTGACTGCCGCCTGCGACGTGGCACCCTTCGACATGAACCTTGAGAATCAGGGCAGTGAAGCCATCCTCAACAAACAAGGTGGTGCCGTCGCGTTCATCGGCACCGCACGTACCGTCTATTCATCCCCCAACCGCACCATCAACCGCAACTTCATGTCCCATGTGCTTGCCACCAAAAACAATGGCGAACACTTCACCATCGGCGAGGCATTGGCCCAAGCCAAAGTGGATATTCTGGCCTCAAAGACCTATTATTCAAGACTCGACACACTCAACAAGGCACACTTCATCCTGCTCGGCGACCCCGCCATCAAGTTGCTCACTCCCACCCATCAGGTGAAGATAGACAAACTCAATGGCAGAACCATCGACCCCGACAATCTGCCCATTCTTCATGCCGGAGAGAACGTGACGGTGGAAGGCCACATTGCCGACGCATCGGGCAATGCCGTCACCGATTTCGAAGGACTCGTCTCCCCCATCGTTTACGACAGCGAGCAGCACATCATCTGCAAATACAACGCAGCCGACCCCGACCTCGAACCCGACCCCTTCGAGTATGATGACCGCACACGCATCCTCTACTCCGGCACCGACTCCATCAAGGCCGGCACCTTCAAGTTCACCTTCCCCATGCCACTCGACATCAACTACTCCGACGAGTCGGGACTCATCACCCTCTATGCCGTCAACAAGGACAAGACCATCGAGGCCAACGGCAAGTTTGAAGACTTTCTGGTGGGAGGCACCACAGACAAAGAACTGACTGACGCCGAAGGCCCCACCATCAAAGCCTTCTCCAACGGCAAAAACATCGACGAAGTCAACTACACCAGCGAGACACCCACCCTCCGCATCGAACTGAGCGACCCCAGCGGCATCAACACCACAGGCAACGGACTCGGCCATGACATCGTGGCCATCATCGACAACAAAGAGGTCACTACCTTCAACCTCAACAGTTACTATACTCAGGCCATCGGCGACTACACTTCTGGCACCGTCACCTACACGTTCCCCACCCTCGCAGCAGGCAAGCACACGCTCGTCATCCGTGCGTTCGACACACTGAACAACCTGGGCGAGGAAGCCTACACCTTCGAAGTAGTCGAAGGACTCACCGAAGTCTATGACATCTATGATGTGACAGGACGAAAAGTCTATAGCGGCACCTATCGCACCCCCTCACTGCCCAAGGGCATCTACATCCGCCGCACACGCCTCACCTCCCCCAAGGGAGACATCTCCACATCGTCAGAAAAAGTCTTGGCAACACAATAAAGCCCCCCCCTTCTCGTTTCTATTTAGAGAAAAATCATTGACACTTATGAAAAGAATCTCATTCATACTCACATTCTTTACTCTTGTCGCCATGCTGAAGGCACAAGACGTGAAGAATCAGTTGAACCCCATCTATCACGGAGTCACCTCTCTCGCCATTGCTCCCGATGCACGGGCCGGCGGTCTGGGCGACGTAGGTGCTGCCACCGACCCCGATGTCAACTCGCAGTTCTGGAACCCCGCCAAGTACCCCTTCTGCATCAGCCGTGCCGGCGTTTCGCTCAACTACACACCTTGGCTCCGTCAACTCACCACCGACATCGACCTCGCCAACATCACTGGCTACTACCGCCTGGGCGACTACGATGCCCTGTCAGGTTCACTTCGCTACTTCTCATTAGGCGAGGTGCAACTGATGGACGACGAAAGCGTCACCTTCAAGCCCTATGAGATGGCCGTCGATATCGCCTACTCACGCATGCTCTCCGAAACCTTCTCGGCTGCTGTGGCCCTCCGCTACATCTACTCCGACCTTGCCTACAAGGACGACGAAACCAAGCCCGGTTCAGCCTTTGCAGCCGATGTAGCCCTCTACCACAACGGCTACATCAACCTGAGCGGTCACGAGAGCCAACTCGGTTGGGGTCTCAACATCAACAACATCGGCTCCAAGATTTCCTACGATGGCGGCAACACCTCCGAGTTCATCCCCACCAACCTGCGTTTCGGCCTCTCCCTGCTCGTACCCTTCGACGAGTACAACACCATGACCATCGCTGCCGATGCCAATAAACTCCTCGTGCCCACACGCCCCACCATGGAGCAATACGTGAAGCACATGGTGGAGACTGAAGGTGGCGAAGCATCCGACTACGAGCAGAACTATTCCGACTATCGCACATGGCTCGAAGGCGAAGGCTACTACAACATCTCACCCATTTCCGGCATCTTCAAGTCCTTCCACGATGCCCCCAACGGCTTCAAGGAGGAGTTGCAGGAAATCCAGTGGAGCGTCGGCCTCGAATACGCCTACAACAACCAGTTCTTCCTTCGCGGTGGCTACCACTACGAACACCCCAACAAAGGCAATCGCACCTACTTCACCGTCGGTGCCGGCTTCAAGATGAACGTCTTCTCCCTCGATGCCTCCTACGTTATCTCCACAGCCCAGAGCAACCCCCTCGACCAGACCCTCCGCTTCTCCCTCGCCTTCGACATGGACGGCATTGGCGACCTGCTGGGCAGGAGAAGAAGATAAAATGATTAACTAGAATGGCTAGAATAACTAGAAATACTAGTAAGATTAGAAAAAACTAGCCCCAAAAACAAAACTCACAAGATGAAAACCCGCATCGGCTTTGGCTTCGATGTCCACCAGTTGGTGGAAGGTCGCCCCTTGTGGCTCGGCGGCATCCAGATAGAACACACCCTCGGACTGCTTGGCCACTCCGATGCCGATGTCCTCATCCATGCCATCTGCGACGCCATCCTCGGTGCCGCCAACATGCGCGACATCGGCTACCACTTCCCTCCCAAGAAGGGCAACGAGTTTGAAAACATCGACTCCAAGATTCTCCTCCGCCGCACCCTCGACATCGTGGCCACCAAAGGCTACACCATCGGAAACATCGACTGCACGGTTTGTGCCGAACGGCCCAAACTCAATCCCCACATTCCCCAGATGCAGCAAACCCTCGCCGAGGTAATGAACATCGACCTTGACGACATCTCCATCAAGGCCACTACCACTGAACACCTCGGCTTCACAGGCCGCGAGGAAGGCATCAGTGCCTACGCCGTCGTCCTGCTGGAAAAGGCATGAAACAAAAAGATTCTCTACAACATAAGTAACAGGGCTGACTTCCGCCATGAAGTCAGCCCCATTACTTTTTACAAAAAGATAAACCAAAATCGGTCTTTAAAAATATTCATGAACATTCGTGGGCATTATATGGACATTCATGCTAAATATAAAAGCCTCTAGCCTTCTCTTTTCACATATAATACCCATATAATGTCCACGAATAACCACAAATTTCATGTGAGAGGTTCTAATGACCAATTGGCCCCCCACTTACTTCACCCACACTTTCTTCCCATCAACGATGTTGATTCCTCGCTGAGGCACTCTCAGTTGCTGGCCATTGAGATTGAAGATTCGCTGAGGAGTCTGAACAGTCGTAATGTCATCAATACCAGTCGTTGAGCCAATGGTGTACTGATATGTTTCAGGTTTCGTTTCCTCCTGTTCAGGCGACACCAGCAGAGCGTTGTCTATCACGATGTTGCCTCCTGCAAACGTGTTGTCTGCCACAAGGTTCACCGTGATGATGCCGCCCTCC
>OCVV011126173.1_pt1 | contig 10038 bp, 18 predicted proteins | sample 1539721 | NCBI WGS metagenome assembly OCVV01 (sample SAMN02144230, study PRJEB22623) | gut metagenome | biome: sheep rumen | host: Ovis aries | place: New Zealand
GTAATCACCTCAAAAAATATAGGGAGTCTTGCGACTCCCTATTATCCTTCTGCCCACTTCGCCAATTTAATTTGTTGTTTAAATATCTTATCTGCTTTTTCACGTTTCTGTTTACCAGTCAACGAACTGTCTTGCTTAATTGCACGAAGTTGTTTTCTAAATAATTTGTCTTTCTTATATGCGTCTTCATATTTCTTCCATTTACGTTTTTGTTCTTTAGTCATACTTGCTTCGTCCGTAGAAAGTCTCTTTAATTCATTATATCTTTCATAGAAGTCACTAATAGATTTATAGTTTGTTCTGTTCGTTGCAAAAGTGCCAGTAATTAAACTCAACGGTTTCGGAACGTCGTCTTTAAGTCCACCAACGAACTCACCAGTGGAGTCACTCTTGTCGTAACCACGTGCCATCTTCTCATTAAAGGTTTCCGGTGCGATTATTTTCTTACCAAGGTCGTACATTGCATCTACATATTTTTTCACGTTCGTGAAATTCTTTTGTAATGCCCAATCCAGTCTCTTGGCACTTACGTCAGTATGGAAGTATTTCCATAAAGCGTCAGATACATCAGTCGCCATATTAGAAGTTGACAGGTCTTTTTGCAGATGCCCTAATTTACCCTACATATATTCGGGAACGATAGGACTCTTATAGAATGAATCATAGTTAAAGTATCCACCGAGAACAATGTCTGCCATTGCGGGCATAAATTTATCCGGCGTAAAGTTTTCTATAATGCTTTTAAGAATATCAGAAGGTTCAAACTTACCCTTTCTCCACTGAGTATAAGACTTCTCTGCGACATTACCGAACAACTTGCCTAATACTTGGTCTTTCGGGAAACGTAAACCATTCGGAAGAATCCAGAAGTTTTCTTTTTCATACTGGTTTGCTTCTTCGTAATCGTCGTCTCCTTCTCCTGCGGCGGCAACGCCAATCCCCATAGCAACTGTCAGTGCGGCTTTAAATAACAATTCGCTCTATAATTTACGATTCTTTTCTCCGGATAATGTAGTCCCGGTAAATAACAACTAAAGAGAATTACATAATTTATAGATACCTTGTAACGTGGCATTGAAGAACGGAATATAACGGTTAAGTTGCTTACCGATAATACCATGTTGACCAAAGTTCAATGTAATTTCTTTTGCCGCTCCTGCCGCAATAATATCGCTTTGTTTTGCATTACTTAATGTTGCGTCCCAATCGAATATTCCACCCTACGACAATCTATCTAATGTTCCTTCGTAACCCATCTTTGCGTTTTTGAATTCCGCAACACGAGTTCCCATTTCAAGATAGTCGTTGATTCTCTTATTCGATTTAACAATCGCATACGGCATACTTCCGACTAATTGTAATAATGCAAGTGCCCGAGTCGCCTTACTATTCTTTTTATTCGTGAACTTGTTCATATAAGATTCTCTTAACGCCTAAAAGTTTTTCCACGGATTAACTTTTTCGTCAACAGTATCTTCTACCCTAACAATGTTATCGTTCACACTGTCACGATTATATGTACCATATTCGCCCTATTGTTCCAAGAATCTTTGATACCATTCGGTATTATTCGCCATTTGATACATACCCCAAATCTGGTCGATAAAGGGGAGGAATCCATGTTCGGAAGTTAAGAACGCTTCACCGCCGTCACGGATAAGATTTCTGATACCAAAGTCGGGAACCATTGTTGCTGTTTCACGAATCAATGCAGACGGAGCATGTAAGAACGGGTCAATCATTTTATGCAAAGTACCCATCTAATCTGCGTCTAATGCTCTTAACGCACGATAGATTTCCGGGTCAGATACTTGATAAAATTCATTTACACCATTGTTACATATGAAAATAATCTGTTCCTATTCGTTTGGTTTAGTGATTAATTTACCGTCCTTTTCATCTACCTTAATCTTACGAATCATACTTTGTCCTTTCGCAATCGTATCTCCTTTTGCGTTCTTATCCAATACCCCTGCAATCTCATTAACAAAGATTTGTCCTGCCTTATTACGAGATGCTATCGCATAATATTCGGCAGTACGTTTTTGCATTTCGAGGAACGGGTTCTTTACTTCACGCATAGAGGTTCCGATTTTCTTAATAGGACTCTTTACATTGACAATGCTACGAGCGGACTGGATACAATTAAATCCAAAGTCGGCATCGTCCATAACTTTTGCAAGAGGAACGAAGTTAGGGTCTTTCTTAAGGAATTTCTGGAACTCTTCTTCTGTCATAATCCCGCCGTCCACTAATACGTGTAACAGTGCATGGTTATATTCTACGAAGTCCTTTTGGTTCTTCATAAAGAGTTTTGCGTCTTTACCATTCTCGACTCTTTCAATGATTTCTCTTGCTTCGTCCGGACTCATTTTCTGTTTGATTTCTGGACGGAGTTCTTCCATATCAAGAATACGTTTGGCAATACAATAATCAATAAAGTCTTTCTATTTTTCTTCACCGATTTCACGAATAATATCATTTAATGCACGAGTATTCTTCCCATTATATTTGATACCATTCTGCATTGCGGTATTCGCTTTTAACGCATAACCCTTGGTAACAATCATTTTCGTATACGTATCATATACTCCCAACTTCCTTGCGGCTTTTGCCAAGAAGTGTAAGTCGTTAAACGCATACTTAATAATCTAATCCTTTAACCATTCTGCCCACTGTGCGGGTTTAGATTTTGGTTTCTCTGTCTTCTCTACGCCATTGATTCCACTATATCGAATTACCTATTGATGATGTTCAAACGGAGTTTTACGAGTATAAGTTACTCTGCCACCCTTTTCGTGTCTATCCCAATACTCACTTCTCTTATCGAAGTATTCCATCTTACGTTTGTTTTCTTCGTTATTCGTAGAATCTTTTTCAAAGATTACGGAGTAAACATCTTTATATACGTCAGAAGTTATTCCTGCTTTTCTTTGTTGTTCAAGTCTGGCGTCTCTTTGTTCTTTCGCCTTTTCCAATGGAGTTTTTTCTGCTTCTCCCATTTGGTATCTAATGTCTCTATTATTTTCGTCAAATGTTCCTTTATTATAAATAGATTTAACTTGAGTTGGTTCAAATAACGCATACGTATTAGTGTTATCTTCAATGCCCATAATAGAGTCGTATCCAAGGTCTTTTATTGCGTTAACGAGAGTAGTGTCTTTATCTAAGTAATAATATACGGGGCCGTTCTCTGTAGAGACCTTTCCGTCAGACCTTTTACCCTAACGTAAGTAATCTATTTTCTTTAAGAATTCCTCTAATTGTTTTTTGGTTATCCTTCCATATTTGGCTTCTCTGCCCATTCTCTTTTTCAAGTCTTCATATAATGTTTTAGGATTCTTTTCTGCCTAATCAGAGGAACTATCAATTAACCCGATATAAAACGGGTTCTCTGCCTTAATATAAACTTCCCACAGGTCTCCCTGTCCATTTTCTCCGTTATACTATCCTCTTTCGACAAATCCTTTTGACTATGCAACCCAAGTAAGTTTATTTCTATTAGCATCTGTTTTAGAGAAATTGTAATCGGGATTATATTCATGACCCTGACCACGATAGAATACACGAGGAGAGCCGTCTGCTTTTACGGCAGTGCTTTTACCAAACCATTTCTTAAATTGAGGAGTATTCGTGTCTGCCAATGTTGCATTATCACGTTTTTCGGATGCCAACATAAAACGGCGAGAGTTCTTTATGTTATGTTTTTCTAACTTTTTCTATGCAAGTTCACTCTCTCTTTCTTTGACATTTGGATTCTTTTTGATTTCAACACGGTTCCATTCTGCTTCTTTTTTCTAAAATTTATCTATAATATCCATTGCTTCATCGTCGAAAATTACGGCACAACGACCATCTCTAACACCGTTGTAATACATTCCCTTAATGCCGTACATATTGAGAAGTTCAGATGTTTGTTTCTTTCTTTTTTTCTTATCTCCATTAATAACTTTATATTCTTGAAGGATGTCCATTAATTGTTTATAAATATTACCCTTATAAGGAGAATAATCCCCATAATCTGTTTTATTATCAAGGAAATCCATAGCATCATAAACGTATTCGTCTTTCCCAAGTTGTTCTCTTAACAATTTTATTAATCTATCTCTCGCAAATTTCGGCTATCTCCTTAACGGCTCTTCTTCTTCTAAACAATATTTCTCGTCGGGAACATTAACGATATACAGTGTTGGTCTATTATTTTTGTTTTCGTTATTCTCTATTCTCGTAAGTCCAATAATTTCTGGGTGTTTTTCTAAATATCTTAAAACTTTTAAATCTTCTTTGCATCTTCTTAATTCGTTTTTAATTCTGTCAACGCTAATCCCAAAAGGAGAAACTTCCCCCTTTTTCTATCTTTCTAATTCTTCTGGAAGGACTATTTCTTCAATATAATTAACAGAACTTTCAATACCATCTATGGTCTCGACAACGACATCATAATTTGACGGGTTTTCTTCATCGTATGCCGCCACCTTAAGACCATCAATCCCCTCTTGCGATAATCCAAGTTTTGTTAATGCCGCCGAATCTACATCATAATCAAATACCTAATAATCTTGATAATCTTCTTGAAAACCATCAAAGTATTTCTTTGCCGTTAATCTTCCAATAGACACATATAATCCGTAGCCATGTACCTAATCGCCAACACCAGAGCCAAGGTGTTTTAAAAGGAATTCGTCAAACTTTCCATTCCCAGAAAAGTTCACTCTGGACGCATGTGTTGCAATCTAAAAACGTCTGCCCGGAAACGCCTTTTCAAGAATCTGTTTATTACGTTGTGCCTTTTCCGATAACTTATTATTGTGTTTCTCTAACTTACGTTGTGCTTTTTCTTTATCTGCTTCTCTGTTCCGTGCATTGTTTATTTTTTCGGATTTCCATTTGCCTTCTTCTTGTCTAAATTTAGTGATAATATCTATGGCTTTGTCATCAAATATTACGGCACATTCTCCATCAAGTTGACCATTATACGAAATACCTTTAATACCAAAACCATTTAATGATTTAGACACATACTCTTCAAGCATATCATTATTATTCGGTAGTTCAAGATACCCATGATTTTCTTTGTCTATTCTTCTTAATTCTTTTATAAAAAATCTATAAAGATTTTTTCTACCTACTTTTTTGTCTGTTGTTTTAAATAAAGCAAGGGCGTCCTTTTCACTTATTGGGGCTACATCACAAAATGCTTTTATAAGACGACTTTTTACAAAAGAGGGTTGTTCGCTAAATGTTGCACCTTCTCTAAGTAAATACTTTCTGTCTGGAATGTCAACAAAATAATATCTCGCATTGGGGTCTTTTCCGTTTTTTACTTCTATTTTATCTTTATTTTTTATAGTGTAATCTAATAGTCTCTATGTTATATTAAGGTCTATTTGTAAAGACCGTTCATCTTCTATAACATCTGGGTCGAAGTCTTCTGTTTCTTGCTCTAACATTTCTAATTCTTTTTCTATTGCACGAACTTCTTTTTGTAAAATATTAATAATATCTTGTACAGACTTTATTTTAGTTGTATCAAATAAACCATAATCATTTGAATACGAAACATCGTCGAAAAAGTCCTCATACTACATATCCGGCTATCCATTGACATATACTTTTAAAGAACGTTTTTTTCTATTAAATCTATCATAGTAACGGGTTTTATTATTTAACAAATCAATTCCAAAATACAATCCCCAACCATGAGCCATTGCTCCTTCACCAGAAAGTAAATGGTCAAGGGTAAACTCTTGGAAATCGTGTACTGAACCGTGCCATGCGTATTGGAATCTTCTGCCCGGAAACGCTTTATTTAATATCTACTGTGCCTATTGTGCTTTCGGAGATAATTCTTCGTCACTTGCACGTTGATATTGTCTTCCGGAAGAATAGTCTTCGTCTCCAAGAGCGTTTTCAAGTCTCTATTGAATTTTATTATATTCTTCTTCTGTTATTGTGCCACGGTCTAAAAGTTCTTGCAATTCGTACATGGCGTCATTATAATCGCCTTTTTCGAGGAATCTTTCAACCCAACCGTTTACAACTCTATCACTTTCCGAAACCTCTCTAATTTCGGTTTTCTTACCAAGTGCTTCGCTTGCAGATTTTCCTTTTCTCTTTGCCTACTCTCTTAAATACGACATTCTTTCTTTTTTATTTTTAAATTCAACTTTTTTGCTCTATTTAACGCTATTTTCTTTTTGTTGTTGTTCACTTATTTCTTTCTCTGCTTTTTCTTCTAATTGTTCGTCTGTTAACTATTGGTTTTCGGTTTCGTTTGCATACTACTCCATTTTCTCTAAATTCTTAAGGTACGCTTCTTCTTGTTTCTTTTTCTTCTTTTCTTCTTTCTCTTTTTCTTTACGTTCCTTCTCTATTTTTTCTTCTCTCTTCACATTCTCTTTGCCTAATTTTTCAATATTCTATTGTTCTTCCCTCGTGGCGATTACTTCTTTGTCGTCATCGAGGTCTTTGTCTTTTTTATCGGGATAAATTTCACCAAGAATTTTCTTTATTTCTTTTCCGGTCTAATTAACTTTATTTTGGTTTAAGTCTCCGGACTCATAATAATAATTATTTAAGCGAGAATCGAGGATATTTTCAAGAGACTGCATTAGAGATAATTTATAAAGTCCCTATTCTTTGTCTAACGCACTTCTACTATTTCTTAATTCGTCCTTTGCGGCGGACGCTCTTCTATTAATTGAGGTTTTTATCTTTTTTACGGTCTTATCGCTTTCACCATCAAGTATTTCTAATATCTCTTCTGCATCATCTTTAATAGATTCAACTTCTTGTGGTTCTAATTCGATATTATATACTCCGCTCTTTTCTTCTACAACGGATTCTACTTCGTCCTCTATTTCGTTGGTCTGCTCTTGAGATTCGACTTCTTGCGTTTCCGTTATATTTTCGGATTCTAAATCCTGCGTTTTCGGGCTTTCTTTCTAACGATTTTCTTCCGCAAGTCTATTTACTTCATTAAGAGTCTATTCGTTAATAGGAGTCGCACGTAATTCATTAGAACCGAATCTCATTGTGTCTAACGGAAGAGTGTTCGCCTGTAATCCGTTACTGCCAAATGTCATTTCCTATGTTCTATTTTCATACGGAACAATATTTGATTGTCTCTGGTTTTGATTAATTTGTTTCGTCCCTTCGTTTAATTGTCCGGGATTATTTGATTTAGACCGATTTGTTTTCGCAACGCCTTTTCTGTTCTGTTGATATTTCTATCCGGCAATCTTTGCAATCTTTGTAAACCATCTTCTTTCTTCATCGTTTTCTGCGTTATCATAAAGAAAAGTCCACACTCTCTTCATTTCGTCATAATCATTACCGTATCTTCTCAACATTTCGTCGGCAACAATTTCTGCGGTTGTATCGTTCATTATCCTTCCGCCAATCATCGTAGAAGGTTCTCTGTTTTCTCTCTGTCCGCCAGTGTATTCTCCGACAGAATTGTTTAAATTACTTAATCCATATTCGTTTTGATTAGCAATAGAATTGTTAACAGTAACTAACGGATTTGCCCTACGTCTATTCCAAGGATTTATTCCGACATTATCCTAATTAACGGGAGAGGTTCTTATGTCATCAAACTATTCTTCGGGAATTGTAAAAACAGAGTTGTCGAAACCACTTTCTTCTGTAGTCTCTGTTTCTTGATAAGTAGGTTCTGAATATTCTTCTTCGGATTCTTGTTCATACTACTATTGTTCTACTTGTTGTTCAACCTCATTTCTCGTAGAGTTCATTCCACGATACAGGTCTTCAACAGGAGTCTCGTTTTCGGAATTTCTACGATGTAAATGTTCCCAAAGTTTTTGGATACCATTGAGGGCACTTGCCATAGAGACACAACCACGTTGTAAAATACGTTCTATTACGTTGTCTCCGGTATATCCCTTTACATAACCTTCGGCGTACCAATTAGAAAATTCCCATGCCCACCGTTCTTCAATTGCCGCTTGTTTATTTTTATTAAACGCTTCAATCTGTTCCAGTGTCATACTATTTTTATCTTGAATATTAAGAGATTGGAGATTCAACGAATTTAATAAAAACATTACTTGATTCAGACATGCGTTCTCAATAATTTTATTAAATAATTCGTCTCCCTATTTAATGTTTCTTAATTCTGCAATAAACGTATTATCGTAATTTCTCCCTAATATATTTGCAATAAATTTACCAACAGATTTTACTGCGTAATTATTAAATATTCTCCTATCTTCTTCCGATAAGTTCCAATAACCGTGATGGGCAATTTCGTGAATTGCAGTACCAATATCTGCCCCACGATATAATTGGAAAATCGCACGACCCATAGAATTCTATTTATTTGTGTCTGCCCAACCACGAACTTTACCCCATTTTCCGCTTTCCTTATCGTAAACGTATCCGTAGTTATTTACGTCAAGATACATCTCCCAATTTTCGGGAGCAATACGTTGGGTTACGGAAATGAATTGTCTTAACCATTCCGGGTCAATAGAGTTAGGGTTTTCGTCCATAAATTTAGACAAATCGTGAATATTACTTATTCTAACGCCAGTATTTCCAGAGGTGTCTGCATTAACCCCGTCTTCGGGAACGGTAGGACTTTCTGTTTCCTGTGTATCATCGCTCTGGAACATTCTTCTTTCGTTCTTATTTTCGGAAAGAATTGCTTCTGCTTTTTCTAATGTCGGAACAACTCTTCCTGTAGTATTGTCTTCGTCCATTACAAAGAATTGTCCGTCATTTCTTTTTGTGATTATTGCGTTCTTTCCAGTCTTATTATTATGATAACGAACCCCGTCTAATTCTTGCCCACTCTATGTTGTATATGGAACACGAGTCCACTCTTCTCCGATGTTATCTTTATAAGAAACTTCGCCAATAACGCCATCGGTGGTCTTTGCAGACTATACGAGTGTACCCTATTTCGCCGCAACTTCTTCTTGATGAACTTCTTGTACGGTCTTACCATCGTTATTTTTAACTTCTTCTGCAAGTTTCGGAGAAAGTTTCATTTTAATTGCAGAGTCTCCACTTTCTGTTTTTGTTTCCGTCTATTCTGCTTGTTTTGCTTTTTCTATAACAGACTGTTCTGCGGAAGAAACAAACAGTTTCTATCTGATATCTGCGTCAACGCCCATTCTCTCAAGAACCTTTTCTGCCGTTGTAGTTAAATCGTTTTCACGACTACCTCTTGCTTCGTCGCCAACGACAGTATCTTTAACACCTTCTACTACGCCACGTACTATGGAGTAGTTCATATCTTCATTAGAACCGGGATTAAATCTTTCCGCAAAGGAAGACGCATATTGAGAGATAATATCTCCATCACTCCAAGTAGACAATTCTGCCTAACTCTTACCAGTTACGTGATGGATATAATCTTCGATTGCTTCTCTCTTTTCTTTATCTAATTCAATACTTCCGTCTTGAACCATAGATTCTACCGCATTGTATGCCTTATTCCCCATAACGGTATCGGAACCACGTTGTAAGTATTGACCAGAGGACAATGTACCACCAATACCACCAAACAATGCACCCATGATTCCTGCGGTTTTCATGGTTTCTAATCCCTATTCGGATGTTGCATATCTGCCAAATCCACCAAGACTATATTCGTTGTCCGCCTGTTGCATTGCTTTTGCAACTTCTCTATCTGCGATATAGTCTTGTGCTACTTCCTGTAACGCCTCAGTGCTACCTTGTAACGCAACGTCCGTTGCAAGTCCTGCCGCCCTACCAATGATAGGACGAGTCGCACGAGAAACGGCAGTGCCAACTTTTGCCGCAGGGTCTATTATAGACGAACCTACACGACCAAGAGTAGAACCCGCAATTTTACGTGCCGCACGGGAATTAAGAGCAGAACCGACAAGACGATTACCCATTGCAATATCTACAAGGGTTTCTGGTAATGTGGTCAAGGACGCTTTCTTAAGTGTTTCATCGTATGCACGTTTCGCTTGTTCCCAAGTACCGCCATTATTTAAGACATCTTCTTCTGCCTGTAATGCGACGGAGCGAGCGTCTAAATAA
>OCVV011279677.1_pt1 | contig 10038 bp, 6 predicted proteins | sample 1539721 | NCBI WGS metagenome assembly OCVV01 (sample SAMN02144230, study PRJEB22623) | gut metagenome | biome: sheep rumen | host: Ovis aries | place: New Zealand
GCGCCGGTGCCTTTCCGGGGAAAACGCAATACATCCGCGTATCTTCCGTATGTCATAGAAGCCATTGCGGAGCTCAAGGGAATGGAGGCGGAGGATGTGATCCGCATTACAGAGGAGAATGCCCGCCGGATGTACAGAATTACCGCCTGACAGTCAAAGCAGACTGAAACAAGATTATCCGGAATCTGTCTGCCGCGGCAAAGCATGCAAGGCAGACGAGAGCAGGATTATTTGAAATCTGTCTGCCGCGGCAAAGCATGCAAGGCAGACAAAAAGCAAGATTATAAGAAAACTGTCTGCCGCCCCAAAGCAGGCAAGGCAGACAAAACCAGGATTATCCGGTATCTGTCTGCCGCCAAATCAAAAAAACCACCAAACAATAAAAACCACACGAAAGTAGAGGAACCATTATTGAACGGATTACTGACAGCGCCCGGAGCTACGCGCGGCATCCTTGAAAAATACGGCATTCATGCCAAGAAGAAATTCGGCCAGAATTTTCTGATCAACGCGGCCATTGTTGACGGGATCATTGAAGCGGCCGGAATTACCGCTGAGGACTGTGTCCTGGAAATCGGCCCCGGCATCGGGACCATGAGCCAGCGCCTGTCCCAGGAAGCGGGCCGCCTGGTCTGCGTGGAGATCGACGAGAGCCTCCGGCCGATCCTGAACGATACGCTGGAAGGATATGACAATATCACCATCTTATGGCAGGACATCCTGAAGACGGATATCCGCCGGCTTGTGGATGAATACAATGAAGGGCGGCCTCTGAAGGTAGTGGCAAACCTTCCCTACTATGTCACGACCCCCATCCTGATGAAGCTGCTGGAGATGAAAGGCTGTTTTGAAAGCATTACCGTCATGGTCCAGAAAGAGGTCGCCGACCGGATCCGGGCCGAGGCAGGGACCAAAGATTACGGCGCGATCTCCCTGGCGGTCCAGTATTACGCCGAACCGGAAGTGGTTCTGGACGTGCCGCCTCACTGCTTTATGCCGCGCCCTAATGTGGACAGCAGTGTCCTGCATTTACAGGCGCATACGGAGCCGCCGGTCCACTGTGATGAGCAGTTTATGTTCGCTCTGATCCGGGCTTCTTTTAACCAGCGGCGCAAGACCCTGGCCAACGGTCTTACCCATGGCCTCAATTATGAGGGGCGGACGCTGACAAGGGAAGAAGTGACACAGGCACTGGACAAAATGGGCCTGCCGCCGGCGGTCAGAGGTGAAAAACTGACACTGGAACAGTTCGCGGAATTGTCTGAATTGCTCAAATAAAGGCGCCTTTCAAGACGAAATTATGTGCGCTTTTTTTGACATTGCATAGGGGCTATGCTAAACTGATTGTGTATGGGCGGAGATTGACTTTGCATATATTTCCTCCCTTAGAATTCGTAAAAAACGGGGAATTATAACCGTTCAATTGCTGCGAGGTCACGGATTTGGATAATTATGAATTTAAGCTCAGCAATGAAGAAATCATAAACAGAATTTCCAGAGGAGAATACAAAGAAGCGGCGGAAATAGCGGATACGATCGACTGGTCCAAAGTGAAGACGACCAGGACCCTCTGCCGGATTTCTGACCTGTATAAGATCAATAAAAGGTATGAGGATGCCCGCAGAGTTCTGCTCCAGGCCTATGAAAGGACGCCCCGCAACCGCAAGATCATTTTTTCTTTATGTGAATTGGATCTGAAACTGAACAACTACGTCAACGCCCTGCAGATGTACAACGAGTTCATCCGCATCGCGCCGGAGGATTCGGACCGCTATGTCCTGCAGTATAAGATCATCAAGGCCCAGCATACAGGCCTGCAGGATCAGATCGGCGCCCTGGAAGAGCTGGCCCGCCATGATTACCGGGAGAAATGGGCGCTGGAACTGGCCAAACTCTATCGCAAAGCGGGCGAAGATTATCTGTGCGTACAGGAATGTGAAGAGATCGTCGCTTTCTTTGGCGACGGTCCCTATGTGATCAAGGCTCTGGAAATGAAGGCTGCCATTACGGAGCTGAATCCGGAAGAAATCGAACGGCTGGCCTTCCTGAAGGCCGGCGGCAGTTATGAACCCGCATTTGAAGAAAGCGCGCCTGATCAGGCGGATGATGTGAGCAGCCCGCCTGCCGCAGAAACCGCCACAGCAGAAGCGGACGAAGCCATGTCAGCGGAACCCGCGTCAGCAGAAGCAGCAGAAGCGGACGAAGCCATGTCAGCGGAACCCGCTCCAGCAGAAGCAGCGGAAGCGGGCGAAGATATGATGGCGGAACCCGCGTCAGCAGAAACGGCCGAAGCGGATGAACCGGCGGAAGCGGACGAAGCTATGGCGGCGGAACCCGTGTCAGCAGAAACGGCCGAAGCAGATGAGCCGGCGGAAGCAGACGAAGCCATGTCAGCAGAGCCCGCGTCAGCAGGATCAGCGGAAGCGGACGAAACCCCGGAAGCGGAACCCGCGGCTGAAGAAACAGTGGAAGCAGGCGAAGCTATGTCAGCGGAACCCGCCGAAGCAGAGACGGCAGAAGTGAATGCGGAACCGGAAGCGCCGGCAGGGGCGGAAACACCCGCAGCGCCCGTATCCGATGACACAGCCCCTTATACCACCAGGCTGGGCGGCGGCCGCGTTAATATCACCAATTACACGGACGCCGGCGAGGAAACCGGCGGCACGACCAATATCATACCGGACCTGTCCCGGTTCCAGAAGAAGACAGACCGGGCGCCTATCCGGGTCAAGGCGGAAGAGGAGACGGATCAGGTATCCGATGACACCGTTCCGGTCAGCACCGGCAGAGACAGCCGCGGCAGAGACAGCAGCACCCCGGCTTTCGGTTTCAGGAAAGACGGCCAGATGATCCGGCCCGAAGGAGAGACCCGTCAGGAAATCCCCGGATCCCCTGTCACAGAAGATATATCTGCCGAATGGGCCCAGCATCCCGGCACCGGTACCGGTTCCGACTGGACCACACGCAGCAGGCTGGACGAAAATGTTACGCTCGGCCAGCTGGCGGATCTGGCGGCGGCCGGCGGTACCGCGGATATCGAGACCGGTACGATGACCGAAGCGGAGATCCGTAAAGTCCTGGATAACAACACAGTCCGGACATCTCCCATCAAACAGCCTCTGGAACCTTTCTCCAAAAAGTACGCAGAAAGCGCTTCCGACTGGAAAGTCGTGACGCCTTCTGCAAAGACCGGGACAGCCCCGGAACCGCCCGCAGCGCCGGCCATTCCCGATGAGGATATCCGGGTAGCCCCGCTGGACCAGAGCATCGTTTCCGAAGAAAGTCTGCAGGAGACTGTAGCCAGGGGTATGCGGGATCTGGAGAACTACGGAGCGGTCCGCCAGGAGGATGGCGATGACAGCTATGTCATCACCCCCGAGGAAGAGAAAGAGAAAAAACGTCCCAGTACAGGTCAGCTGGATCTGCAGGGCATCATGTCCGAATGGGAAAAGGTCCGTCAGGATAATGAGACATCTGACCCGGAAGCCTTCCACCGCGTAAAGACCAAAACAGACGCTCCGGAAGATGAGGACGAAACAGCTGCGGAGCAGACGGAAGAGGTCCGGGACGATGCGGACCGGGAAGCGGATGAGGACAGCGACAGCACCTCCTCCACCAGGCCCTGGAATCCCGATGAAGTCAGAGAGGCCATGCGCAGGCGCAAAGCCAGAGAAGCGCTTTCCAGAGAGGATGAAGAACTGTCCTGGCACAATCCCGTCAGAGGCAGCGCGGAAGCCGGCAATACGGAAGAAGCAGTCCTGGGCGCCATGAGCCTGGACGGATACACCGGCAATGTCATTATTACCGGTGAAGAGGGATCAGGCACACTGGATACGGCCAGAAACCTGATCGACCGTTACAAAGAACTGAATCCCGATTTCGACGGTAAGATCGCCAAGACGGCCGGTGCCCTGATCCGTGCCGAGAATCTGGCAAAGAGGATCCCCAAACTGGAAAGAGGGGCCCTGATCATAGAGCACGCCTCCGGCATGTCAACGGAAGCGGTGACAGCCCTCTGCACCTTACTGGCGGAAAAAGACAGACATATCATTGTCTTTCTTGTTGATAAAAAGCCTTTTATGGACACCATGCTTTATGAGCAGCGCAAGCTCCGCAGAGCTTTTACGGCCAGGATCGACCTGGCGGCGCTGAGCCAGGATACCCTCCTCTCTTACGCGGTCGAATACGCCGCGGGACTGGAATACAGCATGGACGACTCGGCGATCGATGCGCTCCGGGAGCGGATCGAAGATATTCAGATCGAGGAAGAGCACAATGTCTCCCTCGAGGAAGTCAGAGAGATGGTCGACGAAGCCATCGATTACGCAAATCGTAAAAGCCTTTCCAATCTTGTCGGCAAACTGTCGGGAAGACGCTATGGGAAGGATAATATGATAATTCTTCATGACAGGGATTTTCTTCACTACTAAATAAGGAGGATACCGAATGGCAGCCAGAAAAGTGAAAACAGCAGCAAAAAGCAAAGTATTTGTTTCCGAAACAGATTGCTACCTGTTCGGAAAAGGCACCCACTACGAGATCTACAAGAAGCTCGGCGCCCATCCTTCCGTAGAGGATGGCGTGGAGGGTATGTTCTTCGCGGTATGGGCACCCAACGCGAAGCAGGTATCCGTTGTCGGCACCTTTAACGGCTGGACAGAGGACCAGTACATCATGAAGGAAGTCAATGACGGCGGCATCCATACCATCTTTATCCCCGGCCTCGGCACAGGGGAACTCTACAAATACTGCATCACCACCCAGAAAGGCGAAAAGATCTTCAAGGCCGACCCGTTCGCCAGCTCTGCCGAGCTCAGGCCCGGCACCGCTTCCAAGACCGCAGATCTTTCCGGATTCAAATGGGAAGATTCCCGCTGGATGAAAAACCGCGCCAAAAAGGATCCAAACCAGTCCAAACTGGCCATTTATGAGTGCCATATCGGTTCCTGGATGAAACATCCCGACGGAACCGCGGACGGTTTCTATAACTACCGTGAGTTTGCCGACAGGCTGGTCGAATACCTCAAGGACGTTCCCTTTACCCATGTAGAACTGATGGGCATTTCCGAGCATCCCTTCGACGGATCCTGGGGCTATCAGGTCACAGGCTACTACGCGCCGACTTCCAGATACGGCGAGCCCAAGGATTTCATGTACCTGGTCAACACCCTGCATAAAGCAGGTATCGGCGTTATCCTTGACTGGGTTCCCGCCCACTTCTGCCCGGATGCCCACGGCCTTGCCAAATTTGACGGCGGCTGCATCTTTGAAGATCCGGACCCCCGCCGCGGCGAGCACCCTGACTGGGGCACCAAGATCTTTAACCTGGGTAAATCCGAGGTCAGCAACTTCCTGATCGCCAACGTCATGTACTGGATCAACGAGTTCCACATCGACGGTATCCGTGTTGACGCGGTCGCTTCCATGCTTTATCTGGATTACGGCAAGAAGGAAGGCCAGTGGCTGCCCAACAAGTACGGCGGACACGAGAACCTGGATGCCATTGAGTTCTTCAAGCACATGAACTCCATCGTCCACGATAAATACCCCGGCTTCCTGACCATCGCGGAGGAATCCACGGCATGGCCCAGGATCACCGGCGACGTCAAGGAAGACGGTCTGGGCTTCTCCTTTAAGTGGAACATGGGCTGGATGCATGACTTCTGCGAATATATGAAGCTGGATCCCGTTATGAGAAGCGGCAACCATAACGCCCTGACCTTTGCCATGAGCTACAACAGTTCAGAGAACTATATCCTGCCCCTGTCCCATGACGAAGTCGTCCACCTCAAGTGTTCCATGGTCGAGAAGATGCCCGGCTACAAGGTAGACAAGTACGCCAACCTCCGTGTGGGCTACACCTTCATGACAGGACACTGCGGCAAGAAGCTGCTCTTCATGGGCCAGGAATTCGGCCAGGAGAGAGAGTGGAGCGAAGCCCGTGAGCTTGACTGGTTCCTGCTGGGTGAAGATCTTAACAGCGGCATGAAGAACTATGTCGGACAGCTCCTCAAGCTCTACAACAGCCATAAGTGCCTCTATGAGAATGACAATAACTGGGAAGGCTTCGAATGGATCAACGCCAATGACAGCAGCCGCAGCATTTACAGCTTCGTCCGTAAGTCCTCCGACGGTAAGAAGAACCTGCTCTTTGTTCTCAACATGACCCCCATGGCTTATGATGACTTCCGGATCGGCGTTCCCAGCAAGAAGCAGTTCAAGCTTCTGCTCAACAGCGCCCTCAAGGAATTCGGCGGCAGCGGCGCAACGGATATTCCCGAGAAGCTCAAGACCAAAAAGGGCCTCTGCGATTACCGCGGCCAGTACATCGAATTCCATCTGCCCGCCTACGGTGCTCTGGTATTTGAGTACAACTATTAAGTATCACTGCCGCATAAAAATCCGGCGGGACTGCCAGCCGGAACAGGAGAACCCTATATGCCTTCAAAAGTATCACATGAATCTACAGAAGATTACCTCGAGACCATTCTGATCCTGCAGAGGAGGAACCACATCGTCAGATCCATCGATATTGTGAATGAGATGAATTTCTCCAAGCCCAGCATCAGCATCGCCATGAAAAAGCTGCGCGAGCAGGGCCTGGTCGAAATGGACCAGAACGGCCACATCTCCCTTCTGCCGCCCGGCCGGGAGATCGCGGAGCGGATCTACGCCAGACACGAGCTGCTGACCAAAGTCCTGAACGCGATCGGGGTCGAGGAACCGGTCGCTTCCGACGAAGCCTGCAGGATCGAACATGTCATTGATGATGACACCTATAACAAGATCAATGCCTTTTATGAGAAATTCATGAAAGAACAGGCGTGATTTCCCGCGGCGGGAGGGCAGACCGCCTTCCTGTAAGGGGAGCATGCCACAGGCGCGGATACGTCCGGGGCTGCCGTACTGTTTGACAGTACGGCAGCCCTTTCTGGCTTTACCGCCTTTGTGCCGGAAAACTTGCTAGCGGGCGGGGAATCCTTTAAAATATATGAAAATATGTCATTTTACCACTTTTCGCTTTGCAGACGGGCCGGAATGCGGTATATTAAAATTTGCGTCACATCTACATCCGGCAAAAGCCGGAGGACAGGAAAAAGAAATGGGAAAACACTTAAAGGTACAGAGAATCGATAAAGCGGGAGATTATCCCAAGGGCAGCCAGTGCATTTGCGCGGTCATGCTCCTGCGCTATCTGGGCATGCAGATCACGGTGGATGAATTCATCGACAACTTTCTGCCCCAGCGCAAGATTAAATTCAAAGATGGCGTGATCTACGGACCCGACCCCAATACGGATTTCGCGGGCAGTCCCTATGACAGCAAATCCTTCGGCTGCTATCCGGGCGCGATCGTGAAGGCCCTGAATGACTGCTTCCTGCAGAAAGGCATGGCCTACACCGCGATAGACGCCACCGGAATGTCCACCAAGGAGATTCTGGCGGAAGGGATCGACGCGGATATGCCTGTCCTCTACTGGGTCACCCATGATCTGAACCCGCCGGCCCTGGAGCTGTGCTGGACCATCAAAGACACAGGCAGGAAGGTCAACTGGTACAAAAACCTGCACTGCGTCCTGATGACCGGTTATGAGGAGGATACTCTGGACTTCATCAATCCCGGCGAGACCACGGTCCGTGAGACAGTCAGCCGGAGCCTGGCCATGCGCCGGCACGCCGAACTGGGCCGCAGGACTGTGATCGTCAAAAAGGATTATTGATAATAAAGTACCAATCAAGAAAGACAAAAGGAGAACGGAGGAAATTAATCATTGAAAACAGACATTGAAATCGCAAGAGAATCAGTGATGGAGCCGATTACACAGACAGCGGCAAGGATCGGGATCGATCCTGATGACCTTGAGCTTTACGGCAGGTATAAGGCGAAACTGTCGGAAAAATATCTGCAGTCCCTGCAGGACCGTCCGGACGGTAAACTGATCCTTGTTACGGCGATCAACCCTACACCCGCCGGCGAAGGCAAGACCACGACCAGCATCGGTATGGCAGACGCCTTCCACAAACTGGGCAAAAAGGTTGTAGTCGCTCTGCGTGAGCCCTCTCTGGGCCCCTGCTTCGGTATGAAGGGCGGCGCGGCCGGCGGCGGCTATGCCCAGCTTCTGCCCATGGACGAGCTCAATCTCCATTTCACCGGTGATTTCCATGCCATTACCTCCGCCAACAACCTGCTGGCGGCAATGATCGACAACCACCTTCACTTCGGCAACGAGCTGGGCATCGATCCGACCAGCATCGTCTGGAAACGCTGTGAAGACATGAACGACCGTGCCCTCCGTACCATTGTTGTCGGTCTGGGCGAAAAAGTCAACGGACCTGTCCGTGAAGACCACTTCATCATTACAGCCGCTTCCGAGATCATGGCCGTTTTCTGCCTGGCTTCCGACCTGGAAGACCTGCGCAGGAGACTGGGACAGATCGTTGTCGGCTATACTTTTGAAGGTACGCCCGTACGCGCGGAGCAGCTGAATGCCGTTGGTGCCATGATGTCCCTGCTCAAGGACGCTTTCCGTCCCAACCTGATCCAGACCATCGAGCACACGCCCGCCCTGGTCCATGGCGGACCTTTCGCCAACATCGCCCACGGCTGCAACTCTGTCAGAGCCACCAAAGCGGCTCTGAAGATGGCGGATTATACCATTACGGAAGCCGGCTTCGGCGCCGACCTGGGCGCGGAGAAATTCCTGGATATCAAGTGCCGCATGGCCGGCCTGCGTCCGGACGCCATTGTCCTGGTCGCGACCATCCAGGCCCTCAAGTACAACGGCGGCGTGGCCCGTGCCGACCTGAAGCAGGAGAACGTTGAGGCTTTGAAGAAAGGTCTGGTCAACCTGGCGAGACACATCGAGAACATCCAGAAATATGAGGTTCCCGTGGTCGTTTCCCTTAACTCCTTCGTCAGTGATACCGACGCCGAGAACGCGGTCGTAGAGAATTTCTGTAAGGAACATAACTGTGAATTCTCCAAAGCCACCGTATGGGCAGACGGCGGTGCAGGCGGCATCGACCTTGCTGAAAAGGTCATCCGCAGCATCGAAGAGAAGGAAAACAACTTCCACCAGATCTATGATCTGGACAAGACCCTGCAGGAGAAGATCGAGACCATCGCCACCGAGATTTACGGCGCGGGCAAGGTCAAATTCACGGCCAACGCCAGAAAACAGCTGCAGGTCCTGGAAGACAGAGGCTTCGGCGGTATGCCGGTCTGCATTGCCAAGACCCAGTATTCCCTGTCGGATAACCCCAAGGTCCTGGGACGTCCCGACGGCTTCACCCTGACCGTCAGAGACGCGTATGTATCTGCCGGCGCCGGTTTCGTTGTTGTCATGACAGGCGAGATCATGTCCATGCCCGGCCTGCCCAGAGTCCCCGCTGCCGTCAATATCGATGTCAACGGGAATGGCGATATCACAGGCCTGTTCTGATCGCCGAAGCGGCAGATCCGAAGGCTCCCGCTGATCATGGCGGGAATAAGTACTGTGGAACATATACAGCATAAGGATTGGAGAGACACATGATCAGAATTACCATGAAAAACGGACACACCATTGATATCGAACTGGATGAGAAGGCAGCCCCCATTACATGCGAAAACTTCCGCAAGCTGGTGGAGCAGGGCTTCTATGACGGCGTGATCTTCCACCGAGTGATCTCCGGCTTTATGATCCAGGGCGGCGACCCGACCGGGACCGGCATGGGCGGACCGGGCTGGCAGATCAAGGGCGAGTTCGCCCAGAACGGCTGGGACAACCCCATCAGCCATAAGCGCGGCGTCATCAGCATGGCCAGGGCCATGAACCCTGACAGCGCGGGCAGTCAGTTCTTTATCATGCACGCGGACGGCGAATTCCTGGACGGTCAGTACGCGGCTTTCGGCAGAGTCGTAAGCGGCATGGAGACTGTAGACGAGATCGCCGCTGTCCGGACCAACCGTCAGGACCGGCCGCTGACAGACCAGGTCATTGATACAGTCCGTGTGATTGACTGACGATCGCTTAATTGTTCAAAATAATCCCTCTTT
>OCVV011320322.1_pt1 | contig 10038 bp, 22 predicted proteins | sample 1539721 | NCBI WGS metagenome assembly OCVV01 (sample SAMN02144230, study PRJEB22623) | gut metagenome | biome: sheep rumen | host: Ovis aries | place: New Zealand
AAATTATTAGGAAAATGGCAAGGACTTACATATTATTCACAAGCAGATTCGAGATGGGCGACAAAACTTTATACTTCTACCAATAACAAAACACAAACAATGAAATCAAGTGCGTGCGGTCCTACATCGGGAGCAATGGTAGTATCAAGTGCAAAAGGTGCTATACTTCCAACAACTCTTGCAAGCTTATCAGTAGATAATGGATACAGAACAGCAAATAGTGGAACTGCATGGGCATTTTATCCTTTTATAGCAGATTATTTTGGATTTAAAGAATATCACAAAACAAGTGATTTTAACAAAGCTATGGATTATTTAAAACAGAAAAATGCAATAGGAACATCAAAGTATTATATAATATGTAGTTGCGGAAGCGGTTTATTTACAACAGGAGGACATTACATAGTTTTAGCTTCTTTAGATGGAAATACAATTCAAGTATTAGATCCATATTTATATAATGGAAAATTCAATACTGCATCAAGAAGAAATGCTAATGTAAAAGTTAAAGGAACAAGTGCTTATGTAAGTAAAGAGAATTTTAAGAAATATGCTAATGCAAATTCTTTCTGGATATTCTCAAACGATAAAGGAAACGAACAGAAAAAATCAAATGATAGTCAAGTTAAAAAGACTACAACCAAAAAGACTACATCAACTAAGAAAGCAAAGAGTAAAATTAAAAATACTGTAGGAAAGAAAAAGACTTTAAAAAAGAATTGCTATTTATATAAGAAGAAAAAATTATCAGGAACAAAATATACATACTTAAAAAATACAAGAGTTAAAGTATTAAAAAACATTTCTACTAAAATAGACTATGTAAAAGTAATAGTAACTGGAAGAAAAGCATATATTAAGAAAAGTAATTATAAGTAGGTAGCTGTAAGAGGCTACCTTTTTTAGATATTAAATTATATTACTTTAAAATTAAAATGCCTTAAAATTGATTTTCATAGGTCGGATTTTTTAGAATTTTCGACTTATGAATTATTGACATTTTTATAAATAAAATGCTATAATAACTTTGACAACTTTTTGACAACTTTTTGACAACTTTTTAAACGAAAAAGACGGAAAAAACAAACAAATATGACAACTAAAAATGAAATATAAAAGTTGTCAAAACAATAGAAAAACTAATAAAAAGCTATTATTTGCCACTATAGCTCAGTTGGTAGAGCAACGGATTCGTAAACAAAAAGTCGAAATCAATAAAACCCTTGACACTTAACAAGTACCAAAGGTTTTAATTGGATTTGACAACCGGATTGACAACTTTTTTTATATAATTATTAATAGTTTCATCTGCTTTTTCTCTTTGTTCATCCAAGTGAGTATAAATGTTATAAACCATATCTGCACTAGAATGTCCCATTAATTCTTGTGCTTTTTTTATTTTTATTCCAGAGTAGTATAGCATAGTACAATAAGAATGTCTTAATTGATGGCAAGTGATATTGATTTTTTTATCTGTATTTTTATTCAAATCGTTTAAGAAACTTTGCAGATGTCTTTTTATAGCAGAATCAGTGAGCATTTTATTGTCTGTTTCTTTGACAAAAAGTAAATCCGCATTAGAATTTTCTACTAATTTTTTTACCATATCATATACAATATCTAATATAGGTACTGTTCTAGTCTTTTTATTTTTAGTTGATTTTATAACAGGTTGATTATGTATAAAAGTAACTGCTTTATTAATAGAAATAGTTTTATTTTTCAAATCTATGTCTTTTTTTGTTAAAGGAACAATCTCTTCTTTTCTCATACCTGTATAACGCATGAGGATGAAAAATGGGGCATATTTATTTGAAGATTGAAGAATTAGATTATCTTCATATAAAGTAAGTGGAATTTTTTCTTTTTTAATTATTTTTGGTGCTTTTATATTTAAAGCAACATTCTTTAAAATTATATCATTATCTACTGCATCATTTAGTATTCGTTTTATTAGTTGCAAAGTCTTTTTAGCAGTGGTTGGAATATTTTCCATATCTTTTAATACTTTTTTTACATCATATACTTTTATTTCTTTTATTTTTTTATAACCTAGGCTAGGAATAATATAAGAATTAATAATTGTAGTATAATCTTGTATAGTTCTGTATTCTTTACCAGCAGAATTAATTTCAAGCCAATTTAAAGCAAAGTCTTTTAGCCTCACATCTGTTGAAGATACAAAGCCAGAGTAACCTAAATGTGTAATTTCTATCCATTGTTTAAATAAATCATCTGCTGTTTTTGCATATAAATATCGAGACTTACCATTTACTGTAACTTTTTTGGTAAGTCTCCCATCTTTTCTAATTGTGTATGTCATTCCTTTATATTTGTTCATAATAACTCCTATTAATCATCTAAATGGTCTATTGCATATTGAGCTTCTTTTTTAGTAAATTGTTCTCCATATTCAGAAATAAGTTGTTCATAAATTTTCTTTTTAGACATATGCATTTCTGATTGATATGTTTTCGCTTTTTGTAAAGCATTGTATTTGTAATCTGCTTTTAAATTGTCAATAGCATATTGAGCTGATTTTTTGTCAAAGCCTTCTCCATAATCAGAGGTCAATTGGTCATAAATTTTAGCTTTTGACATATACATTGTGTCTGAATAAACTTTTGCTTTTGCTAAAGCATTTAATTCTTCAATTGAAGCACTTGTTTTTTCTTCTTCTTTTTCTACTTTCTTTTCTTCTTTTGTGTTATTAGCTGTAGTAACATTAGAAGATGTACTTGAAGTTGTATTGTTTGTATCTGAGTCATTAGACATTCCAATTAATATAGCAAATACTGCAATTATGACTATAAGCCAAAATAATTTTTTCTTATAAAAAGGTTTCTTTTCCATGTTTTCACCTCCTAAACTTTTCCTTGGTAACTTATAACTTTACCAATTATTTTAATAGATTTTTCTTTTGGATTATATATTTGTACTGTATGAATAGGATTATTTGACATAGGTTCTAATATAATTAAATCATTTTGAGTTTTATACTTCTTAACTGTTGCTTCATCATCTATAAGAAATACTCCAATTTCATCATTTTCTAGATCGCTTTGTTGTTGTACCAAAACTATATCTCCATCATTAAACTTTCTATTCATAGAGTCTCCTGTAACTGTTAAATAAAAATAATTAAAGTTTTTATTAATTAAAGAAGATGGTGCAAATTCGTATCTTTCTATATTTTCATTAGCAAGTATAGGCAATCCAGCTGATATTTTTCCAATAACGGGAATGGGAATAACCTCATCAGGTATAGGAAAAACGTTGCTTCCTTGTTTTCTTATATCAGACCTTCCTAGTAAATAATCTGTACTTACATCAAAATATAATGCTAGTTTTACTATGGTTTCCGGTGTCATATCTCTTTTCTCATTTTCATAATTAGAAACTGTTTGCATAGTTACATTTAAATAATCTGCAATCTTTTGCAAAGTTTCTCCTTTTTCTACTCTTAATAATTTTAATCTATTCATAGTATCGTTCCTTTACATAATATACTTATATTATAATACAAAATGTTTAATTTGTAAACATATTGTAAATTTTTTTTCTTAGAGTGTCAAGACTTCTAAACAAAATGTCGAAAAAATTAAAAATTTTTTAAAAAAACTATTGACAATCAACAATATGTTTAATATAATGAACTCAACAAATTGTTGAGGAGGTGTAAAATGAAAAACAAAAATCTTCAAGAGTTAAGACTTGACAAAGGTTTAACACAAGAACAAGCTTCAAAAATTTTAGGAATAACAAAAGAATATTTATCAATGTTAGAAACAGCTGATAGAAATCCTAGTGATAACTTAAAAACAAAATTAGCAAAATTATATAAGTGTGAACCTGTGGATATTTTTTTAGCTGTAAACTCAACAAAACGTTTAAAGAAGAAGGAGGGATGATTAAATGCCATGGACTAAAGGAGACACAAGACCAAAAGCAAACTGGGTAAACATGAATAAGTTCATAGAAGAATTTGACTTAAAAAAGACAAAAGCTTATGAACTTATTAAGTTACCAGAAATGCAAGAAGCAGTAAGGAGATTTGGAGAAAGGACAATAAGAGTAAATTTACCATTAGCAGATGAAATTTTAAAAAAAATTTATTAAGGAGGAAAAGAAAATGAGATACAAATTTAATAAGGACAAGTTATTTAGAAATTTTATTATATTAAGCAATGTAATCACAATAGGATTAGTGATACATAAGATAGCGACTTGTGGAATTAGCTTTATGAGTACAATAGGATATTTTGGATAGGAGGAAAAGAATATGTTTAGTAATGCAAAAACAATAGCAAGACAAGGAGAAAAGATAATCGAATTAAATAAAAAGAATTATGAGGTTAGTAGAGAAAATCTAAAACTTATAGGAACAATAGATGATATGCAAGATGAGTTTTTAAATATTTTAGATACATTGGAGGAGATATTAACAACACAAAATTATAATAGACCTGATTTAGTAATCTCAAAAGCAGTAGCAGAAATAAAATACCAAAAACAAATTATAGAAGAAGACAAAAAAATAGAGTTAGCAGACAGCGAATCGAACTAACTCAAAAATACGTTTATGTAAATCATATTATAAGCGTATTATATCAAATTATTTGTTTTTTGTCAAAGGAGTTATTATGAAAAAAATTGGGAAAGCTGAAACAATCAGCGATTATAATCAACAAATTAGTTATTTAGAGGATATTTTATCACATTTAGAAGATTTACAAATTTTATATGGAAAAGATGATCTATTCAAAGATGAATACAAATATGCAAATAATCTTTTTGAATGGATTGAAGAAACTCAACAGAATTTAAAAGATGAGAAGGAGGAGCTATTATGCAAGAATTAAGTTTATATCAAATAACAAATGCTTTTCCTAAGTTAATGGAAAGCGAAGAAATGACGGAACAAGATAAAGCAAAAATAAAAGAAGAATTGACATTATTATTGCAACAAAAAAGCCAAAATATAATTGGATATTCAAAGAATTTAGAACTTACTATAGAAGCAATGAAAAATGAGGAGAAAAGAATTTCAGAACAAAGAAAGACATTAGAAAATAGATTAGTAAATTTTAAAGAGTATGTAAAAGAATGTATGGAGAAAAATGGCTTTACAAAAATAGAAACAACTTTGGGAACTTTATCTATTGCAAAAAATCCAATATCGGTGGAGATAGTAAATGAAGAGGAAGTACCAAATGAATATAAAAAAGAAGTAGTTACAACGAAAATAGATAAAAAGGCAATAGCAGATAATTTTAAAGCTACAGGAGAGATAATTGCAGGAGTAAAAATGAACACACAAAATACAAGTCTTAGAGTGAAATAGGAGGAATTTATGAAATATTTGAATGAAGATGAGAAAAGAACAGTAAATATGTGTCTAGCCAATATATCAGATTGCATAAAGGCAATCCAATTAGAGACAATGGAAAACATGGCATATAAAGGTTATTTGTCAGAAAAAATAACAAGAGCATTACACGATATGCAAGTTATGGACAATATTTGCAAGGAGGAATAATGATGGATTATTTAGATAGAACTGATAACAAGGAGGACTATTATAGTGGAAAATGAGATAAGAACTTTAAAGGCTGAAGAAATAACAACTAGAGTACAAAGTGTTATTCCATATAAATATCAAGGAAAAGACAAAGTAGGAGTTATGCTTTTATTATATAAAGATGCTAGGGTTGATATGAATATTTTAGATGAAGTATATGGAAGAAATAATTGGCAAAGGACTCATGAAGTTATAAATGGAAATTTATTTTGCAACATTGATATTTGGGATAACGAAAAGAAATGTTGGGTAAGAAAACAAGATGTTGGAACAGAAAGCAATACAGAAAAAGAAAAAGGACAAGCTAGCGATAGTTTTAAAAGAGCAGGAACTAATGTAGGAATAGGAAGAGAATTATACACAGCTCCTACAATATTTATAGAACTTACCCCAGAAGAATATGATCTAGATGACAAAACAAAAAAAGCAAAAGTAAAAGCAAAAACAAAATTTAAAGTAAAAGTTATTGAATATAACCAAAACAGAGAAATATCTAAACTTCAAATAGCGGATACAAAGAATATAGTTAGATATAGTTATGGAGTGAAAGAATGATAGGTACAAGTAATAAAATTATAACTTACTTATTAGAGCAAGCAAAAGATAAACAATTTGAATTAAAAGAATACAAAGAAAAAAGAAGTCTTAATGCAAATAATTACTATTGGCAATTAGTAACAGAATTAGGTAATGCGTTAAAGATGGACAAAGAAGATTTACACTTTTTATTACTACAAAAATATGGACAAAGTGAAATGATAAGTGTAGTAGCAGATGTAGATATGAAAAACTATTTAAAGTACTATGCAGAAGCAGGAGAATCAATTTTGAATGGAAAAACTTTTAAACATTACAAAGTATATAAAGGCAGTTCAGAAATGAACTCAAAAGAAATGTCGATATTAATAAATGGACTTGTAGAAGAATGTCATATACAAGGAATAGAAACAAAAACTCCTGCAGAAATAAATTCACTTCTTGAGAGGTGGGATAATAAATGAAATCAATAATACAGTCTAAAAAAGAATGTTTTGAATGTATGAGCTATTCGAACTTAGAAGAACATCATATATTTTTCGGAACAGCAAATAGAAAGTTGTCAGAAAAAGATGGATTAAAAGTATGGCTATGTCCTTATCATCATAGAGGAACAAAAGGAGTTCACGGTAAAGATGGACATACACTAGATAGTTATTTAAAAAGTATAGCACAAATGGCTTATATGCAATATTACAATAAAACAAAAGAAGAATTTATAAAAAGATATGGTAAAAATTACTTATAAAAAGGAGAAAAAAGATGTGGAGAAAGATAGTTTTATATTATACACAGAACAAAAAGAAGTTGTTGATAAATTGACAGATGAACAAGCTGGAAAGATATTTAAAGCTATTTATGAATATGTGAAAACTGATAAAATGCCAAAATTAGATGGCTTATTAGATATAGTAATAATCCCATTCAAGCAAAGTCTAGACAGAAATATGGAAAAATGGGAAGAGATAAAAAAGAAAAGAAGTGAAGCAGGGAAAATAGGAGCAGAAATTAAAAAGCAAAAACAAGCAAAAGAAGCAAATGCTAATTTTGCTAAAAATAAAATAGCAAATCAAGCTGTTAATGTAAGTGTACCTGTACCTGTTAATGTAAATGATAATGTAACTACTACCGTAGTTAATAATGCAAGCGACAGTTGTGTTGACGGTTTGCAAAAAATCATTGAATTTTACAATAACAATATAGGATTATTGAGCCCTTATGGTTTAGAAGTGCTACAAGACTATTTAAAAGATGTTGATTATGAAGTTGTTATATTTGCTATGCAAAGAGCAGTAGAAGCGAATAAAAAAACAATCCAGTATATAAAAGGCACTTTAAATAACTGGGTTAATGCAGGTGTAAAAACATTGATAGAAGCACAAGAAGAAAGCCGTGCATTTAAAAATAAAAATAATCCTAAAGAAGAAACAGAAGAAGAAAAAAATGCTAGAAAAGTAAGAGAATTGGAGGCTTTGATAAATGGAAATAAATGAGTTTATAGAAGCTACAAGCCGAGTAGAACAGTACTTTGAAAAAGAATATAGCAATGAACAAAGGCAAATTATGTATGAAGAATTAAAAAAGATGCCTTTAGAAAAGTACAGAAAAACACTTGCTAATTGTATAAGAACTTGTAAGTTTATGCCAAAGTTAGCAGATATATTAAAAGCCTCTACTGATATAGACAATGTGAATTATGAAAGAAATAGAGTATATACACCTTGCAAGATATGTGGAAGTAAAGGCTTTGTAAGATATTATAAAGTATTACAAGAAAACGGATATGAATACGATTATGCTTGTAGATGTACGTGTGAAAATGGAGAATATTATAGCAAGTCAATACCAACATTTGAGGAACTAGGAATAAAGCCCGAAGAAAGACTTGTAATGAATTTTGAATAGGAGAGTGAGTACAAATGAATCAAAAACAAAAAGTTTTAAAATACATAAATGATTATGGCTCTATAACAAGTTGGCAGGCGTATGCTGATTTAGGAATAATGCAATTAGGTGCAAGAATCGACGGATTACAGAAAGATGGTTACTCATTCAAGAAAGAATGGGAGCAGAAGAAGAATAGATATGGAGAACCTGTAAGATTTATAAAATATAGCTTTGCGGAGGTAGTAAATGACTAATTATTTTAAAGTATATTTAACAAGTAAAAATGGAAGACAATGTGTAACAGCAAGAAATAAAGCAGGAGTAATAAACGTATTAAATAACGCAAATAAAGAAGGATTTATAAGTTATTTAATAGTTAAAAGAATAAAAGATACAGATATAACAATAGCAAGAGGAACATTTAGTAAAGAATGTAAAGTAGTTTATGTAGATGGACTAGATACAGATTGGAGAATAGTAGGAAATATGGTAGTTAATTGGGATAAATATAAAAAAGCAAAGGAAGATGAGGAAAGATGTTAAAAATCAAAGAACGGAATTGATATAAAAGAATTAGAAAAGTTTGGATTTTATAATGATTATGGGAATTGGCATAAAGTGTGTGCAGATGGATATATAGAATATTGGATTAATACATATAGAAGTATTGAAATTTTTGTAAATGATGACAGTGAAGTTGTTTTAGATACTACTATATTTGATTTAATTCAAGCAGGAATAGTAGAAAAGATAGATGAGGAGGAAGAAAGATGATTGAAGATAATATAAGATATATTGAAAATGAACTTATGAAAATAATAGCTGAATTTAAAGAAAAAATAGGGACATTAGGAGAAGACGACTATAACGAAGATTTAGATGATATATGTTGTCGTTTACTTGATTTAAAACAATTATTTTAAGGAGTAGCTTATGAAATATCCACCATTAATAGAAATTTGTAAAAAATGTTTAGGATGTCAAAGATTAGAAAATCCAAACTTTACAGGCGATAAAAATTGCAAGTATGCAGAAAAAGAAGTTGAGTGGAAACAGGAAAGGATAAAGATATGAAAGTACATTGTTTTTTTGAACAAAGTGGAACTTTTAAAAATGAGTTTAAAAAGCTAGGTATAGAAGCAATAGATTATGACATTTTAAATGAGTTTAATGAAACAGATAGAATGATAGATTTGTATAAGGAAATAGAAAAAGCATACGAATATGAAAAATCTATTTTTGATGATATTTCTAAAGATGATTTAATTATTGCATTTTTCCCTTGTATAAGATTTGAAGACCAAATACAAATGCACTTTAGAGGAACTGCTTTTCAAATGAAAAATTGGAGTGATATTAAAAAATTAGAAAAAGACATTGAACTTCATAGAGAATTATCAAAATTATATGAATTAATATCTAAACTTGCAATAGTGTGTTTAAAAAGAGGTTTGAAATTAATTATAGAAAATCCATATGGAACATATCATTATTTAGTCAAATTTTGGGCAATTCCAGCGAAGGTAATAGATAAAGATAGAACTCAAAGAGGAGATTATTACGAAAAGCCTACACAATATTGGTTTATAAATTGCGAGCCTAAACAAAATATGATATTCGAAGCATATACTTGGAATGCAGACAAAAAGAAAAGTATTGAAAAAACAAATAATAAAACAGAAAGAAGTTTAATAGCACCAGAATATGCAAATAGATTTATACGAGAGTTTATTTTAGAGGAGGAAATATGGAAAACAAAGTAATAGCTAAAGAATATGTAGATAAAAATTTTATAAGCAAAGATGTATTAATACAAGATTATGAGTGGTTTAAACAAACAGAAAAACCAAAAGATTTAGAAACATATTGTATAAGACTTGGAGCAATGGAATATATAAGACAATCATTAGAAAGACTTGGAATAAAAGTGGAGGATAAATAGATGGAAATAGAAATACATTATAATGCTTTTCAAACAATATCAGAGCAATTAAAAGATTTTGAAGTAGAAGATGTTGAAGAATTAGATAAAT
>OCVV010552230.1_pt1 | contig 10037 bp, 10 predicted proteins | sample 1539721 | NCBI WGS metagenome assembly OCVV01 (sample SAMN02144230, study PRJEB22623) | gut metagenome | biome: sheep rumen | host: Ovis aries | place: New Zealand
CGCCGTACAGGCAGGGAAAGTTTTACGGCATCGGAAGGTTTTGCCACAAAGGCCTCCTCTGCCGGAGCAAAAACCGTGGCGAAAAAGAGAAAAAGCAAACAGATGCAGGCAAAGGCAGGAAATTTCCGCCACGACTTTTTCAAAGCCCTTATTCCCCGTAAAATTCTCTCTCTTCGTCAGTCAAATCTGAAAGCTCATCCTTGTCATAGGGGAAAAAGTCATTGAAATTCCTCTGCCAGAAAAAAATGCCGACGAGAGCGGCACCCGCCAGGACAAGCAGCAAAGGTCCCCATTTTGAAATGAAGACTGAAAATGGAACCTTGATGATTTTTGTCGAAAAAAGAAGAAAGAAGGCACCCAGGACTTCTATTAAGACCGTGGGAAAAAGATAAACGCCGCGGATTTTTCGGTGCTTGAAGACACATGTAAGAAGCAGGCAGATTCCGCAGAGGAGGACGGCTATAGGCCAGAGATGCTCAGGGCCAAAGGGAAGCACGCTGGTAAAAACAAAGGTCATGCAAAGCCCCATGAAGAAAACAAGAAGGCCCATGAAGAAAAAAACGGCCCAGTGAATCAGCGTCATGGCTACATAAAAAATGACTGCCCCGAAAATCATTGTCGTGATGGAACCCACGGGAAGCGCGACTCCGAATCCCACCGAAAAGCGGGATATAAGAAGGAGCCCCGCAATAATCAGAAGAACTCCGGCCGCAAGAAGCAGGTTCAGCACAGGAACAGTAATTTTTTTCATTTAAAAATCCCCCATACTACATTTAAAAGTAAAAGATGCTAAATCAAACTAGGATACTATAGAAATCAATAAAATACTAGAGAAAATAGAGAATTGAAATTTTTACCCGAATTGTGCTATCCTTCTAAAAAATATGAAAAAAACAGCTTCATTTCTCAGGCTTTTCCTCTTCATCAGTTTTTTTTTACTGATTCTTTCATCATGCGATAAAAGCAAGTTCAAGGAAGAAGAGGATCCCCTGTCCCAGCTTACGGCCCTGCTGGAAGATAGCAGCATTTCTGAGCAGTCACGCTATGCGGTCATCAACAGAATAGCAAATCTTTTTTACAGCCGGGGTCAGAGTGACGACATGGTTCTCTTTCTCACTGACTGGGTTGAGACCCACCCGGACGACGGCTACAACGCCTACTGGCTCTTTATGGTCGCCTCGAATTACCTGAAACTCTCTCAGGAACCATTCGCGGAATATTACTACGAGCGAATAATCAACAACTTCTCCGACCTCCTGGTAAACGGCGAGTCGATTCATTTCGCCTGCCTGCAGCACCTCATTCAAATCAGCAAAAACCCGTCAAACCGAATCAATTACTTCAACAGAATCATCCACAACTTTCCGCAGAATGTCAGCATAACTGAAATGTACATGCGGCTGGCCCTGGAGTACGAAAAAGTCGGCGAATGGGACATGGCCCTCAAAAATTACTCTCTTTTCCTGGAGCAGCCGGACTCTTCGGCCATTCAGATTGCGGGTCTTCCAAACGCCTACACAAAGGCAAGGCAGATGGTCAACTTCTCAAAATCATCGAAAGACTGGACCTTCGACAGTCTGGACAGCCTGGAAAAAGCCGTAAAAAAAGCCATCACTTCATACAACTGGCGCAAGCTGGACAGTTACCGCTCAAAGGTAAATTTCTTTGCAATGAGCTGGAAATCAAGCGAGAGCGACCCGAACGCCCTGGAGAACTTCTCAATGCACAACTTCATGCTGGGAAACAGAATCCGCTACAGCGACAGACTGGACGACACTTCCACTCCAACAGAAGCCTATCTCCGCACCTGGGGCTGGACTTCCTATGTTAATGTCTGGTACCTCTACTTCCGCAAGGTAGACTTCCCGGCCGACCCTGAAATTCACGGACGCTGGGAATGGGCAGGAATCTACTTCGGTGAAAAACTTTAAGTTAATGCATAATTCACAATGCATAATTCACAATTTTCTTTTCTGGCTCCTGCCTCTTGTTTTTTCTTGTTTTCCGCTTTTTCCGCAGGAAACTTACCTTGAGAAAGTGGAGCTTGAGGAGCTTCCACCAGCAGACGACTACTATATTGATGACTCTCCCCTTCACCAGATTCTAAGGCTCTTCGACGAGGAAGACTATGAGCGGCAAAAAAAATTCCTTGAGCAAAAGCAGAGAAAAATCATAAAAGAAGCTGGCGGCATAAAAATTCCGGGAGACTCTTTCTCGCAAGGCATAATCCACGATTACATAGCCCGTTACATGACCAGGTTCGGAAAGCAAAACCTTTACAAAATCCTCGATGACGGAGAAATTTACAGGCTTTATGTAAGGCAGGAAATAAAAAAACACGGATTGCCAGCCGCCCTAGAATATTTACCCCTTGTTGAAAGTGAGTACAAGCCCACGGCAAAATCACGCAGCGGGGCAAGGGGCCTGTGGCAATTCATGGAAAACTCCATGCAGCCCTTTCTCAAAAAGAATGAATGGCTCGACGAAAGGCTGGATCCATGGAAGGCAACGGAAGCTGCCCTTAAAAAACTAGAGGACAATTACAAGACCTTCGGAGACTGGCCCCTGGCCATAGGAGCCTACAATTGCGGGGCCGGCGCAATGAGGCGGGCGCTGGCAAAGTCACCGGTAAAGACATTCTGGTACCTCTCGGAGCACAAGATGATTCCCGACGAGACGATAAACTATGTGCCCAAGCTTCTTGCAATTACAGAAATAGCCGGGAATGGTCAGGAATACAAGGTCGATTTACCGAGCCTAAACGATAACATTCCTTTCGACGACTTTGACTACATTACGACAGACAGAAAAATCTCACTTGAATGGCTTGCCTCGGAAATCCGGCTTGATTTTGACACTCTTAAAAGGCTGAACACTGAGCTTCTAAAAGGCACGACCCCGCCAGCAAAGTACAAGCTCCGGCTTCCGTCTGGACTAAAGGCAGCTGCTGAAGAATGCTTAAACTGAAAGTTGAAAATCGAAAATATACAAAATTAGTGTAAATCAGGATTGAAAATCTTCCGAAAATCTAAAGTGAAGAACCATCTGAAAAGGAAAAGGCCGTAATGAAAAAAATCCTGTTTCCGCTGATTTTTAGCGCAGTGCTGGCAAACCAAATTTTTGCCGCAGAAGAAAAGCCCATCATCTCATCTTCCAGCGTAATCGACTGGTCTAAATCAACATTTGTCTCGGATGTAAAACTTGATACGGAACGAGCCGGAATCAACATGCCCTCCGGAAAACGCGCGGCCATCAACTTTGTGGAAATAAAGCTCCCTGACCTTATAAAAGACCCCCTGCTTTCACTCTATGTAAACTCAAATCAGCAGCTGGGAGACCTTATTCTTGCAAACGACATGAGCCTTGAGCAGCTCACAGACCTCATAGACGGCGGAAAAAAGACCCCCGGAATTTTCACTGAGGGAAGCCTTACACTGATGACGACGCATACGATTCAGCTTAGTGAAATCTCATCGCTAATGATAAAGCACCATTTCCCCTACAAGAACACTAAGCCAATCGAAAACATAGCCTCCAGGGCCTACAGCGGCATCATCATCGATGCCAGGGGCGAACTTGAAGTTCACGGAGAATTCCTTGAAGACTCGGTTTATCCCTGTTTTTTTCCCCAGATTTGGGACGAAAGCATGAACCTGATTTACGAGAGAAACATGGGAAACCCGGAATCTGAGTCAAAAAAAGGAATGATTCAGTATGACTGGCGGGACGACGAGACTTTTTACCGCTCACGAATCGGCTCGGATCCCCTGCATATAAAAGCAAGAAAAGTCTACGGCCACCTGAGAACCGACCCGGTCATTTCAAGAGATGACGCTCTCAAAATTCTTTCAGTCCCAGAAAACATAAAGCTCTTGCAGGAAGGAAAAGTCGTCGTCCTCCTCGACAAAGACAAGCTGATTTATTCTGTGAATACAAAAAAAGAGGAAAAGGGATATTATGCCCCCTTCCTTGACATAAAGAGCTATTTCCCGGACAACGAAGAGGCTCCAATCATTCTGCAGCGTGAAAATGAACTTCAGCTTCTTTATGATTTGAAATTCGTCGCGGACAGTGCCAGCCTGCTTGACTCTGAATTGCCAAGGATAAAAACACTGGCTGAAGCACTGAAAAAAATCAACAGGGACGATTCTTTCACCATTCTTATCGAAGGTCACACGGCTGATGTAAACAAGCCTGTCGGCCAGATGAATCTTTCCATAGCCAGAACGCAGACAATAATCAACGAGCTTGTAAAGCAGGGGCTTGACCGCTCAATCTTCAGCTATAAGGGATACGGCGGCACACAGCCTGTGGCATCAAACGCCACTCCTGAAGGAAGGGCTCAAAACAGGCGGGTCGTAATCACGGCCAGGCCGAAAGCGACTTATATACAAAGATACTAGGGAGAGAAAAAGATGAAAAAATTACTGCCACTTCTTTTTATGACCATAAGCCCCAGCCTCTTTGCAACGAGTTTTTTCAGCGGAGAAAGCGGAGCCACGGCTGCTTTCGTCAACAAGAATTCCAGGGCCTTTGACCCGGCGATTTTTATTGACGGATATTTTGCAGGCCAGATTACCCTTTCCAACGCCTTTTCGCTGAGGGGGGAATTTTCACTCCGCACGCCCGACATGTACGACAAGGGTTTTACAAAGGAAGCCGAAGACTCAATTTTTCAGATAAACGAGCTGTCAGCAACGGTGACGAAATCTTTCGCGGGGGCGACTCATACTTTAAGCGGATTTACGGGACATTTTGAGAGTGCCGGAAGCCAGCAGTACATAATGCGTCATCTGGGAACGGAAAAGTTCAGCTCCATCCTTACGGAAAATTACCTGGGGCAAACAGGCTCCATGACCTGTCCTGTCAGCGGATACGGCGGTGCCTACTCCATTACCCTCAAAAAAATCCCCCTGAGCATGGGACTTGCAATAAGCCGCAACCCGGAAAATTATGAGGGACAGCCCCAAATGAACGGGGATTTTCACCTTGCCGCGGCTTTCAGGTACATGAACCTTGATTTTGTCGGCGGAGTAGCCGCTCCCCTCTCCACCATCGATGCCAACGGAGACAAAGTATTTCTCCTGATTGACACCCTCTACTATCACATGGGGCTTGATTTGCTTTTGGGGAACAAAGCCATGCCATTCTCTCTTTTCGCCCAGTACGGATTTGAGTACCTTCCGATAAAATCCCCGGAGACTGCAAAAAGCCTTGTTCCAAGCGAAATATATCTTTTAATAGAGCCAAGGTTTGACTTTGGAAAGACAAAGCTGCATCTTACAGCCTACAGTATGCCCAAAGAAAGCGTTTCAAAGATGGTCAGGCTTGATGACACCATGGGAGCCAGCATCAGCATTTTCTCTGACAGGCTGCATACAGGAAAAAGAAATTACACGGTCGGCTTCAATACGACAGTAAGTTTTGAGGATAAATATTTCAACGACCTTGAAGATAAGAATTTACTGGACAAGCTGAACGTGAAGCTAATGCCCTTTGCGGAGATTGATGTCAACGAGGGAAAATTAAGCCTTTTGCTGCAAGTCGGGGTAAGAAAGCTGATAGACGACAAGCCGAATGCTGTAAAAATCAACATAGGCTACAAAAAAGAATTGTAAGTAAAAAAGCCGGGTTTTGTGCTGATTGGCTCAAAGCCCGGCTTTTTTTTTACATAGAGAATTTGCTCAGACGAGAGCAGGCTTCCTCGATGTCAGCCTTGTGGCCGAAAGAACTGAAGCGAATGAAACTTTCACCGCTTGGGCCGAAGCCGCTTCCCGGCGTGGTGACGATGTGGCATTTGTCAAGGATGGCATCAAAAACATCCCAGCTTTTTTTGCCGGGGAATTTTGCCCAGACATAGGGGCCGTTACCAGTGAAATAGGCCTCAACTCCCATTGCCTTGAAATTTTCTCCGTCCAGAGTTTCCTTGATTTTGTGACCGTTCTCAAGGTAGTAATCAACCTGAGCCTTCATGTCCTTTAAGCCCTGCTCATCCAAGGCGGCAAGACCTCCTGCCTGAGCTATGTTCGAAGCACCGTTGAAGAGGGTCGTCATAACTCGGTTCCAGTCCTTGTTGACGCTGCTTCCGTCCTCAAATTTCAGCTCGTTTGGAACGATGCTCCAGCCAAGGCGAACGCCTGTGAATCCGGCGGGTTTTGAGAATGAGTTGACTTCGATTGCACAAGTTTTTGCGCCCTCAATCTCGTAAATTGTTTTTGGAAGATTTTTGTCACGGATAAATTCACAATATGCAGCGTCAAAAATGATGATGCAGCCGTTAGCATTGGCAAAATCAACCAGTTTTTTAAGCTGCTCCTTTGTGGCGCAAACGCCGGTCGGGTTGTTTGGCGAGCAGAAATAGATGAGGGTATTTTTCTCGATTTTTGACAAGTCAGGGAAGAAATCGTTTTTTTCGGTACATGGAAGGTATGTTATTCCCTTGTAACCGCTTCCTGTATTTTCACCGGCAGCGCCTACGACGACAGAGCCGTCAACATAAACCGGGTAAGCCGGATCCTGAACTGCAACCTTTACATCACGGCCAAAAAGAGTCTGGATTCTGGCAATATCGCATTTAGCACCGTCAGAAATGAAAACTTCGCTGGCGTCAGCCATGCCTTTATAGAAAACCTCGGCAATTTTCTCTCGCAGGGCGGTATTTCCCTGCTCGTCCCCATAGCCAGAATAGCCGGCTGGAGTGGCAAGGGCAAGAGCGTAGTCGCTCATGGCTCCTGCAATATGTTTTGAAAGAGGCTCGGTTGTGTTTCCGATGCCCAGAGAAATAATCTTTGCTTCAGGATGAGAAGCAGCGTATTCACGGCGGCGGCGGGCAATCTCAGGAAAAAGATAGCCTGCGGTCAAATTGGCAAAGCCTGAGTTTCTTTTAATCATAGTGTGTCAATTTTAATGAAAAGCAGATTTTTTATCCACAGATTAGCACAGATTAACACAATTATTTTCTAGTCCTTAAATCCGCTCCATTCACGGAGTTTTGCCACATTCTTCAAAAGCGCGTCGATTTCTTCTTCTGTATTGTAGAAGTAAAGGCTTGCCCTGGCTGTTGCTGGAACGCCGAGATATGCTCCCAGAGGCTGGGCACAGTGGTGGCCTGCCCTGATTGCGATATTCTCCCCGCTTAAAAGTGTGGCTATGTCGTGGGGGTGAACTCCGTCCACGGTAAAGGTGACGATTCCGCACCGCTTCCGGCCGTCTTTGTTTCCGATAATGTTCACATGGGGGATTTTTTTCATTCCCTCAATAAGGCGGACTGCAAGCTCATTGTCATGCTCAGTTATGGTGTCCAAGCCCACCGACTGAATATAGCGGATTGCGGCCGCCATTCCCACGGCATCTCCCGCACTCACGGTTCCCGCCTCGAATTTGTGGGGAACTTCCGCCCATGTTGCGCTTTCTTCTGTGACATACTCAATCATCTCGCCACCGCGAAGGAAAGGCGGCATGGCTTCTAGAAGCTCAAGCCTTCCCCAGACGGCACCGATTCCCATTGGGCCGCAAAGTTTGTGTCCGCTCATGGCAAAAAAGTCCGCGCCCAAATCCTGGACATCGACTTTGATATGGGGGCTTGACTGGGCACCGTCAACCACCATAACCGCGCCGTTCTTGTGGGCAATCTCAGCAATCTTTTTGATTGGGTTTGTGGTTCCAAGGACATTTGAAACATGAGTCAGCGAGACGATTTTTGTTTTGGGAGTGATTTTTGCGTACTCGCTTTCGGGAATCTCGCCGGTCTCCTTATCCACATACATGAATTTTAAGACTGCTCCCTTTGTGTCACGGATAAACTGCCAGGGGAGAATGTTTGAGTGATGCTCCATGATTGAGATGACGATTTCATCCCCCGCATTCACATTAGCCATGCCGTAAGTGTTGGCGATGAGGTTGAGCCCTTCCGAAGTATTCCGCGTGAAGATGATTTCTTTTGCGGACGGAGCGTTGATGAACTTTGCCACGGTTTCACGCGCATCCTCATAAGCCTTTGTCGCCCGCTCGCTCAAAGAATAAAGCCCGCGAAGGGGATTTGCGTTCTGGGTAGCGTAAAAATGAGTCATCGCGTTCAAAACGATGTAGGGTCGCTGAGCCGTGGCCGCCGTATCCAGATAAACGAGGCCTGAGTTATCCACAGAATTTTTTTCATCAATCGCCTTAAAAAGCGGAAAGTCATTTCGGAATTTATTCATAGAAAGAATTATAGAGATTTTCGCCCGGATTGAGAAGTGCTTTTACCTAGAATTTTACTAGGTTTTTTATTAAAAGCATAGATTTATCACAATTAAAAGTACGCTAACGGAAAATCTTTCATTTATTTCAGTATAATGCTATAATTTCCGTGTTTATAAGGAATCGTCCGGCTTATGGAAGAAAACAAAAAAAATAAAAAAATAAATGTCTATCTGCTGCTTTTGCTTCCGTCGATACTCGCTCTTGCAACCTCAATTACGGCCATAATGTACCAGTTTGGCCAGAAAATCTTCGATTTGAACAATACCTGCTATTATATTTTCGTTCCAACAGACTACAATGAAAGTGATGAGGCAAAAGATGCTGAGATTTTCAAAAAAATCGGGGCTCTCCTTGGAAAAAACAATCTGACAGGCTTTACAATCCTGAAAAATGACCTTGGCGGGCATATTCTGCCTGACAAGACAATCGTTCAGGAACAGTCATATCAGATAATTCTGATGGATATTTCACGGGAAAAAGCCTATTACCTTGCCGAAGAGATAAGAAAAGCCATGGGGCAGAAACTCGTTCTGGTTGAAGAAACTGTCATCAGCAAAAATTTTGTTGCGAATGGCAGGAAGTATCGAAAGATAGGCGATATTCCATCGGAGTAAATTTGAACAATACAAGTTTCCTTTTTATATTGACAAACTGTGTGGCAGTCGTAAATTTTCTGCTTCTTATTTATTCATCCCTCCTTATAAAAAAACATGATTATATTGTCATTCGTCTGCTCAGCATGTCATTGAACCTTATTGTCTATGCCCTTGGCTTCTGCTGGAGTTCAGTAATCATAAATGCCTTCACCATCTTGCGCGACATATATAACGACCGCTCTGAAAAACCGAAAATGAAGGTTATTGCACTTTTTTGCATTTTGGGAACGCTGATGACTTTTATAGTAAATTATTTTCTTGCCGAAAATTTTTCGTCGGCAGCCCTTTTCACATTAAAATTTACTGATTATATTCCGGCGATAAGCCTGATTGTTTTTACGATATGTATTTTTAAGGCAAAGACTGCGGCTCAAATGAAAATTGCCACTGCCATAGACATCTTATTCTGGGTTGTATATGACTTCGAGAATTTCATGATTGTAAATGTAATTCAGGACTTGTTCTTGATTTTTTTACCTTTCATTGAGTTTTATCTGGAGAGAATAAAAAAACAAAGCAGCATCATATTCGCATAAATGAAAAAACTTTTTCTTTTGCTTTTTTCGATTTTCTCTCTCCTTCCTGTGACCGCTGACTCAGAGCCGGGCAAAATCAGGCACAATCCCTGGGAACTCATAATTTATCGTCCGGAAAACAAGACCGACTTCAACTATGTGCGATGTTTTATGAGGATTGAAGACGAAAAGGGAAATGATGTAAGCAAGAGCAAGGTCAAGGCGACTTACGAATGGGCTACGATTCCAAATGTTGTAAACCGCTACAAAAATCAGCTCTATCTTGACGGCGGAATGGCCATGCATTTGAACCTGGTCCCCGGAAAATACCGCTTTTCCGTATACACGCCGGTCGATAAGCAGGCAGGATTTGAATGTACAAAAAGCATAGCCGGAAAAAAAGACTGGGAATCAAATGTCTTTGAATACGACACGGAAAACCCAGCCAAAGTGATTTTCGTGACGCCTGTCATGAACGACAATGGCTTTTTTGCAGGAAAATGGTGGATTGACCACAAAGCACCCAGATTCTTCAAATGGAGCGAGATGAAAGTTGAAAGTTGAAAGTTGAAAGTTGAAAGTTGAAAGTTGAAAGTTGAAAGTTGAAAGTTGAAAATTGCATTTT
>OCVV011320716.1_pt1 | contig 10037 bp, 7 predicted proteins | sample 1539721 | NCBI WGS metagenome assembly OCVV01 (sample SAMN02144230, study PRJEB22623) | gut metagenome | biome: sheep rumen | host: Ovis aries | place: New Zealand
TTTCGACACTTTTACTAAAGCAGAAGCGGAAGAAGAGATTACAGATATTTGTAATTTAGTAGATTTAATAACTAACAAAGATGAAAATGGAAAGACTATTTTAGATAGATTAGGAGATCTTTCCACTGGTAAATTACCTTACGGGTTCTCCTCTGAAATCGCTCAATTGTTAAATTCTATTAGGGAAGTTCAAATGATGATTGTTCCTAAAGGTAGCGAAGTAACTTCTTTCTTTACTGATGTCTTATCTGGCATTTATAACTTCATCACTTTAGACAATATGATTTACAATTCTCCTGATGCTAAAATTCAAATGTCTGCTTTCATTCAAAAGATGAGCGATTCTTCTTGGAGTGGAACTGAAGGAGAAGTAAATAGAATTTGCTCTATGATTCAAGTCTTAGAGCCTACTTCTATAGATGCTGATGATGGTATTAAAGTCTCCGATTTAACTGATGGTGATAAATTGAAAGATATCGACAAGACAAGATTAAAGGCTTTATTAAATAGTATTAATTCTTGCCGCACTATTCACGGTGCTGTTCCTTCTTTGATGGATAAATTATTCACTCAGATGGATATTAATTCTTTGACTTCACCTAGAAATATCAATTGCAAAGTCTACACTGATTCTAGCGATGAATCTATCTTATGGTGGGAAAATGAAATCAATCAATTTATAACCTTATATCAAAATTTAGAAGATTTAGGTTTAGGAACTGATATATCTTCTTTAGATTTAACTGCATCTAACGATTCTTTATCCAAGATTATTGTTCCTATTGATAAGATGAATCTATTCAATGATACTAAGGCTTATTTAGTTGCCCACTTTATAGATTCTAATAACGGTTCGAGTGTAACTTTATCTGATTACATCAGAGATTTAAATACTTCTTCTTATCAAACAACTAACCCTAAAGCTGAAAGAATATCACAGATCTTGTTTACTCCTGGTCATACTGAAGAAGAATTGACTGAACAACTTAATTTAGTGCAGAAATTCATTGCTACTATGACTAACGCTACTAGTATTGATTTCTCAACTGGTGGAAGTGGAGTAACAGAAGTAGCCTTCAACCTCATCATGAAGACTATGGATATCACTTATAACCAAACCACTTCTAAAGCTGAATATGTCCGTTCATATTTAGCGAGTGAATTGATTAGTAATCTGTTAGTTATAAAATTACAGGAAGGTGCTACTACTCCTGCTTCTAAAGCTAAGATTGAAGCAAGTATCAAAGAGATTATGTTCTCATCCACTGGAGCGGATTATTACGGTTTAAATATCTTGGAAGCTAGAGGCTTGCAAGGGGTTCCTACTTTAACTACTTTACCTGTTTACGATAAAGATGATCACGCTGAATTTGATACAATCGTTATCAACGCTTTCACTTTGATGGGTAGAAATACTACTGGAGTTGATGCTTATTCTTCTTCTGTAGAGAATTATCAAGCATACAATTACATGGTTAATAATTTAGAAGCTCAATATAAAACTGCTTCAGTCTATAACATTAATAATTCAGTTATCGCTTCCACTTTATTTGATATCTATGGTAAACAAGCAGAAATCTACGAAGATAATCTAGGAAATAAGCATAACGTCATTGAAACTATTGCTTTATACAACTCTTGGATTGATACTTATCAATCTTTACCTGATTATGCAAAGATTGCAATAGATGCTCAATTATCAACTCTAGGTATCACTTCTATCACTTCTGAAGATAAGATTAAATACGATTCTATTAACGGTGCTTACGAGTCATTCGAAAGTATAGGTAACAAAGTGGTTAAAGCTTTAACGGTCTTATCTAATATCACTATCTAATGTCCAAGACGATAAATAATAATTTACAAATCGAATATGAGGAAAAGGGAAGCAAGTTTCTTTGCTTTGCTTTTCCTTTTGATAATGAGAAAGATATCTCTGATAAAATTAAGCAAATTAGTGAACAACATTCTAAAGCTAGGCACGTTCTCTATGTTTTTAGAACGTCTTCTGGTAAAGAAGGCGCTTGTGAAGATAGAGAACCTATAACTTCTTGTCATCGCGCTTTAGCTATTCTAAAAACCAAGAATATAGAAGATGTTTTAGTGGTGATGGTCAGGTATTTTGGAGGAACTTTATTAGGAGCATCTCACCTTGATAAATTGTATTTTTCTCTGATTTTTAAACTTTTAGATGATTCCAATTTAGAAGAGAAGAAACAATATTATTTCTTCGAGGGTAAAATAAAAAATATATTCTTGAAAAAGCTTGAAAAAGCTGTTTTGGATGAAGGTGGATTCATACTTGATAAAGAGTTTGAAGGGCCGTATGTCAAAGTTAAATTTAAATCTCTAAAGGCAGAATCTGAAGCTTATAAACTTCTTATCTAAAAGGGGATTTCTGCTCTTTTTAGACCATTTTGTTAGTATACTAATTAATTTTGTTTGATATTGATAATTTATGATATAATCTAACAGGGCATGGTTGCACCAAAGAGGAACACAACATGGCAAATAGTTTTGATCAATTAAATTTTTTTAAAAAGAGAGCCTTAGAAGAAGTTGCAAAAAGAACTTACGAAGGTACTCTTAGAAAAGAGGATGTCAATGACATTGCCCTTTCTTTTCACCCTTATGGAAAAAGCCAATATCGTTGCTGCATTTACAAAGAGAGAGAAATCACTAGAGAGAGATTGTATCTAGCGATGGGTTATACTCCTGAAGGAAAGGAACAAATTCCTGGCCAATTTATCTATGTTCTAGAAGCGGCCTGTGACGATTGTTCTATCCACAGAGTTAGAATTACTGATAACTGTCGTAAATGTTTGTTTAAAGCTTGTGTTAACGCTTGTAAATTCGGTGCTATCAGAGAAGGTAATTCCAAGATGCATATCGAATATGACAAATGTAAAGCTTGTACGATGTGCGCTAAAGCTTGCCCCTATGGTTCTATCTTATTATCGGATAGACCTTGTCATAAATCTTGCCCTACTGGTGCTTTAAAATACATCGAAGGTCAAATCGCCCAAATCAAAGATGAAGAGTGCGTCAACTGTGGTCAATGCGCTGCTAATTGTCCTTTCGGTGGTATTTCTGAGATTTCTTTTGTTAGACCTGTTATCGAAGAGATGAAAAAGGGTAAGAAAGTTATCGCTATGGTTGCTCCAGCTATTGTCGGTCAATGGGAAAATTCATCTTTGCAACAAGTTTATCAAGCCTTAAATGAAATTGGCTTTACTGATATTATGGAAGTTGCTGTCGGTGCGGATTTAACTACTAAAAATGAAGCTGAAGAGGCTTTAGAAGCTAAAAAGAAGGGTTTAAAGATCACTACTTCTTGTTGTCCTGCCTTTGTCTCTTTTTTACAATTGAAGTTCCCTAAAGTTTATGAAAATCACACATCTAACGTTTTATCTCCTATGGCTATTACCGCTAGATTAGCTAGAGAAAAATACGGCGAAGATGCTGTAACTGTCTTTATTGGTCCTTGTGTTGCGAAGAAAGCAGAAAGACTTTTACCTAAGAATTTGAAGAATATCGATTACGTTTTAACTTTCGAAGAAGTTCACGCTATGATGGCTGCTAAAGGCGTGGTTCCTAAAGATTTAGAAGGTAATTCTGCTATTGAAGCCGGCTCTTATTCGGGTCGTAATTTCTGTAACACTGGTGGGGTTGCTAAATCCTTAAATGATTATTTAGCGGAAGTTGGAGAAGAGGAAAGGTTAACCTTGAAAGCTGCTTCTGGTCCTAAATTAGTTGTTCAATACGTCAAAGAACTTTCTCAAGGTAAACAAACTGAAGACGTCTTAGAAGGTATGATGTGCGAAGGTGGTTGTATGGGAGGAGTTGACTCTCGCGCTTCTAATTTAATTTTGGCTAAATCTCACGCTGAAAAACAAAACATTTCTGTCAAGTCAATTAAGATTGGAGCAGCAGCCGAAAAATATACAAACGTCAACTGCCATTTCAACAAAGCTACCAATGAATAATTTAATAGAACTCGCATTGTAAAAAGTGCGAGTTTTTTAATCTTGCTATTTTTTAAAAAAGTCTCTATTTATAGTTAGATTTAACTAACTTAAAATTTAAAAATTTTTGGAAACTTAAGGTCAAAAAAATATAAATAGTTATTTATTTATATATTGTTAAACTATATAATAAAATAGATTGATTAAAAAGAAATTAGGAGGTTATCTACTATGGGGAAAGAGCAAATGTCACCTGAAACCCAAGCCAAATATGATGAACTTGAACAATTCATCGCTTCTAAAGGGAACAAGGAACACGAACTTATTGCAATCTTGCACAAAGCGCAAGGTATTTTTGGGTATTTACCCGAGGATGTTCAACGTTTTATTGCTAAGAGACTAAACGTACCTGTCTCCAAAGTCTTCGGTGTTGTCTCATTCTATTCGTTCTTCACGATGAAGAAAACTGGAAAATATGTCATCAGAGTCTGCTTAGGTACTGCTTGTTTTGTCAGAGGTTCAGAAAAGATTTTAAATGAATTCTCTGAGAAATTAGGTATTCAACCTGGTAATACTACCGCTGATGGTTTGTATACTTTAGAAACTGTTAGATGCGTAGGTGCTTGCGGTTTAGCTCCAGTTATTCAAGTTAACGGTAAAACTTACGGAAACGCTACTGTTCAATCTGTAGGTCAAATCCTTGAGGAATACAAATAAGAGGTAAGGAGGAACTATTTATGGCTTTAGAAAAAATTAATTCTTACGAAGAATTTCTCGCTTACTGTAAGGAACATTCTCATTCTTTAGATATTAAAAAAGGAGTGAAGGGGATAGGAGAAGAAACACATTTAATTTCTATTTGCTCCTCTTCAGGATGCCACGCTTCTTTATCTCAAGAAGTCTACGATGAATTTGATAAATATATCAAAGAAAACAAATTGGAAAAGAAAATTAAATTATCTATCACCGGTTGTTTCGGCTTCTGTGAAAAAGGACCTATTGTCAAGATTTTCCCTGAAGATACATTTTACATCCAAGTAAAACCTGAAGACGCTCCTAGAATCGTCGATAATTTAGTTAAAGGAGATAAACCTCTTCTCGATAAATTGTATGTTAACCCCGCTGACAACAAACCTATAGTCAAGCAGGATGATATTCCTTTCTATAAGAAGCAAAAGAGAATCGCTTTAAGAGATTGCGGATTAATCAATCCTGAATCTCTAGAAGAATACGTCGCTAACAAGGGCTTTGCTGGTTTAGCTAATGTCTTATTTAAATATTCTTCTGATGAAGCAATTGAAATTTTAAAGAATTCCGGTTTAAGGGGAAGAGGTGGAGCTGGTTTCCCGACTTGGAAAAAGTGGGATATCGCTAGAAAAGTCCCTGGAGATGAGAAATATGTCGTTTGTAACGCTGATGAAGGTGATCCTGGAGCCTTCATGGATCGTTCTATCATGGAAGGTGATCCTTTCTCAGTCTTAGAAGGTATGATTATCGCTGCTAAGATTATTCAAGCTAACAAAGGTGTTATTTATATTAGAGCTGAATATCCTCTAGCGGTTGAAAGATTAGAAAAAGCCATTTATTTATTACGTGAACACGGCTTACTAGGTGACAATATCATGGGCTCAGGTATGTCCTTTGATATTGAAATCAAATACGGTGCTGGTGCCTTCGTCTGCGGTGAAGAAACTGCTTTGATTGCTTCTGTTGAAGGTGGCAGAGGTGAGCCTACAGTCAAACCTCCATTCCCGGCTCAATCTGGTTTATTTAAGAAACCTACTAACGTCAATAACGTTGAAACTTACGATAATGTTCCTTTTATCTTTGCTAATGGGGCAGAAGCTTTCAATTGCATCGGTACTGAGAAATCTAAAGGTACTAAGGTCTTCGCTCTAGCTGGTAAAATTAATAACGTCGGTTTAGTCGAAGTTCCTATGGGAACGACTTTAAGAGAAATTATTTACGATATCGGTGGAGGAATTAAAAATGGAAAAGCCTTCAAGGCCGTTCAAACCGGTGGTCCTTCTGGAGGATGTATCCCCGCTTCCTTTATCGATACCCCTATCGATTACGATAACTTAGTCTCTATCGGTTCGATGATGGGCTCAGGTGGAATGATCGTCATGGACGAAGATAACTGCATGGTAAATATCGCTAAGTTCTACCTCTCGTTCACTGTCGATGAATCTTGCGGTAAATGTACTCCTTGCCGTGTAGGAAATAAGAGATTATATGAAATTTTAGAGAAAATTACTAACGGCGAAGGTACTTTAGAAGATTTAGATCAATTAGAATCTTTAGGAACTATCATCAAAGATACCGCTCTATGCGGTTTAGGGCAATCTTCACCTAACCCTGTCTTATCGACTTTGAAATATTTCAGAGAAGAATATATCGCTCACGTCACTGAAAAATTGTGTCCTGCTAAAGAATGTAAAGCTCTAGCTAGATACTCAATTGATCCTAAAATTTGTATTGGATGTGATATCTGCGCTAAGAAATGTCCTGTTGAAGCTATCTCCAAGACTGATCAACAAGCGAAGAATCCTAAATTATTCATTCACGTTATCGATGATCACAAATGTATTAGATGTGGAACATGCGCTATGCATTGTCCTGTCAAGGCAATTAGTTTATAGGAGGAAGGAACAATGGCTTTAATCAATATTAAAATCAACAACGTCCCTTTACAGGTTGAAGAGGGAACTTCCATTCTAGCCGCTGCTAGATTGTTGAAAATCGAAATTCCTACACTTTGTTACACTCCTATGCACCTAGTTCATCAACACAACAATCGCGCTTCTTGCCGTGTTTGTGTAGTTGAAATTAAAGGTAGAAGAAATTTAGCTCCGGCTTGTCACACTGAATGTACTGAAGGTATGGAAATCTTCACCAACACTCAAAGAGTCGTCATTGCTAGAAGAACCGTCATCGAATTATTGCTATCTGATCACCCTCTAGATTGTCCTACTTGTTCGAAAAATATGAATTGTAGACTTCAAGCTGTCGCTGATCAAATGGGTATTAGAAAGATGCCTTTTAAAGGCGAATATTCTAAACCTAACGTCTATTCTGATCCTACTTTCCCTATTAGAAGAAATTCCGCAAAATGTATTTTATGCGGTAACTGCGTCACCGTTTGTAACGAAGTTCAAACTTGCGGTGTCTTAGCTACTTATAAGCGTGGCTTCCACACTGAAGTCGGTGGAGAATTCGGCTTAGATTTATCTAAAACTAACTGTGTCGCTTGTGGGCAATGTGTCAATGTTTGTCCTACTGGAGCTTTAGCTCAAGAATCAGTTTCTGATCAAGTTTGGAAAGTCTTAGGTGATGAAACTAAGAAAGTCGTCGTCCAAGTTGCTCCTTCAGTTAGAGCAGCTTTAGGTGAAGAATTCAAATATAACATTGGAACTTCCGTCACTGGCAAGATTCCTACAGCCTTAAGACAAATGGGCTTTGATGCTGTTTACGATACTAACTTCGGCGCGGATTTGACCATTGTTGAAGAAGCTAATGAATTAGTTAAGAGATTGCAAAATAACGGACCTTTACCTTTAATTACTTCTTGCTGTCCCGGTTGGATTAATTTCATCGAAAAGAATTATCCTGAGATGTTGAAATATCCTTCTTCTTGTAAGTCTCCTATGTCTATGCAAGGGGCAACTATCAAGGCGTATTTAGCTGAAAAGAAAGGATGGAATCCTAAAGATGTCATCATTGTTTCTGTCATGCCTTGTACTGCTAAGTTGGATGAAATTAATCGTCAACAATTAGGTGACAATCAACTTAAAGATAACGATTATGTCTTAACCACGAGAGATTTTGCCTCTATGATTAAGCAAGCTGGTATCAATTTCGATACTTTAGATGTCTCTTCTTTCGATGACCCTATGGGTGAATCTACTGGTGGTGCTGATATCTTCGGTGCTTCTGGAGGTGTTATGGAAGCGGCTATCAGATGCGCTAGATTCTGGTTAGAAGGAAAGACTGATAACTTAGAAATTCCTGAATTGAGAGGCTACGCTCCTGTTAAGAAGGGTAAAGTAACTATCAACGGCATTGAATTAAGCTTATGCTGTGTCTCAGGTTTAGGTAATGCTAGACAAGTTCTCGAAGATATTAAATCTGGGAAAGAACATTACGATTTTGTCGAAGTAATGGCTTGCCCTGGAGGATGTGTTAACGGCGGTGGTCAACCTTTCTATCACTCTAAAGAATCTGTAACTTTAGTTAAAGCTAGACAAAGTGTCTTGTATTCTGAAGATAGATTAAAGATTCATAGAATTTCCGCTCAAAATAATTCTATTATCAAACTCTATCAAGAATTTTATGGTGAATATGGTTCTGAGAAAGCTGAAGAGCATCTCCACACTCATTTTACCGATAGACAATACAAACAATTCTAAACTTGTATCTTTAATTAGATGAATTAAACCCTTACTTTATGTAAAATACTAGTAAGGGTTTTTGGAAGGAATTTATATGAAAAGTAGTGAAGAAGAATTTCAAAAGAAAGTTGAAGAAAAATTCGGCGGTATTAAGCAAGCTGAGCTAGGTAAAGGTGCCTCAGTTAAGCATGTAATTGGTATCGTCTCGGGTAAAGGTGGGGTTGGTAAATCCTTCGTTTCCTCTTACTTAGCGGTTTTATTGGCTAGAAGAGGGTATAGAGTCGGTATCATGGACGCCGATATCACCGGTCCTTCTATTCCTTACGCTTTCGGAATTAAAACTAAAATTTACGGTAACCAAGAAAATATGATGTTACCTGGATTAACTGCTAAAGAGCACATTCAAGTCATATCTTCGAATATGCTTTTAGATAACGATACTGATCCAATCGTGTGGAGAGGCCCTATGATTGCTGGTATGGTTTCTCAATTCTATACTCAAACTTTGTGGGAATATCTAGATTTCTTATTAATCGATATGCCTCCTGGAACTGGGGATGTACCTTTAACTATCTTCCAGACAATAAAAATGGATGGTATAGTCATCACTACTTCACCTCAAGGTTTAGTAAGTATGGTCGTTGAAAAAGCCGCTAATATGGCAAAAATGATGAATATTCCTATCTTAGGTTTAGTCTCTAATATGTCTTATGTTAAGTGCCCTCATTGCGGAGAAGAAATCTATCTCTACGGAAAAGATCACTTAGATGAATTAATGGCTACTCACGATATTAAAACTGGAGTGAGAGTTCCTTTTGATTCTCTTATCGCTTCATATATCGATAAGGGTGCTGTCGAAGAATTAGACGTTCCTTATTTAGATAAATTAGCAGATTCTGTAAGTGAATTAGAAAAATAATTATGACAGAAGAAATTAAGAGAGAAAGCAATAAGTTAACTCAGGAGTTTCTTTCTGCTTTTAAAGATATTGAAACTTTTATAGTTGATTTAGCACGCACTAAAACTCACGATGATTACATTACTTTTTCTCGAGCTTTGACTTACGTGTTTAAATTCAAATTAAATTACGCAATATCTAAGCCTTACATCTATAATTTCTTAAAAACTTGTGCCGATATAAGAAATATCTTGTCTCACAATAACGATTTTGTCGTTCCTAGTGAAGAAGTAGTTAAAAATATAAAAATAATTGCTGCAGAATTAAATCATCCTGTTTTAATTAAAGATATCGCGACTAAGGGAAGTGATTTATTAGTTTGCGGACCTAATTCTAATATTAGGAATGTCGTTGAAAGAATGGCGGAAAAAGGTCTTTCTCACGTACCTATATTAGTCAATAATAAAGTCGTAGGTATTTTCTCTAATACATCGTTCTTTCAAAAATATCACGAATCTAAGAATTTAGTTGTCGAAGATGATATGCGCGTCTTAGATTTTGAAGATATCTCTTCTTCTCACAGACATTTAAGCGAAGAATTCATCTTTGTTTCTAACGACACAAAAGTTGAAGATATCATTGGAGTCTTCTCTAAGAAAAGAGGGGAAAAGAGAGTCGCTTGTATATTCGTAACTACTACTGGAGATAGTTTTGGAGATTTACTAGGTATAGTTACTGAAACTGATTTATTGAAGATTGCTGATATGTAAAAAAGTCCGATTA
>OCVV011333986.1_pt1 | contig 10037 bp, 8 predicted proteins | sample 1539721 | NCBI WGS metagenome assembly OCVV01 (sample SAMN02144230, study PRJEB22623) | gut metagenome | biome: sheep rumen | host: Ovis aries | place: New Zealand
CCAGGATCTTGCTGTCCTCCATATGCGTCACTTCCTTTCCGCCTCATCTATCTACTCGCAAAGGAGCGCGGAATCTTACAGTTTTTCTTAAAAAAGTGCAAATCGCATAAGGTTACCATAATTCAGTTTTCATAATTTTATTTACATAATGTAATTAACATATTTCAGTTTACATAATTTCTGTCAGGCCTTCCGGGATGTCGAGGACATCCCGACGCGCGAGAAACATCCCGACGCGCGAGAAACGCGCGACGTTCCAAGCTCTGCTGCGACGTTCCAAGCTCTGCTGCGACGTTCCAAGCTCTGCTGCAACGTTCCAAGCTCTGCTCGTCCCCTACAGGGCAAGGAACAGCCCTTGCTTCCCCCTTGGGGGGAAGTGGCCGAAGGCCGATAGGGGGAGCATCACGGGCGACCACAAGGGTCGCCCCTACGCTGTGGAAGCGGCGCAGACTCCCTCTTCCCTCTTCACTCTTCACTTTCCCTGTTCCGACACGTAGATGCTGATGCGGCTCTGGATCAGGCGGGCTGCGTCCTCCGCGCTGCGCTCCCCGGCCAGGAAGGGCGCGACCTCCTCCCGGATGATGGAAAGGGCAGTCTCATCCTTGAGGCTGGTATGCTCCACCTTGCCCAGGAGCGTGTAAAACTGGGTGACCTCAGCCTCGGTGATGGGGCTTGTCAGGCCGTCGTACCACAGATCCCTCTCTTCCTCCGGGTCGATGTGCCGTGCCTCCTCGATCTGCTGCTCCAGCAGGGGCCGGTAGTTGGGGATGCCCCGCTCCGCGTGGAGCAGACAGTATTTCAAAAACTGCCAGCAGAGCTCAGGGTGCGCCCCGTCCTTCATCACGCCGATGGGATAGCTCAGCGTGAAATCCGTGCCGCAGCTGCCGTCCGGCGTGGGCCAGCCGATGACGCTGACGCTCTGCCCCACCCGGCGGCATTCCTTGGCAAGGTCGGTGGCGTCGCCCAGCATCACCAGGTCGGTGGCTTCCACCCCGTCCCCCAGCAGGTTCCAGCCAAAGATCATATTCTCCGGATCTTCCGGCGTCTCTCTGATATCCCGGCAGGCCTCCAGCAGGCTTACAAAGTCCGGGTTCTCGAAATCACAGGTCCCGCTCTTCCAGTCGATGGCCTGCCGCAGAAAGCGGCTGACACTGCTTTCCAGGAAGTAGTCCCGGGTCAGGTTATAGATGGTCATTTTTCCATCGGTCATCTCTGCGTCAACGCGGCGGTAGTCCTCATAGCTCCAGCCCCAGGCGTCCCCGAAGCGGCTCCGTAGGCCAAGGCGCGTCTCGATGGAGAAGCAATCCGTCATCAGGTAGAGGCCGCCGCAATCATTCTCTATGGCTGCTGCCAGTACCAGATCCTCCCTGCTCAGGTCCGGGTCGGCCTCCAGGTCCTGTCCCAGATCCCGCAGCAGCCCCTGGCGGAGGAAGGCAAAGGGCGAAAGGGAGCCGTTCAGCACCAGCATATCCGGCACCTGGCCACTGAGGATCTGGGTATTCAGTCTGGTCAAGGCCTGCTCGGCGGTGAGGCTTCCGCCTTCGGAGAGGTCCAACAGCTTCACATAGCAGTCGCTGCTTTGGGCGTTGAAGGCGCTGATGCTGTGGGCCACATTGGCATAATAGGTTGTGGGGTCCGGCTCATGATCCAGGGCGTCCTGGGTGGCCAGCACCGCCAGGCTCAGCATGGTCCGGGGCCTGATGTCCCCGGGCTCGGCCGGGAGCAGGAGCAGGTGCTCCGCAAAGAGGCCCCCCAGCAGGAAGCGGCCGTCCCCCAGGGCAGAGGTCTCCGTGATGCCGCTGACGCTGAGCAGGCACTCGTCCCAGAGCACCAGGGGCCGGGTCTGGCCGTTTCGATCCAGCCGGTAGATGCCCTCCGGCAGGATCTGGAGGAAGAGGCTCTCCTCGTCCCCGGAGCTGACAAAGCCCCGATCCCAGGAAAAAAGCTCGGTAAAGCAGCCCTTTTCCGCATCGATGCTGCTGATCACACCGCCGCCGCTCTTGCGTTCCTCCCGGAAATAGAGCTTCCCGTCGCCGCCCCGGAGCAGGTCCCCCTTCCACTCCTCAATGGGGATGACGCAGAGAATGCTCCCTTCTCTGTCATAAATCCGCAGGGAATCACTGCATTCGAGATACAGCTTGTCCCCCGCAGCTGCCATACCCAGGGAAAAGCAGCCGGCGGGCAGGTCCAGGCGCAGCGTCTCCCGGTATTCGCCCTCATAGGAATAGAGGCTCAGCACCAGGCTGTCCCCGTTTTCGGAGCGCTCCTCGTCCTGGACCCAGATCCCCTCCTCGCCCCGGCTCACGGTAAAGGCCATGCCATCGTAACGGAACAGTTCCTCCCCGTCCCGATAGACGATGGTCTCCCCCATGGAGGGGTTGCCCATGGAATAGATCTGTCCCTCCCGGCAAAAGCGGACGCCGGCTCCTTTGGGAAGCGTCAGAGGCTCCGTGCGGTAGCAGCCGCCCTGCCCCTGCCAGGCGCCGGTGACGGGATTCACCCCGCCCACAGCCTGGGTCTGCTCCGCTGTTTCCTTCTTTTCCCCGCAGGCGCAGAGGCTCAGGCACAGCGCCAGTAGCAGCACAATACAGATCGTTCGTTTCATATGTTTCCTCCTTCTGTCGTTCATCCATATGCAATGGCCAGCACCGAGAAGTTCTGTCCGCTGTGGTCATAGGCGTAGCGAAAGCCCGTCTCCCGCAGTTCGATATAAGCCAGCAGCTCCTCCAGCTGGGCAAAGCTCATGCTCTCCTCCCCCGCCGCCAGCACCAGCAGTATCTGCTGCCGGGTATCGAAGCGGAGAAGATAGTTCTGCCGGTCCCATTCCCCGTCCCGGATCTGAACGGTGATCAGGACCTCCAGGAGCTGGATATCGCCCCGGGTCTCCTCCTTCACCACGGCGGCCTCTCCCCTGGGCCAGCCCAGGATCAGGTCCACCCCGTGGAGATAGGCCCCGTCCAGCACCTCGATGCGCAGGGCGGGCCGCTGCGCCGTGGTGCCGGGAGAGTAGGTACGGGAGCGCTCCCAGCTTTCCGCCTCTTCCGCCGTCATACCGGCCTCCCGCAGGCATTGTTCCAGCGGCCGCTGCTGCTCCTTCTCCTTGAAGCCGCCGGGGCGGTAGGATTCGAAAAAGCGCAGCATGCTGCTGCCGCCGCCGATCCAGTTCTCCGGGATGGGCGCCCCCTCCTTCAGGCGGAAGGCGTGGGCATAGCCCGTCTCCTCCGTGTCAAAGTGCAGGGCCATGGCGCAGTCCCCGAAGTTCAGCTCCAGATGGAGTCCCTCATTGAGCGAGCCATCCAAACCGTTGAAAAAGTATTCTTTTCCATCCTTGGGGTCCAGGTTTCGGTGGCTCATGGCCGCCCGATACACCGCGTAGCCGCAGGCCGCCAGCAGCAGGGCCAGCAGCGCCGCCGCCAGCACTGTGCGCCAAAGCCTGCGTCTGTTGGATGCGCGGCGCTTCTCCTGTTCCCAGCCCAGAAAGTCCCCTGCGCGCAGCAGGGCTTGCTCGTCGATGCCGTCCATAGCGCGGAGCAATAGCATGGCGTTCAGCATAGCGCTTCCTCCTCCAAAAAGGCCCGCAGCCGCTTGCGCAGCCGAAAGAGCAGGCTCTTGGTCCGGCTCCGGGTCCAGCCAAGGCGGCGGGAGATCTCCTCCACAGACGCCAGATACCAGTAGCGTGCCACGAAGACCTTTTGCTCCGTGTCGCCCAGGCCCTCCACAAAGCGGCGGATGGCCTCTTGCAGTTCACGCAGCTCCAGCTCCCGGGCGGGGTCAGCGTCCGAGGGGACGCATTCCGCCAGCTCTTCCAGGGCCAGAGGCGTCTCTCCCCCGCCCCGCTTCTGCCGCGTACGCTTCTCAAAGCGGTTGATGGCCAGGTTCCGAGTAATCCGCCCCAAAAAGGTGGAGAGCACAGAGGGGCGAGCGTCCGGCATGGCGTTCCAGGCCCGCAGCCAGGTGTCGTTGACGCACTCCTCCGCGTCCAGACGGTCGCTGCAGACAGCATAGGCGATATGTTCACAGTATCGACCGTATTTGTGATCGGTCTCCCGAATGGCCCGTTCCGAGCGCTGCCAGTAGAGATCCACGATCTCGCTGTCCATCATGGGCAGCACCTCCCTTCACTCATAAAGACCGGGTTTTGGCAGGATGGTTGCAAAAAACGCAAAATTTATATGCTCCAAGTATAGCAAAGGCCAAAAGCTCTGTGTATTAAACTTTCTTAAGTCGGCAGCTTTCCGGGAAAAAGAATGCTCGGGGTTCTACCCTTTCCTCGTAAACGAAATCGAAATCTTACAGGGAAGCGCACATTTTGTATTGTCGGTTTACGTAACATGTATAATATGCGGTTATGTTTATATTATGAAGCAGGAACGGCGGGATGAAGGCATCCCGCCCTACGCGGGAGAGAGTTCCTCCTCTTCGCGCAGGGAGCGTTTTTCAGTGCTTCCCCCTCCGGGGGAAATGGCCGAAGGCCGATAGGGGCTTCTCATGCAGAAAAGAACGAAAACGCAAAAAAGGAATGGCGAATTCGCGCAGGCTGCGAATGTGCCATTCCTATCTTCGTGTATTCGATCTTTGCCGAGCTTCGGTAGAGGACGCAGCCCCTCGCAAATTCGCGGGACTGATTTTTTGTGACTGCCGCAGTATCAGCCGTTTTTCAGCTTCAGGAGGGCGGCGGAGACCTTGTCCAGGCCGTGATAATTCATCCACATCACAAGCCTCCGGTTCCGACTTTCCATCCGATAGGCCGAAGAGGCTGTCAGTCTCGGCACTTCTTGGTTAACATAATCTTTTATTTCTCGAATTATGTCTTTCTTGTCGCTGCTGCTCTGCCGGCCGACGCGGTTGATAGCGTCAAGCAGGGCGTGATTCAGCACCAGGGATTCAAAATCCTCCCCCCGGCCCGCCTCCCGCATGGGGCCTTTCAGAAGATCCAGAATCGAGAGCAGATCCCGGTTCTTGCGGGAATTGTTGTTGTTCATGGTGGAGGTGTGGCCGCAGCGATAGCAGTAGAGCGGCTCATGCACGGCGGCGATCTTTTCGGTGCGCAGCAGAAGCAGGGCCACATAGGCCAGATCCTCATACCACAGGCCCTCCGCAAAGCGCAGATCCCCCAGGCTGCTGCGCCGCACCAGCTTGCTCCAAACCTCCGTAGAGACCTTGATGGGCCGTTCGTATTGGGAAAGCGGCATATAGACCCGATGTCCGTCCGGCCAATATTCCTCTGCGTCGCAGAAAACCACATCGGCCCCCGTTTCCTCAGCCTTGGCGATCAGCTTTTCGTACATATCCGGCTTCACCCAGTCGTCACTGTCGGCAAAGCCTAGGTACTCCCCTCTTGCCAGGTCCAACGCCAGGTTTCTGGCCCGGCCCTGGCCGCCGTTTTCCACCGTGAGCACCCGGATCCGTTCGGGCTGGCGCTGGCGGTATTCCTCCAGGATCCGGCCGGAGCTGTCCTGGGAACCGTCGTTGACGAGAATGAGCTCACAGTCCTTCACATTCTGGTCCAGGAGGGAGTCCAGACAGGGGCGCAGAAACTTTTCCGCGTTGTATACCGGAACGATGATACTGAGCTTCATGCCTCAGCCTCCTTCCGAAGGGTCCGATACCAGATCAGTGCCAGGATCAGCGCCAGGTAAATGGAAACGTTGGGGCGCCGCACCAGGGCGCCGGAGAATTCCGCAAGTCCCAGCTGCAGGCACAGGGTCAAAGCCAGTGTGAAATTCAACACCGTGAAGCTTCCGAAGAAATCTTCCCGCAGGGTACGCAGGATCCGAAGCAGGAAAAACAGGATAAAGCCCACATACAAGGCAAAGCCCAGATAGCCGAAATAATAAAACACGGCGGGCCAGTCGTTTTCCATGTCGTAGTCTCCCTCGGTATCCACCCGGGAGGTTTCAAAGCCCACAAACTTCGTCAGCGCGTCCGTCTCTTCTTTCCAGATCAGGGCGGCGTAGCTGCGCTCCATCACCCGGGTATCTGTCAGGCGGTCGGTATCCGTGGTCATGCGATAATGGATCAGCACCTTGTCCATTCCAAAACGGTCGATGAGATCGGGAAGGCTGCCCAGGTACTGCCAATAGTAATAGGTAAAGACTTCCTTGACCACAGGGTCGGCAAAGCGCTCCTCGAAGCTCATTTTGGTCACATCGATGCCCTTTTCCAGCAGGGTTGCCTCAATTTCTCCGGAGGTGCGCGTCTTGGCCAGATGCTGGTCCACCCGATAGCGGGGCGTCCAGGGATAGATCACCACGGAGAAGATCATCAGCAGCACCAGCAGGATCAGCAGGCCGCGCCGGAGGGGCCGTTTCAGCAGCAGCTTCTCCCCCAGCAGGAAGGCGGCAAAGCTCCCAAAGATGCCAAAAATGCCATAATAGCAGGCCTTGGTGCCGTTTGTGAGGAAGAGCGTGACCGCAACCAGGGGGATCAGCACCGACAGCCAGCGCCGCTGCGTCTTGAGAGCGTAGCCAACAGCGAAGGAGGACAGGGTCACCAGCAGGATGCTGTTGGCACAGCGATTGTCGTCGATGACCCAGCCGCTATAGCCCAGGCCCTCACCATAGGTCACGTTGCCGGTGCCGGTGAGGCGGGCAATCGGCACCGAAACCGCCATGATCACCGCCGCAATGAGGATCCCGCGGAGCGCCTGCTCCCGGGTCTGGGGACGGCGAAAATACCAGAGAAAGCTCAGGGTCAGCACAGGCGCCTGGAGGACCCTGGCCAGATAGGCCAGGTCATAGCGCAGATCCACAATGCCCACCCGATAGCAGTTGAGCAGGCGCAGGAGGCAAAAGGCGCCGATCACCGCAAAGCCCAGCAGCAGCGGTCTTTTCCGCTCCGCCTTCAGCAGGGCGACCAGCGGCAGAACCAGCAGCAGGGCAAGCCGGATGTATCCGGAGACAGTGCCGTTCTGGTTTTGGTTAAAGTAGGCAACGGTATCCAGCAGGGGCTGTGCCGCGATCAGCAGCACAAGCCAGTGATCCCGAAGCCAGGTTTTCAGCTTCTCCATAGCATCCACCCTTCATAAGATTTATGGCGTCTCCCAACGGAAGACGCCATAAAACATGTGAGTTTGCTTACAGTCTCTCCTTGACCTTGGCCTTCTTGCCCACGCGGTCGCGCAGGTAGTAGAGCTTGGCTCTGCGGACCTTGCCCTTGCGGACGGTGGTGACAGAGACGATGGAGGGAGAGTGCACCGGGAAGACCTTCTCGCAGCCGACGCCGTAGGAGATGCGGCGGACGGTGATGGTCTCGTTGATGCCGCCATGCTTCTTGGCAATGATGGTGCCTTCGAAAGCCTGGGTACGCTCGCGGTTGCCTTCCTTGACGCGGACGAGGACACGCACGGTGTCACCGACATTCATCTCGGGCAGCTCGGGCTTCATGTAGCGCTCACTGAGAATTTTAACCAGATCCATAATTTGATCCTCTTTCTTATAGACGTTCAATACCGGAGGCTCTGGCTCTCAACCCAGGCGCGGCAGCGGACCGCCTTTCTATGCCGGCGGGAACTCCCGCGCAAGCTGTAGTATTGTAGCACAGTTTTCCCGTCAATGCAAGAGCTTTTTTCCGAGAAACCGGCACTTTTTCCACGTCTGCGGCAGGTATCAGGGCTCCAGGACCGTATCCCAGATCCCGGCTACCTTTTCCCGGGAAAAGTCCCTGGCATGCAGCAGCGCCTCCCGAGCCATTTCCATACGGCGCGGCTCATTTCCCATCAGTTCCATAAGAGCGGCTGCATAGCCATCCCGATCCCCATCCGGGATCAGGACGCCGTCAATTCCGGGGCGGATCACTGCGGCAGGGCCAACCCGCACATCATAGGCCACCGTTGGCAGGCCGCAGCTGAGCGCCTCCAGCATCACAAAGGGGAAGCCCTCGCTCGAGGAGCTCATGGCATAGAGAGAAGCCCGTTTCATTTCCTCCTCCACACCGGCGGGGGACAGTCTGCCCGTGAGTACCGCCGCGCCCTCCAGGCCCAGTTCCGCGATCTTGTGCTCCAGCTTCTCCTGTTCCGGACCGTCCCCCACGATACGCAGGCTCCAGTCCGGGTATTGCTCCCGGGTGAGGGCAAAGCAGTCCAGCAGCCGGTCAAAGCCTTTTTCCCAGTCGAGGCGTCCAACGGCCACGATCCGCTTTTCCTTTTCTTCCAGGGAAAAAGGCTCCGGGAAATGCTCCAGGAAATTGGGGACCGAAACCACACGGGTCTTGGCCTTGGCAGGGATCCACTGCCTGACCTCCTGCGCGAGACCGGGGGTGAGCATCACCACCACGTCCAGACCGCTGTAGCCGTGGCGGAAGCCGTCCACATACCGCTGTTTAAAGCAGTGGTCCTCATGGACCTGGGCGATCTTCCAGACCTTGGGGTCACCCAGCTGGGAGAGGACAAGGTTGTCCTCGTGCCGGGTGGTGATCAGGATCCCGTCATGGATGGAGCGGATAGTCCTGCGCACGGCGCTCTTCTTGTCCGCAAGGATCTTTACGGCCCGGATGCTCTCCCGCAGGAAGGAAACGGGCCGATGTCCGCGGAGGGCGGCGTGCCACTCCTTCTGGTTGGGCCGGTCCTTCAGCAGATAGCGGACCTTTACCCGCTCATCCAGCGGGTAGGCCGGGGCATTGGGCATGTCATAGACGCTGATGATCTCCACCGGGTAGCGCTGTACAAAGAGGTTTGCCATGCTGCAGATGGCCTTTTCCACCCCGCCGTAAGCCAGGTGCAGGGCCAGAATACGTATCGTTTTCATCCCGTCACCTCAGCGATACACCTGCATTTGGGCGTCGTAGGTCTCGATGCGGGTGAATTTGGCAAAGTCCGGGGCCAGCTCCGGCTTGAGCTGCCGCAGGGCCTCCGCCAGAAGCTCCGGGTTGATGGTAGGCTCCTGGGCAGAGATCGTGGAAGTTATGTTAACCTCCTTCTCTCCCGGTGCGAAGCGGATCTCCCGGATGCCGGGGCGGATATCCGTCTCCCCCATGCCCCGCTTGGTCTTCTTGGTGATGACGATGGCTTCCTGTAGATAGAAATCCTCCAGTGCGGCCGCCATCTCGACCGGGTCCTGCTCATCATAGTCAAAGCGTCCCTCCACCCGGAGCCACTTGAGTTCGGCCACCTTGCGCTGCGGCTCATAGGCCTCCAGCACCCGGATGCCCTCGGGCATCACGGCGGTGAGTTTTTCGGGCAGGGCAGCCAGGTCCGTCTCCACTTTGAGCTTGAAGTCCATGATCTCACAGAGGCTCCCGGTGCCCACGGAGAGGGGCAGAGCAATGGCGATCTGGGGATGGGGGTTGAAGCCCTCGGAGTATTTGAGGGGCAGACCCGCCCGGTTGAAGGCCCGCTGCATGGTGTGCATCAGGTCCAGGTGGGAGATATAGACGGCGCGGCCCGTCTTTTCAAAACGCAGTCTCAGCTTATCGCTCATCGCACTTGATCCCTCCTGTCAGGAGCTTGGCGGCGCCGCAGGCGGCGCACTGGTGCCGGCAGTCCGGCGAGAGCTGGGACTTGTAGCACATCTCCCGCTCGTGCCAGAGGTGGGCCTTGCGCACGCCCACGTCGATATGATCCCAGGGCAGGATCTCGTCCTTCCCCGCGACCCGGTGGGCGTAGAAGTCCACGTCCACGCCGCAGGTCTTGAAGGCGTCCATCCAGCGCTGGAAGGAGAAGTAGTCCGACCAGGCGTCCAGGCGTCCTCCCTGCCGCCAGACCTCCTCGATGGCGTCGGCCACCCGTCTGTCCCCCTTGGAGAGCACCGCCTCGATGAGGCTGGTCTCCGCGTCGTGCCAGTTGTAGGTCACGTTCCGGGCGGTGATGGCGGAGCGCAGCAGGTTCACCCTTCGCAGGTACTCCTCCAGGGAGATCTGGGCTTCCCACTGGAAGGGACTCTGGGGCTTGGGGATGAAGCAGGAGGTGGAAATTGTGATCTTCACGCCCCGGTTCTTGTTCTTGGCGTTCACCCGCCAGCAGTGGAGGATCTGGTTTGCCATCTCGGCGATGCCCAGGATGTCCTCGTCCGTCTCGGTGGGCAGGCCCAGCATGTAATAGA
>OCVV011275885.1_pt1 | contig 10036 bp, 12 predicted proteins | sample 1539721 | NCBI WGS metagenome assembly OCVV01 (sample SAMN02144230, study PRJEB22623) | gut metagenome | biome: sheep rumen | host: Ovis aries | place: New Zealand
ATTTTTTATATTCATTAATTGTTATATCTATATCTATTAGTATAAATTATAGCATATATGCGTTTTCCGTTTTTTTGAATTTTGTAATAAATATAGTAGCAAATATAAATAATGATAATGTTAACTTTATTTTTATAATTACCATATATATGGTTTTAATATATATATCTACAAAAATAAAAAAATATAAAAATGGATTGTTATTTCTGAAAAAGAGCTTAATAACAGACTACCTTGAAATGATATTATTAAATATAAGTTCAGTTATAGTTTTTTCAATAATACTTTTTGGTAAATATGTTCAAATATCAGCATCAGATTTTGGGGTGATATTTGTAATCATGTCTATTGTCATGTTCATTACCATCAAAAAATCCATCCAAGCCTATTACAAACAAAAACTTCTTATCCAAGATCTAGAAAAAACAAAACAAGAACTTGCAGAGAAAAAAGAAGAAATAAAAAAGCTAGAAGAAGAGAATTTAAACTTCAGCAAAACAAGTCATTCCATAGCACATAAACAGAAAGCATTAGAACATAAACTAAACAAACTAATGCAAAAAACAGAAATAGCTGAAGAATTGGATATTAGGGATAGATTAGATGATATTTCAAAAGAGATTTCTAAAAAAGAAACTGTTGTAGAATTAACAAAAACAGAAATTCCAGAGATAGATGATATGCTAAAATATATGCAATCAGAATGCATTAAAAATAAAATAGACTTTCAATTACAAGTAACAGGAAATATATTTTCAATGGTAAATAATCATGTATCAAAAGAAGAACTAGAAATTTTACTTGCAGATCATATAAAAGACGCAATTATTGCAATAAATTATTCAGCTAATACAAATAAAAGTATTTTGGTTAGACTAGGAATTATAGATGGAATTTATAGTTTATACATATATGATTCTGGTATTGAATTTGCAATAGATACTCTACAAAACTTGGGCAAAAAGCCAATTACAACACATGCAGATAATGGTGGCACAGGCATGGGATTTATGAATACTTTTGATACGTTAAGAAAAAATGAGGCAAGTCTTATTATAAAAGAGATAGGAAAGCCAAGTACAGATAATTTTACAAAGGGAATTATAATAAAGTTTGATAAAAAGAATAAATTCAAAATAGATTCTTATCGACAGGAAAAAATAAATATTTAAAATTTCATAAGTACAAGCCCTATAAGCATACAAGTATATTAAGTATAGTATGTAAAAGGAGGGCTTTTATTATGGAAAAAATAGACCAAAAGATAAAAACGAATAAACTGTTAAGAATGCAAATTATAGTAATAATAGCATGTTTAATAATAGGAACTTTGCTACATTTTACGTATGGATGGTCAGGAGAAAATAAATTTGTAGCAAGTTTTAGCGCTGTTAATGAAAGTGTATGGGAACACCTAAAACTTGCATTTTATCCAATGCTAATATTTGCAATTATAGAATACTTTTTTGTTAGAGAAATGGCCAACAATTATATAGAAGCAAAGACAATAGGAATGTTTACAGCTATAAGTTTTATTGTAGTTAGTTTTTTTACATATACAGGAATTTTAGGTACACATTTCGCACCAATTGATATTTCAATTTATATAATTAGTATTATTTTAGGTGAATGTACTGCATATAAGCTTATGAAGAGAAAAAACGAAAGTACAAATCAAACTAGGATTTTATCAATAGTTATTACTGTATTCTTTCTAATTTGTTTTATTGTATTCACTTATCATACACCAGAGGTAAACCTATTTAGAGATTATACAAATGGAAGATATGGAATAAATGGATAGTAGAAGGAGGGGATAGAAAATCTCCTCTTTAGTTTTTTATTTTTAATAAAAAATAAAAAAATACAAAAATGTGTTGACAGATTATGGAAACATGTATTATAATAATAACAAGTTAAAAATCTAATTTTTTTTTGAGTAATTTATAAATTCAAAAGTAATTTTAATCAATTTAATTCAAATTGCCACAAAAACCTAATAAATATGTTTGGATATCTGAGGTCATTATAAAATACCCCCATAATTTAAAAATAAATAATTAAAATTCCATACAATTAGTTATCTTGTTTTATAGTCGTAGATTTCTAAAAATATCCATTTTTTTGATATATAATTATCCATAATATGAATGTATTTATATAAACTATATAATGACCTCAGATATCCAAACATAGGAAAGGAAAAAAATGTTATCAATTGTAAAAAGCATAGCTCTACAAGGATTAAATGGATATCTAGTATCAATAGAAGTTGATATATCAAGAGGAATTCCATATTTCGAAATTGTGGGGCTTCCAGATGCAAGTGTAAAAGAAGCTAAAGAAAGAGTAAAAATTGCAATAAAAAATACTGGAATAGAATTTTTAAGCAGAAAAATTACCGTTAATTTGGCACCCGCAAATACAAAAAAGCAAGGTTCAAAGTTTGATTTGCCAATAGCAATAGGAATTTTAATAGCAAGCGGAGAAATAGGTAATCCATATCTGAAAGAATTTTTAAAAGATACAATATTTATAGGTGAGCTTTCACTAAACGGCACAGTTCAGAGTGTTAATGGTGTGCTACCAATTTGCATAGAAGCTAAGAAATTGGGAATAAAAAATGTAATTCTACCTAAGAAAAATGCAAAAGAGGCATCTATAATAGATGGGTTAAAGATTTTGCCCATAAATAATTTGCAAGAGATTATAGATTATTTAAATGGAGAAGGTTATATAGAAAAAGAGAAAAAGCGTGATTTTGACTTGCAAAATAATTCACAATACGAGTTTAACTTTTCAGAAGTCAAAGGGCAAGAAAATGTTAAAAGAGCATTAGAAATTTCAGCGGCTGGAGGGCATAATTGTTTATTAATTCGGCGTTCCCGGTTCGGGAAAAACAATGTTAGCTAAAAGGCTTCCAAGTATTTTGCCAGATATTAGTTTTGAAGAAGCATTGGAGGTAACTAAAATTCATAGTATTGCTGGACTAGTGGAGGAAGAAAATCCGTTAATAAGTAGAAGACCTTTTAGAAGTCCACACCATACTATTACTCAGGCATCATTAATAGGCGGAGGTTCAACTCCAAAACCTCGGTGAAGTTAGTTTAGCACATTATGGTGTTTTGTTTTTAGATGAACTTACAGAGTTTAATAAAAATGTTCTAGAGGTTTTAAGAGAACCATTAGAAGACAAAAAAGTAACAATAAGTAGATTAAATATGTCAATAACATATCCATGTAAATTTGTATTTGTAGCTAGTATGAATCCATGTCCATGTGGATATTATGGCGCAAAAGATAAACAATGTACATGTAGACCAGAACAAATAAAAAAATATATAAATAAAATAAGTAGTCCGTTATTAGATAGAATAGATTTGCATATTGAAGTAGAAAGTGTAAAATATGAGAAACTAAAAAGTAATAGAAAAATAGAGACTTCAGAAGAAATTAGAGAAAGAGTAAATAAAGCAAGAAAAATTCAATTAGAAAGATATAAGGAATACCAAATATTTTCAAATTCAGAGTTAACACCAAGTTTAACTCAAAAATACTGTAATCTAAATGATGCAAGCAAAAGAATTTTAGAAACAGCATTTGAAAGGTTAGGGTTGAGTGCAAGAGCTTATGGGAGAATATTAAAAGTTGCGAGAACAATAGCCGATTTAGATAAATCAGATGATATAAAAACTGAACATTTGGTTGAAGCAATACAGTATAGAAGTTTAGATAGAAAATATTGGAAAAAATAAAAGAGGGGATTAGAACGAGAATTGTTACAATATATGATAAAGAATATCCAAGTGAATTAAGAAAAATAAAAAATTCACCAAATCAACTATATTTAGAGGGGAATGTAGACTTATTAAATAAAAGTATTATATCTATAATTGGTTCAAGAAATGCTAGTGAAAAAGGTAAAAATTTAGCAGAAAAATTTGCCACAGAACTTGCAGAACAAGGAATTGTTATAGCTAGTGGAATGGCAGTAGGAATAGATACAGCAGCGCATAAAGGTACATTAAAACAAAATGGTGAAACAATAGCTGTTTTAGGCTGTGGATTTAATAATATTTTTCCAGAAGAAAATGTTGAACTTTATTATGAAATAATAAAACAGAATGGATTAATTATTAGCGAATATCCACCGGAAACAAAGCCTGCATCTAATTTGTTTTTAGAAAGAAATAGAATTGTTAGCCGGAATTTCGCTGGGAATATTGGTTATAGAGGCACAATATAGAAGTGGTACAAGTGTTACAGCGAAACTTGCAACAAATCAAGGTAGAAAAGTTTTTGTGTTACCACATGAAATAGGAGATATAAATGGAGTTGGAACAAATAAGCTAATTAGAAAAGGAGCAACTTTAGTTACTTCAACTAGGGATATTATTGAAGAATTTGAATTTTTACAATATAAAGAACCAGTAAAAAAAGGAAAAAAAATAGAAACGAGTAAAAAAGAACAAAAACGAATAAATTCAAACATTGAAAAAATAAAAAATAAAGACCAAAAAGAAATGTACAAACTAATACAAAATGGAGCAAATACAGTAACTGAAATATATGCAAAATCAAATAAAACAATAAGTGAAATAAACAATATAATACTTATGCTAGAAATAGAAGGGTATATAGCTAAAAAAACAGGAGGATATATATGTATATAAAGCAACAAAGAGGAAAAATAGGAGAAAACTTAGCAAGCAAATATCTAGAGGTAAATCAACATAAAATAATAGATAGAAATTTTAGATGCAAGCAAGGAGAAATTGATATTATAGCATATGACAAAATACAAGAAGAATTAGTGTTTTTTGAGGTGAAAACACGCTCTAACTTAAAATATGGTATGCCAAGTGAATCTGTGCAAAAGGAAAAGCAGAAACATATTTTGAGTTCGGCAAACTACTATACATATAAAAACAAAATAAAAAATACCCCAATTAGGTTTGATATAATTGAAGTATTTTTGGTTAATGGTAATTATAAAATTAATCATATAAAGAATGCTTTTGATTATTCCAATAATTTTCATATTTTTCCCTAGCTGTATCCGGATTGTAAATTCCAGTAAAATCTTTTATTGGGGCAAATTCCTCATTTTTGTCAACGCGAAGGAGAAGCATATCATCAAAATATTTAAAAGCGTCAAATATGAAGTTCTCAAATTTAAATGAATTAGGAGTATCTGGAATTTGCTTCATTCCTTCATCATTAACAAAAGCATTTTTCCTAAAGGCTCTATGATATGGAAGCTCTATATTACAGACTTTCTTTATAGCATCTATATCCATTAAATGTGAGAGCATATTTGCTTCTCTGTATTTATAGGTTCCATCTTTAAATTTTGAATTTGATAAATTAATATCTATTTCATCATAATATAAAATTGAAGGTTTTCCAAATTTTTTACAATAAACTGCAGTTTTTTCTAAGGGCTCTTCTTTAAAAATAGATTTAGAAGAAATTTTATAATTATTACTAGCTGTTAATCCTATAAAAAATGGGTCAATATTCTTAAGTAAGATATTATCAATACCACCGAAAGATACCCATTTAATATTATTCTTCTCTAATTCATCAGTAATACCATGAGTCTTCATAGCACTAAATACATTACCGTTACCATTAGAAGCATCTTTAATTAAGTAAGGTTCTTGTAAAATTAGTTTTCCATTTATATCAATTAGAGGAAGCTTTCCTTGAGTAAAAAATGTAATGCTACATTCAGGGTATCCCCAAAAATTATGAAGCTTAAAATATTCTTTTGTCTGTTTATCATTATCTTCACTAGTCATTATATACCAAGGAATTGTAATCCCATATTTTTTATTTGCTCTTTGAATATCTTCACACATAATTTGAAATAAAGATTTTTTTATATTCGTTTCCTCAAATTCTAATTCGTATGTTCCTTTAGGACCTTTATATCCAAGCCTTGTACCCTGCCCACCTGCCATAGTTACCACAGCAAATGAACCCGACTTTACTATGTTTTCACCAATAGATATGTAATTGTTTATGCGTTCATCAGAAAATTGTGCTTTTTCAAAATGTAGTAAAGGAGAAATATTATTAATATCAATCTTTTCGTCAATCATAGAATTCTTATATAAAGTTAAAATTTTACTAAAATCGGTACTTAAAATTTGATTTATTAAAATTTCTCTTTGTTCTTCCGAAAGTTCATTATAAAAATACAGGATGTGTTCCTGTTTATATTTTATTAAAATAGATTTAGCTCTATCTAATTTATTATCCATTTTCTTTTTCGCTCCCAAAATTATATATTGTAGGAAGAGCTCCTTTTAAGCTCCTAATATGCATATTTTTATTTGATATACTAGAAGCGTTAATGTCTTCAATTTCTTTTTCAATATCATATGGCACTCTCACTAAGGTGAAAGAAATTAAACCTAAATCTTTTGAATTATAATTTCCTTCTACTATCATATAAGATGCAAGAGTTGAATATTTGTTACTTGGATCATCTATATCAGAGTTTAGCATCTCAACAGGAACACCAACACTTCCGGTGTTAAATAAAGTTTTATTTTTATATCTTACAATAAAAGGAGTATGAATATGACCATAACCAACAATGTCAGGCTCAGGACCATTTGTTGCTTTTCCGATGAATTCAGTATTTTTAAATAATTCCTCTGGATTTTTTAATTCAGTTGCTTCATATCTGGTTCCTTTGTTTGAAAACATAGGATTATATACAAAATCTAAGCTATAAGGTGAAGCATGAAAAAGCCTTATCAAATGACCGCTCACGTAAAAGTCATAAGAAATAGGCAAATTAAATATAAAATTTGCTCTTTCTTCACCAATTATATTTCGTGATAAAAAGTTTTTGTTTTTTGCTTCAGGACAACAAATTGTATAATCACAATTTCCAATTAGCATAACTTCACAAACTTTGCGCAATTTATCAATTACTAAATCTGGATGAAGACATTTTACAACATAATCGCCAAGACAAAAAATTCTTTTTATTCCACGTTTTTCTATATCATATAAAACAGCATCTAGTGCTGTAATATTTCCATGAACGTCGGACATTATTGCTATTTTCTCCATTTCTAACCTCCATTTTGTGAAAATAAACTTACTATATGTAGTTTACAACAAAATTTAATAAAAGTCTAGTAGTTATGCAAGTTAATATAGTTATTGTTCAGTATAATTACGTTGAAATGCCAGTGCTAATGATTAGTTTGACCAGTATGGAATTTAATTTTTATATATTAATCACTGCATAAGTAGGGTTAAAACAATTTTAATATATAAATATTCTGCATATTAGCTTGTATAAAAATAGTAAAAGGAGTATAATAACTTTAATAAAATTTAGGAGGAAAACTAGATGGGAAAATTATTTGTAATAGACGGAACAGATGGAAGCGGGAAGCAAACACAATTTAAAATGTTGCAAGACAGATTAACTAAAGATGGTATAGATTATAGAAAAGTTAGTTTCCCAAATTATGATAGTCCAAGTTCATCATTAGTAAAAATGTATTTGTCTGGAGAATTTGGAAAAAATGCTAAAGAAGTTAGCCCATATATCGCATCAACTTTTTATGCGGCAGATAGATATGCAACATTTAAAACAGGATACAAAGAGTATTATGAAAAAGGTGGAATTATTTTAGCTGATAGATATACAACTGCAAATATAGTGCATCAAGCAGGAAAAATATCTGACAAAGAAGAAAGAGAAAAATTTTTGAACTGGTTATGGGATTTTGAATTTAATTTATATGGTTTACCAGTCCCAACAGAAGTATTCTTTTTAAATATGCCAGTAGAGAAATCAATAGAATTGATAAAAAATAGAGAAAATAAATTTACACATCAAGCACAAAAGGATATTCATGAAAGTGATAAAAATCATTTGGTAGACGCATATGCTGCAGCTTGCTATGTTGCAAAAAAGTATGATTGGTATGAGGTAAAATGTGTAGAAGATGATAAGATAAGAACAATAGAAGATATTAACGAAGAAATTTACAATGAAATTAAAAGTAAAATATCATGAAAAGCAAAGAAAAAACGAGTAAAAAAAAGAAAAAAAGAGATATTACAAATAACAAATAATGTAAAACAAACAAAATGAACCATCATAAACAAAAATAAATTTGGAATATTTCTACGAAAATGATATAATATATATCGATGGTGCATTATTCTAGTCATACAAACTTTACGAGGGTGGGGCTAAAAATCCACTAAAGGGCACATCGTTGAAGTTTCTTGTTTATGCGCGAAATGCCGGTTTTGCGTGTATCCAGGGAGTAAAGAGATTAGGGAGTTTATGTAATGGCATACATATGATTAGCCCTGATTTCGCGGAGGCTTAAAATATAATTTTAAGTAAAACCTATGTTGAGTGCCAAGACACAAAACGCATAGTGTAGCCTGTCTCGAGTGAGTGTATTGGGATTAATATTTAACAAAATTAAAAGACTTAGGCCAAAGAACTTTTATTTTTGATTATGAAATTACACTTGCAAAAAAGACTAGTAAAGGAAAAATTGTATGTTAAGGAAAACTTCTAGAATGTTTGCTTTTAACAAAAAGAAGCATAGAAGTCTAGGGATTAAGGTACAGATTTAAGTGGCGATCTGGTGTCTATTTTAAAGAATAGATTTTCTTCTTAAACGGAAACGGCTACGGCAGTAATGCCAAGTGAAGAATAGAGAAATTCAACCAGACCTAAACTGTAAAATTTACTTAGACTTTGACCATCCTAAACACAGAAATAAGTTGCCAAAAGTTATGAAACTTTTTGGCAATTGTTTTATATTGTAGAAAGCTAGTAGGAATTTCTTATAATATTATTTTTAATTTAAGAATGTTGCTAAAAACATAATTCTTTTTGCAACTAGAAGGAGAAAGTTTGAAAAATGAAAAAAGAACAAGAAATAGCACAACACTCAGAGGCTAAATGGTTTATAGAGGTATGTATTTTAACATTTATATTATCTATGATTTTTTCATATATATCAGCAAATGGAGTATCTAATTTAGGTATAATTCCAGCAATATTAATATTAGTAGTAGTAATTTTAATTGGAATATGTTTCGATATTATAGGAGTTGCAGTAACTGTGGCGAATGAACATGAATTTCATGCAAAAGCAAGCAAGAAAATAGAAGGATCTAAAAATTCACTAAGACTAATAAAAAATTCACCAAAAGTTGCAAATATTTGTGCTGACGTAATAGGAGATATTTGTCGGAGTATTAAGTGGAGCAATAAGTGCTTTAATCTCCTTGAAAATATCACAGCAATTTGGAATCTCTTTGCAATTTGTTTTAAGCGCAACTGTTGCAGCATTAACAGTAGGGGGGAAGGCTTTAGGGAAAAATATTGCAAACAAAAACTCAACTAAAATTGTTCATGGGGTTGGAATTGTATTAAATAAGTTTAGTAAAAATGCTTAATTTGATAGTATGTTACATAAAGAATATATAGAATTCTTATATAAATGAATGTGGACTAAAAAATACAAAAAAGTTAAAAAATATTTGTATGGATTAGTCCACGTTTTTTATTTCCGTAGTAAAAGAACAAGAATTAAGAAAATATGTAATAAAAATGTAAAGAGAATGTTAGAAAACTATAAAAAAAGTAGTGAAAAAATAAAAACTAATATCCGTAAGAGAAAGAAGCTAATACATGAAGGTACAAGAAATCTTAATAAAATAGCTTATTGACTAATAAAAAATTTATGTTAAAATGTTAAATAAGACAATATATTAAAGTAAAAAAGGAGACAAGGATATGAATTTAAGAAAAGTAATAAGCTTATTTGCAATAATAGTTATAGCAATGTTTTTTTGCATTCCAAACATGGTAAAGGCAGCCAGTGGAACGAGATATTTTGGAATAATTGAATTGAGAAAAAATGATACACCCAATTTTGGGTATGCTATTGGTAATCCATCTGCAAACGGAACAAGTGGAAACGCAGCAAAAATATGGAATATTATTGAATATCAAACAAGTGATGGAGAA
>OCVV011340637.1_pt1 | contig 10035 bp, 9 predicted proteins | sample 1539721 | NCBI WGS metagenome assembly OCVV01 (sample SAMN02144230, study PRJEB22623) | gut metagenome | biome: sheep rumen | host: Ovis aries | place: New Zealand
CCATCAAAATAAACAGGTTCATTTAAAATGGTTATCTTACCTTCGTTTAAGAATTTAGCGTATTCTTTAATACCACCTTCAAAATAATAAGTTTCATCGACGATGTTATCGTTATCTCTAACATCTCTAATAGTCATTGATAATCCCTTATTCAAATAAGCGGATTGTCTTAAATATTCTCTGACTTCAGAAAGTTGGAAAACACAAGTTTCTTTAAAAATTAAAGGATCAGGTGTGAAATTAACTGTAGTACCAGTCTTACTTATTTCACACTCTCCTAAATCAACTAAGCCAGGAGCGACAGTATTACCACCATTTACAAACTCAATTTGTTTAACTCTACCATCTTTGTAGATAGTAACTTTAACGTGAGTTGATAAGGCGTTAACAACTGTAGAACCAACACCGTGAAGACCACCAGAAACCTTATAAGCGTTATTATCAAATTTACCACCAGCGTGAAGAGTAGTATAAACAGTTTCAACACCGGATAAACCAGTTTCAGGAACAATATCTGTAGGAATACCTCTACCATCATCAGAAACAGTACAAGAACCATCTTTTTCAAGAGTGACAATAATATGCTTACAGAATCCCGCTAAAGCTTCATCGACAGCATTATCGACTATTTCTCTAATAAGGTGATGAAGACCACGAGGACCAGTTGTACCAATGTACATACCAGGTCTTTCTCTAACCGCTTCTAACCCTTTTAAAATCGTGATATCGTTAGCGTTATAATCACTCTTAGATAAAAGTGCTTTTTGTTCCTCTTCAGCAGAGAGAGTTTTAAATTTTACTTCTTCTGAGGAAAAGTCTTCTTTAACATCATCAGGGATTTCAAATCCACCTTCTTGAGCTAAAGAATTAACTTCCTCTTCTTTTTTCTTTTCTTCAGGCATGAATTATTTTCCTCCTATTAATTGTTCATTTTCTATGTGATACAAGTTAACTTCTTTTTCATCTACCTTGTTAGCGGTAGTAATGAAGACTTGTTGATTTTCTTTTTTAAGGTAATTGATGAGATCTTTCTGCCTAGAATTATCTAAGTCTGAGAAGACATCATCTAGAAGTAAGATAGGTTTGTCTTTAAAGTGTTCTTCTAAAATCTTACTTATTGCTAGATTAAGAGCTAAAGTAACCAATCTATTTTGACCTTGAGAAGCATAAGCGTAGACTTCTTTGTTTCCTAAGTAAGCTTTTAAATCATCTCTTTGAATTCCTACTAAGGTTGTCTTTTTTATTCTTTCTTCCGATTTAATTCTTTCAATCTTTTCTCGATATTTAAGAATAAATTGCTCTTGGTCACTTTCTTCAGGAACATTAGTTACATATTTGAGAGTTAATTTTTCTCCTTTAAATAATTGTTGATATATACCATCTACTAAAGTATTTAATTTACCTATCAATCCTTTTCTTAAAAAGTAAACTCTGTAAGAAATATTTACTAACTCTTCGGTAATGATAGAAATAACATCTTCATCGTAATTATTTAATAAAGCGTTATTTCTTTCTTTAAGTAATTTCTTCTGTCTAGTTAATGCGTAGAGATATTTATCTGACATCAGCGATAAATAAGAATCTATAAATCTTCTTCTTTCACTAGGCTCATCTCTAAATAATGAAACCATTAGAGGTGAATAAACTACGCAGACTAACTTACCTAAGATTTTAGCGATGCTAGAAACTTTCTCTTCATCGAAATAAATAATTTTACCTTCTTTAAGAATTCTCCCTTCTAAAGAATGTTTAATTGAAGATTTATCAATGTAGTTAACTAAGAGTTGACCTTCGTTTTCTCCAATTTTAATTATTTCTTTATCGTTAGCTTTTTTAAATGAACGACCTAGAGAGAGGTAATAAAGAGCTTCAATTAAGTTAGTTTTACCAACAGCATTATCACCGTAGATAATATTTACTCCCTGAGCAAATTCACTTTTTAAAGAAGAGAAATTTCTAAAATTTACTAGTGAGATATTACAGACGAACATACTATCAATGTTTTTCCATCAACTTCAACTTTATCGTTATTGCGTAATTTTCGTCCGCGACGATTTTCCCCCTCTCCATTTACTTTGATATTGTGAGAGGCAATATATTGTTTTTCTTCACCGCCACTAGAGATGATTTGAGTGAGTTTTAACAATTGTCCAAGAGTAATATATTCAGTCTTAATTTGAACTTTAACTTCCATGGGAAAACCTCCACATATATACTTAAATATTATAATATAATATTTATATATATACTAGTTTTTCCATTAAAAAAACCAGCCGAAGCTGGTTTTTATTAATTGTTATCTAAACTTCTAATCGGAGTGATAACTTGAGTGATAGTTTCATCATCAGATTTAACTAAGAACGCTCTGTTTTCACCACAGAAAGATAAATTAACTCTATCTGAATTTAAAGCTTTAATAGCATCAGTGACATAATTAGCGTTAAATACAATCGAGAAATTATCTCCTCTGAAGACTGCATTAGATAATTCTTCATCAGAACTACCGATATTTACATCTTTAGAAGACAATTTAATTTTGTCTCCAATGTGAGTTACTAAAATCTTAGTGTTTCCTACGATAGTGATACGATCAACTGCAGCGATGAATTCTTTAGAATTAACTTCCAATTCATATCTAATATCAACAGGAATAATTCTTTCAACATTAGGAAATTCACCATTATATAACTTAGAAGAAATAGTAGTATTTCCAATTTGGAATAAAACTTTAGCGACATCGACAATTAAAATAACCTCCTTTTCAGAAGATAATTTAGATACGACTTGTAAAGTTTTAGAAGGAACGGTAATCGAAACGTGATGTTCGCCTTCAATAGGAATATATTTTCTTGCTAATCTGAACGAATCAGTAGCGACGAAAGTTAATTTACCTTCTTTTACAGAAATGTTGATGCCTTTAAATAATTCTTTAGGTCCGTTAGAGGCGACAGCAAAGGAAGTAGCTTGATAGAGAGAATTAAATTCACCAGGTTTAATTTGAATAATTTCTTTAGAAGAAGAAACTAAATCAATTTCAGGATAGTCTTCAGCTCTCATGACATTTAAATTAAAGTTACTTCTTTCATCAGAGACTAAAAGAATCGAGGAATCTACTAAATTTAAACTTACAATATCAGATTGCAAATTCTTGACTATATCTAATAAATATTTAGCAGGAATTTGAACACTTCCTACTTCAGAATTAATAATTGGACTATCTTCACCTTCAGTAGAAAGAACACTCTTGATTGAAAAATCATCGTTAGAAGCTAAAACAGAAACTTGATTTTCTTCAATTTTAATTAGGAAATTTTTGAAAGCAGGCTCCGTAGTTGCTGAAGGAATAGCATCGTAAGCAGTCTCTAAAATCTTTTGAAAAGCTTGACGTTTAACTGTAAGTTTCATTATAAATAATTCCTTTCATTAATAATGATAATAATAAGTTGTGTGAATTAGGTGAATAAGGTGGAAAACTCTACCTTTTACCATGATTCAAACCCATATATATTATACCAATTATATGAGTATAATTAACTAAAAAATATCATTTTTTTACGATTAATTTTTAGTGTTATTTTATCGACAAATTATCCACACTTTTCTAAGTTAATAACACGTCGTTTATCAACATAAAAAAACTGGATTTTCACCCAGTTTAATTTTTTAAATTAGCTTCTAATTTAGAGATAGCTTTTTTCATACCAGTATCAGATTTAAGAAGATCTTCTACTTTAGTACACGCTGCCATGACAGTTGAGTGATCTTTACCGTTGAATGACTTACCGATTTGTGAATAAGACATATCTAATAATTTGCGGCATAGATACATTGCTATAGATCTAGCTAGAGCGATTTGATTAGTTCTAATTTTAGAAAGTATTTGAGATTCAGTTAACGAATAATATTTTGCGACTTCTTCAATGATAGTTTCGGAATTTAATTTGTCGTGTTTAGTTAAGCCATTGTCATCATTGAATGCTCTTTTAGTGAGTTCTAAAGTAATTCTATTAGTGTTACCAGATGTGATATTGAAAAACATTATTTTATTTAAGGCACCTTCTAATACACGAATGTTTTTAGAATTATTTTCAGCGATGTAAGTAAGAGCATCATCATCGAATAAATTAGGATCAAAACCGTTGGCTTTAATCTTAGTTTTTAAGATTTCAATTAAAGTTTTCTTTTCAGGCTTTTCAATAGAGACTGATAAACCTTGAGAGAATCTTGAAACTAATCTATCTTCTAAACCATTTAAATCCTTAGGAGGACGATCAGAAGTAATGACGATTTGCTTGTTGGATGCTACTAACATATTGAAGATGTTAAAAAACATTGTTCCAGTTGCTTTTCTATCTGCTAAGAATTGAATATCATCAATCAATAGGAAATCGATAGAACGGAAGAATTCTTTCAAAGATTCTTTATCAGATTCAGCTTGAACAAATTTGACAAATTCATCGATGAAATCATCAGAAGTGATGTATAAGACTTTAAATGTAGGATTCTTATTTTTAACTTCGTTACCTATAGCGTGAAGTAAGTGAGTCTTACCTAGACCGGATTTAGAGTAAATAAATAAAGGATTTAAAGAGCCTTGTTTCTTAGAGACGAACAAAGAAGCTTGGAAAGCTTCGTTATTAGATTTACCAACGACAAAATTTTCAAAAGTATATTCGCTCTTCAAAAAAGAATTCTTAAAGAAAGTTTTCTTTTCAGGCATTTCTATAACTTCATTTTGTTTGAATTTTTTCATATCGTTATTAGAAAAAACTAATACTTCATATTTAGATTGCGTCACTTTAGAAATCACATCTGAAATAAGATTGGAATAGTGATCTGAAGAAAGTATTTTTTTCGCTACTTCAGTATTAGTAACTATCACAGCCTTATTCTTTTCCAATGAATATAAAAAAGCAGGTTGAATGAAATTTAAAAATAACGCTTTATCGTTGATTGAAGTTTCTAATAATTCTAAAGATTTATTCCAAATAGTAGTGAGTTGTTCATTTTTAGAAACCATAACCCTCATCCTCCACGACTTTGATTATATACCTGAAAACACTTTAAAATTTAAAGATGTGGATAACTTTTTACAATGTTGAAAGTTATCCACAATTCAAATTCTAAAAAACACCTATATTTAAGCATTATTAATAGTTATCCACAAGTACAAATGTGGATAAATTTATCTAAAAAAAAGTTGACAATATCTTTTTGTTGATAGCGTGGAAAGTTTTTAACAATTTTAAAACTATCAACATTTAAATAAAGGCTTAAATACTTATCTTTTAAACTGTATTCACAAATAAAAAAACACGATATTCACACCGTGTTAATAATTTAATTTGCCCACAATTATTGAATTTTACTTAATTCTTTAGGTAAATAAAATAATTGAGCGTGAGGGTGAGAAGGAACTGTAAAAATTTCAACTAGGAATTCTTTGATATTTCCTTGTTCATCATCTTTAGTTCCAATGATTGCTCCTACGCTTGCTACGGGGATGTCTTCTTTTTCTACTTTTGTAGAGACAATGTCATTTAATTTCATACTTTAATATTATAAATAAAAAAAGAAAGAAAAGAACTGCGAAGTATATTTTCGCAGTTCTATTTGGTTTTAGAATTTTTAATTTGATTTTTAATTTGATTTCTAGCTTCTCTTAATTTCTTCTTACGAGAACGCTTTTTCTTCAATTCTGATAATTCCTTATTTCTTTGTTCAATCAAAGAATAATAATTGTTTCTTTCATCGATAGAAGAAAAATTTCTTTTAGGACGACCTTTTAAGGTTGAAACAGATTTATCAGCTTTACCTCTTTTATCTACAAAAGCATCTTCCCCATATAATTGATAACTCTTACACCATTTAAGAACTGATTCTTGAGAAGCGATATTATATTTTTCAGCAATTTCAAAATAAGGTGCTCCAGTTTCTAAACGTTCTTTAACAACCGCAAGCTTAACTTCAGCTGAATAGCGATTAAATTTCTGACCTTTGGATGCCATAATCAACTCCTTCTTGGCACTATATTAATCTATTACAATTAATTGTAATTTATTTTATCATAATAACTTTTTAAATAACATATTTATTTAAAAATATGAAATTTACAATGATTTAATTTTAAATTCTAACAAAAAATAATTAAGAAATTAAAAGAATGCCCATTTAAGTCAGTTTATTTTATAATAATTAAAGATTGAGGAATTATAAGATGAATTTAGTAGAAAAATTTTTAAAATATGTCTCGTTTGAAACTACATCATACGAAGTAAAAGAAGATAGAGCTTCTTCTGATTTAGAATACTTACTTTCGGAAGAGATGAAAAAAGAATTAGAAGAATTAGGTGGACAAGATATTTACATTAATAAATTTGGCACAGTCTACGCTTATTTCCCTGGGGAAATTGAAAGGGAACCTTTAGCTTTAATAGCTCATATGGATACTTCTTCACAGGCTTCCGGGAAAGATGTTAAGCCTCGTATTATTAAAAATTACGACGGAAAAGATATTGAATTATCAAAAGATATAGTAATGTCTACTAAAGATTTCCCTTCTTTAAAAGATGTTAAGGGTGATGATTTAATTGTCACTGACGGGACAACTTTATTAGGAGGAGATGATAAAGCCGGTATAGCCATTATCATGCAAGCTTTAGAGGATATTATTAAGAGCAATAAAAAACATATTCCTTTAGAAGTTATCTTTACTACCGATGAAGAAATAGGTGTTGGAGCAAGTCACATCGATGTCGATAGACTTAAATCAAAATACGGATATACAGTCGATGGTGGAGATATAAAATATATAAATTATGAAAATTTCAATGCTTCTAGTATGACTGTTACAGTTAAAGGTCGTTCTATTCACCCTGGTTCTGCTAAAGACAAGATGATTAACGCTTTAAATGTCGCTATCGATTTCCACAATTCCTTACCTAGATATATGAGACCTGAAGATACGGAATTAAGAGAAGGTTTCTATCATCTGCTTTCATTAAATGGAAGTGAAGACGAAGCGAAAGCTTTATATATTATTAGAGATCACGACTTTAATAAACTTGAATTTATGGAAGATTACGCCAAATTAGCAGCGAAGAGAATTAATGATTCTTATGGAAGTGAGATTATTAAAGTCGAGACTAAGTTATCTTATAAGAATATGAAAGAGATTATTGATAAGCATTATGAAATAGTTGAACAAATAGTCTCTATTTATAAAGAATTAGGTTACGAATATCAATTTGAAGCGGTTAGAGGTGGTACTGATGGTGCGGAATTAACCGTCTTTAACAATTTCCCTTGTCCTAATTTAGGTACTGGAGATTTCAATTGTCACGGCAGATTTGAATATGTCTCTATAAATCAGATGGAAAAAGGTGTAAATATTATTAAAAAGCTCATTCAATAAAAAAAAGAAACGGAATAGCGAGCAGATTCCTTAAGAACGATAACTACCTGGAATCCAAGCTGGGTAGTTTTTTATTGCCAATTAAAAAGCGCAAACAATAAGAAATAAAAATATTCAAAAAACGCAAACATCAAAGATTAGTGAGATAAATTCAAAGTAAAATTTCCAATTAAAGTGCCATAAAATCTGTTTCTTTTTGTTTCATTGACACATTTATGATTTTAATTAATTGTTAGATTATATATAAAGAAAGAGGATGAACAAATATGAAACACACTCAATTCGATTTAGAAATTAATATCTCTCCTAAGATCCACGTCAATTATTGGAAATGTGAAGAGGAAATTAAAGGGAACATTGTCATTGTTCACGGTATGGCTGAATATTCTTATAGATACAATGACTTTGCTTCTTTTTTAGCAAAAAACGGTTATGACGTCTACGGCACTGATCACATAGGTCACGGCATGTCAGTTTCTAAGGAAGAAAATCCTAAATACGGTTATGGTTGCTGGCCTAAAAATGGATTTGATGACTCTATAGAAAGAGTTAAGAAATTAGTAGATTACATTCATTCTGTCTCTGATAAACCAGTATTAATTTTTGGGCACTCTCTAGGTTCATTTTTAACTACGGGATTTTACGAAAGACATTCGAAAGATGTTAAAGCAGTAGTTATCTGCGGATCAGCATTCAATAACATTTTATACAGAGGATCTGCATTAATTACCTCTTGCATGAAATTCTTCAAATCCGAAAAGAAGAGAAATGAAATGTCTGATATGTTAAATAACACAAACATAAAGACTATGAACAAGAAATGCAAGCCTTTCGAAGATGGATATAAAACTCATAACGGCTGGTTATCTTACGATGAAGATAACGTCAGAGCTTACGATGAAGATAAAGAATTAGGATTCCCTTGTAATTTCTATTTCTATTATTCTATGTTCCACGGTCAACAAAAAATATGGTCTAAAAAAGCTTTAAAAGGATTGAAAGAACCTAAACCTGTATTATTAATTGCAGGTAAAGATGATCCTGTTGGAAATTATGGTAAAGATGTTCCTAAATTAAAGAAGTTCTTAAGCAGAAGACAAGATAATGTTCAGATGAAGTTATACGATAACGCTAAGCACGAAATCTTGAATGAAGGAAAGATTAAAGATGTCATATATAAAGATGTCTTAGATTTCTTCAATAACAACCTATAATAACTCAATAAAAAACGATATTATTCTTATATGATTAATATCGTTTTTAAATGTAAATCCCTGTTAAATAAATACTTATCTTCTTATTTTTGATTGTAGTTCTTTAATCAAGGACTCCACATCTTTTTCTTCGATAATCTGCTTGCACTTTGACGCTTCGATATAAACTTTTCTAAGTTTGTTTACTTTAGCTTGATACATGGCGTAATCTGCTAACATCAAAGCGTTAATGTAATAGTTTTCTTTTGGTATAGTTTGATAGTTAGCTAACAAGTGAATTACGCCAAACGAGGCAGATAAGTGTAAATTAGAATAGTCCTTAAATTTATTTTTAGTGGTTTCTTCCATATAATCAGAAATCTTATCAATTAAATTGAAGATATAATCTCTGTTTTTATTGAAACACATGATAATAAATTCATCGCCAGATCTTCTGTAGAATATTTCGTTAGCGGAAGCGACTTTAATTAATAAAGAAGCAATAGTAGTTAATATTTCATCTCCGAAAGAATGTCCGAAGTTATCGTTGATTTCTTTAAATTTATTTAAATCAAATAGACATAGATATATTTCTCTTACATTGTTTTTTAAATGTTCTATACAAGTATTTAAATTAAATAACCCAGTTAATCTATCTTTATAAGAACCGGAGATATAATAATCTAAACTAACCATGGAAGATTGACGATCTAATTTAATAAATAGTAAAACTCTATATTCAGTTTTATAGTCGTAATACATATTTAATAAAAAAGACATTTTAGTATTGTTTTTATCTTTTAAAGGTAAAACGTAAGTTTTAGTAGATAATTCTTCAACTTTATAAGGAAGAGCATCGATGATTTCTTTTTGATATTCTTTATATCCTCTGCCTTCACATATTTCTCCATGAGGGTCAATGATAGCGACTAATTCTTTAACAGTTTTAATATCTCCTAAACCGAAGGAAGCGAAAGAAGAGAGGATGAAATCCATTTCTTCATCTTCCATATTTTTACTGTTTTTAATTAAGGCGATGATTAGTGATTGGGAGCGATTAAGAACCTTAAAAATATCAATGTTTTCCATACTTTAATATTAGCACACTAATGGCAAAAGAAAATAATTAGACAAAAAAACCGCTATGCATATAGCGGTTAATTTTAATTAGGATCTAGCTTTGTAAACAGGACCTTCAGAATTGTTGGAACTGCTTCTGCCGTTAATCTTATTGATAGCAGACATAATTCTTAAAGCCATAATCAACATGTAGATAAATGGTACGTAGTTAGATAGGAACCATCCTAACGCGAAGGCGAGAATACCAGGAGTTAAGGACATGAAGGAAACTACCTTTAAAGATTGGATAAAACTGAAATTCATCAGAGAATTTCTTCCTCTAGAGACTAGGAAGAAGATGAGAACTGC
>OCVV011208333.1_pt1 | contig 10033 bp, 2 predicted proteins | sample 1539721 | NCBI WGS metagenome assembly OCVV01 (sample SAMN02144230, study PRJEB22623) | gut metagenome | biome: sheep rumen | host: Ovis aries | place: New Zealand
CACCAGCTACGACATCTCGGTGGTGGCCACTGCGGCGGCCGGCAACCGCTGCTGCGCCGACCGTCTCTTTGTGCGCACGGCCTGCGGCTCGGCCGACATGCCCTTCCGCGAGGGCTTCGAGGGACTGGCTGAAGGCTCCTTCCCCAGCTGCTGGCTGCAGGTGGTCAACTTCGACGACGAGGACTACCTGCCCCAGGTGGTGACGGCACAGCACAGCACGGGTTCGCGGTCGCTGTTGCTCAGCTGTGGCAACTCGGAGAGTGCGGGCCACTTCGGTATCGTGGCCACACCGCCCCTGCAGGGCGTGGGCTCGCACACGGTGCGCCTGATGATGCGTGCCAGCCACTCGGGCACACGCGTGGAGTTCGGCACCTGCGACAGCGCCGGCAACGACTATGACCAGTATGGCTTTATACCGGTACAGTCGTTCTATGTCGACAATATCAGCGATTGGCAGGAATACCGGTTCACATGGACGGTAGCCAATGACGGGCGCCGTCTGGCTTTGCGTATGCTGCAGCAGCAACAGAACGGCATTGCGCGCCGCCTTTATATCGACGACATAGGCATAGAGAACTGCGGTGTCGATTCGGTGCGGACGATTCATGTGGAATATGACCAGTTGGACCTTTGCTGGGGTACCTACGGCAATCCGACTTGCAATGTGGGTGTGCGTCGCGAGGGCGCTCTGACCGACACGTTGACGTTCACTAACGCCACTTCGCCGCTTCATATTGCGGGCCTGGCTTCCGACACGCGCTATACCTTTACCATCTATCCCACCTGTTTCGGCTCGCTCAATGTGAGCCGCAGCGTCACCGCCCGCACAGCGGTCATGCCGACGGCGGCCGACGGCTACTGCTCCAACTTCAGCGAGGGCTACGGTCTGCCGAACAACTGGACGTTCCAGGTGTTCACGGCCTACTGCGGAGGCAGCTTTAGCCGAAACGGCAGGGCTGTCCACTTCTATGACGGTTGTGGCGGCGTAAATGCCTATATGGCCAGCGAACGCCTGATGGGGTTGGCAGGCAAGCAGGTGGCGGTGACTTATAGCGGTTACAACAACAATGCCATGTTGATTCTGGGAACGATGGTGTATCCCGATGACACATCGACCTTTGTGCCGCTGGATACCGTCTATTCCGACGGCGGCCGCCACACGGCGGTGGTCACGGTGCCCGCCACCTCGACGGGGCGTCATATTGCGATTCGCATAGGGAACCCGGGTTGGTATATTGACTTGAATATCCACTCGGTCACCTGCTCGAATTGCGCCGTTGAGGAGGCTGTGGTGGAGCATCGCCGCGGCACCTCGATGGTTATCAGCTGGGCGCAACCCTACGATACGGTGCTGGTGCAGTACGGGCCGGAGAATTTCACTCTCGGCACGGGTACTATCGACACGTTCTATAATGTCAGACGCGGCACCATACAGGGTCTTACTCCAAGTACCAATTACGACCTCTTCGTCTACCGTCCCTGTCAGACGCCTTGCGAGGATATGCGCTACATGCGTCGTACTGCCACGCGCGACTATCCGTTGCCCTACTGCGAGGATTTCAATATGCTTACAGGCAGCGAATGGGATTACACTTGGGGCGACTGGCGTCCGTTGCGGAATCTCAACGGACGGCCTTCGTTCGAGGGACAACCATTTTATGGTCTCGCCGGTCAGTCGTTAGTGATGTCGTCGTGGGGCTTCAACTGGGACTATTATAGCATGGCCCAGCTGCCCGACGTGGAGGTCGACAGCAGCACGGTGCTGAGTTTCTACATCTATGACCAGGCTCCGCGGTCAACAATAGTGGTTGGTGTGACACCCGAGAACAACGAGTGGTCGTATGAGCATTTCACGGTGCTCGACACCATCCATATCAACGCCCAGAACAGAAGGGTGCATGTCAACTATGCCTTCCGTCCGAGCGACACCCTCTTCAACCAGCGCATCACGTTGATCTACATGCATCCCTTCGAGTATTCGTTCTACAACTGCTACATCGATGAGTTGCACTTTCAGCACCAATATTACGGCACCTTGCAACAAACCCATATAGGTTTCGATACGGTGCACTTCAACCTGACGTCGCTGAACGAAGCCGACAGCGTGGAGATAACCCTTGTTGGCGGTGGCCAGACGTTTGTTGACACGCTGCTGCAGGCCGAGATACACGACTTCGGATTCGGTGGCCTCGACACGGGCACGCTCTATCAATGCTATGTGCACCCGTTGAGTGAAGGCTGTAATTCTTATGCTGGGTATATCATCACTCTTAATTATGGCGGCTACAACTACTGCTTCCCCTTCAGCGGAGAGCTTAGCTATGAGTTGCCCTATCATTGGGCCGCCGACCACGAGACCCTTGTCACCACAGATGACTACCTGCGGCTGCTGCCCCACGGATCGGTGGCTATGCATCCTTTGCAGGGCATTTCGAATCAAAGTTTCCTCTTCCGCGCCCGCAGCCATACGAACGGCGACACCTTGATGTTGGGCAGCCTGCCTGCCGACAGTGTCTCGGTCGACTCGACACACTATGCTGCAGGTCTTGTCACTCAGATTACGCCGATTGACACTTTTGTGCTGAGCACAGAGTGGGAATACTATATGTTGCGTCTGCCGTCGCTGGGCGATGACACCTTGCGCCTGACCTTCCTCGCCGGCAGCGATACCCTAGACCTCGACGAGGTGGAAATTACGGGGTGCCCCATCGTCCACTTCACGGTGGAAGGCAATACCATTGTCTGCACCCTTGACCAGGATCAGGTGACCAATTACTATCTGACTCTTGTGGACAGTACAGGTAACGACAACCGTGTAATGTATGTGGAGAGCAATCCTTACAGGGTTAACGGCTTGAAGATGGGTATGCGTTACGATCTTTCATGGTATTGTCCCTTCAGCGAGACGGAGTGCCGTCCGACGATAAGTGTGCATACGGGCGGACTGATACCATTACCCTATTGTGAAGACTTCAACACCTCGGTGGGTAATACGTTGAGTGTGCCGCCTACATGGACATTTATATCCAATAGTAGTTCCAGTTTTTTGGGACTTGACACCTGGGGGCCGTCGCTCCGCATGGACCCGTACAATGGAAACTGGATGTATGCAGTACTGCCTGAGTTTGTAGTTGATTCGGCCTTGTCGCTGCATGGATACCTCTATACCTGGACTCCCGGAGGAGTGCAAATCGGTGTGATGGACAATGGAACCGACACAGCATCGTTTGTGCCGTTATGGACTTCAAACTATAACGATTGGCAACGTCCAGAGATAGACTTCTCCTCCTATACCGACAAGCGTGTGGCAATCCGCACCAAGGCGGATATGAGGCTTTGGAATCTGCACGTGTACGGCTATTCGCTGCCGAAGTACTCATTGGTGGCAAGTCACAAGGTTCGCGTGACCACGCCTGTGGCCAAACCCTATTGGCTGCACTATTCGGATCCGTGGTACAGCAACAGAGACACGGTCTTCTATGTCGATACTACGTGCTTTATTATTTACGACACGTTCTACAACGATAGTTATGCCCGCATCATGCAGACTGACTCGACGGGATACACATGTGAAGATAATAAGGATTACTATCTCAGCTGTATTACGGGATTGCCTTATTGTTATGATGCGAACTACGATTGGGATCCCAATTGTTCGATGCAGTATCAGGGATATGGGCACAATGGACTGGCACATGAAGTGAATGGCATCGATAATCGTCGGGCGTTGCGCTTCTACCAGAACAACTCGCAGTGGATGGTGCTTTCTGATTTCAACTACGACTCGGTGCAGCAGGCTGGCTTGCGTATCCACTACCGCGCTTCGTCGGATCTATATGACACGTTGGTTGTGGGTGTGATGGAAGATGCCTACGATACCCTGTCGTTCTCGCCGCTGGATACCCTGTTCTACACTCGTACCGATGACAGTATGCAGGCGGTTTATATTGACCTGACGGCATATACGGGTACAGGTCGATGGATTGCCATGCACCATCCCCGTTGCCCGCAGGGTGACTGGTTCGACGTAAGGAACATCTATGTCGACAAGTGTCCCGGAGCCTTGTCGGCCATAGCTTCGTTGAGCCGTTGGAACCGTGTGAAGATTGATGGCGAGAAAGTGCCATTCTATGTGGAGTATGGTCACAATGATATGGGTCAGGGACATCCCGACAACACCATTATGCGTGTCGACTCGGTGCCTATCATTCTCACTCTTGATCCCGAGACACGCTATGACTTCTATTTCCGTTGCGACAGTCTGGGGTACTCTTGTGTGCCGAGACAGCGTGTCACTACGCTGGCCGCGCCGCTGGAATTGCCATCGTGTATCGACTTCGACACCGTCAGGGCAGGCACCATTCCGCGCAGTTGGACAGCCCGCAATATCGGTATCGGTGCTACGAATGCAGTGGCCCATTCCGATACCAATAGTCTTGTCATGCCGATTGCCACCAACTCGTATATGATTACGCCCGATATCAATGTCGACTCTATCCAGAAGGTGGCCCTCAGTCTGTGGTATCAGGTGGAGGACCTCTCCGACCGTCTGGTGGTTGGCGTGATGAGCAATCCGGCCGATATGTCTACGTTCCATCCTGTCCGCACGCTGGCGCCTCTCGAGACCGGTGTATGGCAACACGGGCTGGTGGAATTCAGCGCAGCTCCCGACGATGCACACTTCATCGCACTCAGAGCCCGTAGCAACCGTCAGGCCGGTGGACGCTCTATCTATGTCGATGATATCTATGTTACTTCATGTGCTGCATTCGACTTCACCGTGCAGCGTTTGACCAACAATAGTATAGACCTCACATGGAGTCATGTGGGCAATCCCGATGTGACCGTTTCGGTCATTGACGACGGTCAGGTCAGTCAGGTGTTCAATAATGCCGAGCCGCCGCTCCACATAGAACCATTGACAACGTTGCATTATTATACGTTCCGTTTCGAGAGTGAATGCAGTGCCACGGACACGGGCTACTGCTCAACCAACTACCGCGACAGCCTTTCTGTGGTCACGCCTGCGCCCGGCACGGGCTGTGTGAACCCTACGGACATGGCTTCGCCTCAGGCGGTATTCTTCTCGGGTAGCTACCGTAACCCCTATGCCCATGCCGGTGCTGTCAACTACGGGTCGCTGCATCCCGATAGCCGCCACACCGTGTGTTACGACACGGCTCAGCGTGACCCCCGAACGGGCAATCTGTTGCGTACTATTCCGGTCGGCTATACCAGTAGTGTGCGTTTGGGCAACTGGAGTACCAATGCTTATACTCCCGAGGCCGAGGGCGTCATCTACAGCCTCTTTGTGGATACCAGCAGCTTCGAATTGTTGCTGCTGCGCTATGCCGCTGTGCTACAGGATCCCATGCATGCACCTTCGGACCAGCCCCGTTTCCGTATGGAACTGCTGGATACCAACTACAATATCATCGACTCGGCCTGCACCAGTGCCGACTTTATCGCAGACCAGAGTCTGGGTTGGAACACGGCCGAAGATGGCGTGCTATGGAAAGACTGGACCGCTGTGGGCGTCGATTTGTCGGCCCATGCCGGCGAGCAGGTCTATTTCCGTTTGACCACGTACGACTGCAATGAGGGTTCGCATTACGGCTATGCCTACTTTACGCTCGAGTGTATGCGTAAGAATATGAATACCGTCTCCTGCGGCGATGTGGACAGCAACACACTGAGCGCCCCCGAAGGGTTCCACTATCGTTGGTACACTTCGCAGTCTGGCGCTACCGTCAGCACCAGTCAAAGCATCACGGTTCCCAGTCAGGATATCACCTACTACTGCGATGTGTCCAAGTTGGACAATCCTAATTGTCATTTCGTCATCAGCGCTTATGGCGGAACCCGCTATCCTATGGCTTCGTTCGATACGAGTATGACGGTTGACAGTTGCCGTTTCTATGTCTCGTTTACCAATACCAGCGGTGTCAGCAACGACGGCGTGACGCCGCTTTCGGGCGAACATTGCGAATCGGCATATTGGGATTACGGCAATGGGACGACTTCGGTCAACTACCACGGCTATGCCGTATATACGCATCCAGGCACATATACCGTGCGTCTTATCAGTGGCATTGCGCTTGATGAATGTCAAGACACTGCCGTCATGACACTTACTCTCACATTGCCTGCCGGCATGGCCCCGAGTGATACTACCGTGGTTTCCATCTGTGACAACCAGTCCTACCTCTACTACGGGCAGCCGTACACCGATGCGGGTGAGTATTATCATATCGTTCCTATCCCGAATGAGACGTGTGATAGTATCAATGTACTGCAACTCAGCGTGCGTCCCACCTCGTTGGCCGACACCGTGGCTGTGGTATGCGATAGTATCAGTTGGCACGGTGGGGTCTATTATACCTCCGATACACTTACGGCTCCGGTGGGCCTCAATAGTGTATATTGCGACAGTACGTTGCGTCTTGCGTTGACTGTTAACTACTCTAGTGAGGTGAACGATAGCATCTATATCTGTCCGGGCTATCCGTATCTTTACCGCGGTGTAGACTATGGTGGACCCGTCGTATTTGATGAATTGCTGCCCACTCGGCAAAATTGTGACAGCTTGGTACATGTCAGTTTGATTGCTCGCGACAGCAATTACCATCTCAGTGTGCTCTACCGTTTCGACAGCACCGATTGGCAAGAGCCCGACAGTGTGCTGAAGAGCTGCGACCCCACGCAGCTTGAGATACGCGACAGCACCGAGGGCGCCGTCGCACACAGCTGGCAACTCTTCATGCGCGACACTGTGGTGGCTTCGGCCGATACTTTCTTCTCGTACCATTTCGAGGAGGGCCAAGATGCTATGACTGCTTACTTGTCGTTGGTCGTCACTGATACTATAGGATGCTATGATACGCTCAGCTGGCCTCTGTTTGTCCTCCAAAGCGCTATACCTGATTTCCATACCGACCCCGATGTGCCAGCTATGCACAATCCGGAAACGCAGTTTGTCAATCTCACGTGGCCCGACACGGTGGACTACCTGTGGCGTATCCAGCAGCAAGAGGGTGGAATGTTCGACACTACCTCAGAGGTGGCGCCCCTCTACCGATGGGGAGAAGCTGGTGACAATATGGCGGGTGAATATACGGTGCGTCTACTCTCTTTCTGGTCCCACTCAGTGCCAGCCTTCAGGGTCGATACTGTCGACTGGATTGATAGCACGTTACGCAATGTCTGGCTATACGAAACCTTCACCCACACGTGTATCGACTCCGTTGAACACGTGGTTACCATCACCAATGACTATCTACAGTTCCCCAATCTTGTTAGCCCCAATGGCGATGGAAGCAATGATACTTGGCGTGTGGTCAATCTGTTGGAGATGGGCAACTATTCGATGAACGAGTTGTGGATATACGACCGCACGGGAGCTTTGGTTTATCACGTGAAGAATATTCGCCGGGAAGACCAGTTCTGGAATCCGTTGGATACTCGCAGTCCCGATGGTACCTACTATTACCGATTCATGGCACAGGGACAGTACGGACTTGTCAAACGTAACGGCGTTATCGAAGTAGTGCGCTAAACTGTCAAAAAGAAGAGGCTGCGTATGATGGATTTGTCAGATTGGGTATTGCTGGCTGCGGTGGCGGCTGTGCTGGTGCTCTATATTCGCTTGATGCGCAAGAACCGGCGCCTGCGGCAGTTGGCTGACGAATCGACCCGTCTTCGGTTGGATGCTGAAGCGGCTTGGCAGCGCAACCGCCAGCTAAAGCAGGAACTGACATCCAATATAGCGCATGAGTTGAAGACGCCGGTCAGTTCCATTCGCGGCTACCTGGAAACGCTGCTAGGCCCCCATCCTGTCGATGACGAGCGACGCCGTTATTATTTGGAGCGTTGCTATAGCCAGACGCTGCGTCTCACAGACCTTATACGCGATGTCTCAATAATCAACAAGCTGGAGGAGAGTGCAGACCTCTTTCCTCGCGCCGAGGTGGATGTGGTAGCTGTGGTCGGTGAAGCTATAGATGAACTCGCTGACAGAGCCCAGTCTGCTTCCATTACGATAGATAACCGTTTGTCCGACGCCATGCCCATTTTGGGCAATCATGAGTTGCTCTATTGTATCTTCCGCAATCTCATCGAAAACTCGATCACCCATGCCGGCGAAGGCTGTCAGATTGTCATATCCACTTACCACCCTACACGATTGAACCCGCCAGATTCGTACTATTATATTCATTATTATGACGACGGAATCGGCGTGCCTGACGAATACCTGGCCCGCCTTTTCGATCGTTTCGTACGTATTGACAGCGGTCGTTCTCGTCGTAATGGTGGCACTGGGCTTGGACTCTCTATCGTTAAGCATGCTGTGCTCTTCCATAATGGAGAGATTTATGCCAAGAATCGTCCGCAAGGTGGTCTCGAATACTTCCTTTCACTAAAAAAGAATTGAATACGCAATTATGAGCATACACACTATTCCAATACAAATACGTTTCAATGATGTCGACCAGATGGGGCACGTCAACAATGCTGTCATCATGGAATATCTCGACCTTGGCAAGGATGCATTCTTCTCATCTCGCGGACTTTCTCCTGTCAAGAGCGATTTTACCGTTATGGTGGTTCACTATGATGTAGACTTCAAGCGGCAGATACATTACCATGATAGTATCCATGTCACTACCGAGATAGAACGTTTTGGTAACAAAAGCCTCACCGTTGTTCAGCAGGTGGTGGACAGCGATACTGGCGATGTTTGTGTCGAATGCCGCACGGTCATGGCTGGCTATCGTCGTAGCACCTCCTCGTCAGAGGTGATACCAGACGAGGTGCGCCAATGGCTTATGCGTTGACCTTCTGCATGGCGTCAAGTTCTTCTTTTAGGTATATGCCGGTGAAGTTGTTTTTCTGACGGGCCAGCTGTTCGGGTGTCCCACAGAATGTGATTTGTCCACCGGCTCGTCCACCGTCAGGACCTAGGTCGATAATCCAGTCGGCTACCTTGATGACATCCATGTTGTGCTCGATAATCAGCACAGAATTCCCTTTGTCGACCAGTTTTTGCAGTACGCCCAGCAGGATGCGAATGTCTTCGAAGTGCAGTCCGGTGGTGGGCTCATCCAGTACGTACAGGGTGCGGCCGGTATCGCTTTTGCTGAGTTCGGCGCCCAGTTTTACGCGTTGAGCCTCGCCACCGCTTAGGGTGGTACTCTGTTGCCCAAGGGTGATATATCCCAGTCCCACGTCCTGCAGGGTTTTCAGTTTGCGGTACAGTTTAGGCATGCTCTCGAAGAAGTCTACAGCCTCGTCGATGGTCATGTCCAGCACATCGGCGATAGACTTCCCCTTGTAGCGTATTTCCAATGTCTCGCGGTTGTATCGTTTGCCACCGCATACCTCGCATTGCACATAGACATCGGGCAGAAAGTTCATCTCGATGGTACGCAAACCGGCACCTTTGCAATGCTCGCAGCGTCCCCCGCTGACGTTGAAACTGAAGCGGCCGGGCTTGTAGCCACGGATACGTGCCGACGGTAATTCTGCGAAGAGGCGCCGTATGTCGTCGAAGAGGCCGACATAGGTGGCTGGATTGGAGCGCGGTGTGCGGCCGATGGGTGATTGGTCAATCTGGATGACTTTGTCGATATGCTCGATACCTTCGATAGACTGGTAGGGCAGCGGAGTTCGTATTGAATGGTAGAAGTGTTGGCTGAGGATGGGTAGGAGGGTGTCGCCGATGAGTGTGGATTTGCCGCTGCCGCTGACACCGGTGATGCAAACCAGCATGCCGAGTGGCAGGTCCAAGTCTACGCCGCGGAGGTTGTTGCCGGTGCAGCCGCGCAGTAATATGTGTTCATGGCCTTTGATATTGCGCCGTTTGGGCAGGGGTATGTCTCGCTCCCGGGACAGATATTGTAGTGTCAGCGATGGCGTTTTGGCCTCCTTTTTGTCTTTTATGTTGCCGGCAAACAACACTTTGCCGCCATGCACGCCAGCCCCAGGGCCAATGTCGACCAGAAAGTCGGCGGCCATCATCATGTCGCGGTCGTGT
>OCVV011241090.1_pt1 | contig 10033 bp, 12 predicted proteins | sample 1539721 | NCBI WGS metagenome assembly OCVV01 (sample SAMN02144230, study PRJEB22623) | gut metagenome | biome: sheep rumen | host: Ovis aries | place: New Zealand
TGACTGTCTACCCCCATGTGTTTAACTATGCCTTGATCGATCCGCAGATTTCCTATCGTCTGGAGGGATTTGACCCAACCGATATCACCGTCAGCCGCAGTGAGCTGAAACCGGTGGACTATACGAATCTATCGCTCGGCACCTATTCTTTTGTGATGACGCTGAAAGATCCCATCGGGAACACTGAACAGACATCCTCTTTCAGAATCGTAAAGGGAAGAGAAATTTCAGCCGGTACCTCCGGAACCGTTATTCTGGATATTGCATCCCTTTTCATGATGGGAGGCATCCTGATTTACACATCACTCTATCGCCGGCGCGGAGGGCTGGAAGACAGGTTGTTCTTCTTCCTCATCCTCTCTAATGTTGGTATGACGATCGGAGAACTGCTTTCCTATACCCTTGAATACAGTGAGCTTCCTTTTTCAGGATGGCTGATGATTGCAGGAAACACGGTTTTTTACTGCTCTCTCGTGTTTTTCCCCTATCTGCTGGCTGTGTATCTGGATTATCACTCTGATCCGGATAGCACGCTTTTGCGAAAAAGAAAAGTCCTGCTCGGTATCCCCTGTCTGTTGTTTTTCCTGCTTATGCTGATCAATCTGAAGACCGGCTGGATTTTTTCCGTCGGAAGAGACAATATTTATAACAGCGGGATCCTTACCGACCGCTTCTGGCTTCCGATTCTTCCGGTGTGCTTTTATTCTCTCGTTTCTCTGGTGAAAATGGCAAAGGCCAGCTGGAACCTGGCAGGGCTCAGCCTGCTGCTGATCCTTTGCAGAATGGTCTGGGATTTCTGGTATCAGGCAGTTTCATCCACATCCTTCTTATACATACTGTTTCTTGTGTGCATCCATATCTATGTGATGAACCATCCAATTTATGAGGAGGCATCCAAATATGATCGATGAGAGAGCTGTAGTATCCTGCTATGTGGATGCCGCTGCGGGTTTGTTGATGCTGGTGGTGCTGTTTCTGTCAGAGAGGCTCCGCAAACAGAATACGCTTTCCATGCGCATCTATTATGCGCTCAGCGGGCAGGTGTTGTTTACCTGTGTTGCCTGTTTCGTGTTTAATGCCATGTATCACCATCAAGCGCCCTGGAGCCACACGGTTGCCCTGATCAGCCGTACAGCCTGGGATTATTCCGTTCTGGCAGTGGTCTGCCAGTGGATTGCCTATGTGGATGTGAAGCTTTTTGGAGACAGAAAACGCCGCCCTTTGATCAGAATCATCCGGCTTCTGCCGATGACAGTTTTCCTGCTTCTGCTGATCATCAATCTTTTTACAGGAATTATCTTTACCATCGCGGAAGACAACAGCATTCAGCCTAAACCGTTGTTTTTCGTCATCATGGCCACCATGTCCCTGTACTTCTGCACCTCAGCCTTAAGTGTCCTGTATTACGACAGAAAGACCACAAAAGTGCGTTTTCTCCACGTCTGGCCAATGATGATCTCTGTGCTTGTTGCGCTCATTCCGCAGTATCTCACATCCTACGGAACAGGTATTCTTGGTTTTGCCATCGGTGTTACACTGCTGTATTTTTCCATGGTGGATGAGTTTAACTGCCTCGATGAGGAATCTCAGCTTTATAATAGAAAGCTTATGACCTTTCTCTTTGACAAGTCGCTGGGCGGGAACCGGAATATCAGCAGTGCTCTCGCTGTAGAGGCGGATGGATATCTTCCCGGCTGTTTTGAAGTCCTCCGCAATACCCTGCATCAGGAAGGCGATGTAATCCGGCTGGAGGAAAAAAAGTTTCTGATGTTTACTCCGTCAGATAACCTTTCTGCTCTGCAGCTGCTCTCCACACATGTGGAAGAGGCAGTGCAGAAGTATAACAAGGAACACCCAAAGGAAAAAATCAATTTGTCGGTGCGCTCTCACATGCGTGCAGAAGGGGAAGATACGTTTTCCTTCCTTCGCAGGGTTGTGGAGGAAAAAGATGCCGGAGATCCGATCCACGGGGTCGTATCCATGATCTCTGAAATTAACCGGCTGGATAAAGAACTCACCCTCGCGTCCGACATTCAGAGCAGCATGCTTCCGATGATCTTCCCTCCTTACCCCGATCGTGCAGAGTTCGATCTTTACGCGTCTATGACGCCTGCAAAAGAAGTCGGCGGAGATTTTTATGATTTCTTCCTGATTGACCACGATCATCTGGGTCTGGTTATTGCGGATGTCTCCGGCAAGGGGATTCCTGCCGCATTGTTTATGATGGTCTCCAAAACGCTGATTAAGAACCAGCTGATGACTGGATGTGACCCTGCAACAGCCATGGAACACGTCAATCTCCAACTCTGTGAACGCAACTCAGCCAGCATGTTTGTTACCGTATGGGCTGCCGTTGTAGAGATTTCCACCGGGAAAGGGCTTGCCTGCAATGCAGGGCACGAAAATCCTGGGTTGTATCGGGCAAAGGGAGAATTTGAACTGCTCAAATACAAACACGGCATGTCTGCCGGCATCAGCAAAAAAGCAAAATACCAGAACCGCGAGTTTGAGCTGCAGCCGGGGGATTGTATTTTCGTTTATACCGATGGGGTGCCGGAAGCCAAAAACACAGCGGATGAAATGTTTCAGGAAGAGCGGCTGGCTGTCACGCTAAATCAGAGCCCCGATGCCGGGCCGGAAGAACTTGTCCACCGTGTGCATGAGGCTGTCGATCAGTTCGCCGGCGGCGCAGAACAGTTTGACGACATTACCATGCTCTGCATGAAATACTACGGCGGTCAGGCAGAGAGAAGGGGGTAATCGCTGTTGATAGAGACAAAGATTTATGTCGGATTAAATGACGCCGAAACGCTGAAGCAGGAGTATGAGACGAACAAGTATGTCAACATCCTGAAATATGTCTGCAGCAGCTATCATGTTCCTTTTTCTGTCTCCCTTTCGCAGGGTGGTTATATGCATGAAGATGGCCGGTATACAGAAGAACAGACGCTTATCATCTCCATGATCGATGTGGAGAAAAAAGTGGTCGATGAAATCGCCGAAGATCTGTGCGCCTTTTTTCATCAGGAGTCCGTGATGATCACGGAAGACAGAGTTCGCGCATATTTTATAAATCAGACGCTCAAGAGAATAGGAGAAGACCATTAATCATTTGAAGAACAGAAACAGAGTTTATCGGAAAGGTTGGGAAAAATGACAACACAAGAAATCAAACTGAAAATTCATGAAGAAGACGATTTGTATTCTCCCTTAGATTTGGATCAGGAACTTCTTTCAGAAGAAGTGTTAACCCATCTTGAACGTAATTATTTGAATCAACACAGATTGATCAAGGAACAATACATCCTTCACATTTATAGCGATACTCCTGTGGATGAGAAAACCCATCCTTAAAAATCTCAGGTTGAAACCATGAAACAGAAAAGGATTGTGATTCTATTGCACAAAATGGTTCCGGGACGTGTTTTGGCAAGGCTTTCTGCTGTTTTGCTGGCCGTTCTTCTGCTTCTTGGGCTACAGGCAGCCGCCCCTGTGCAGGCGGAGGAATCTGCCTGGCAGAACCTTCAGGCTGTGATCGATCGGGCGGAAAACGGCGAGGTCATCACGCTTTCCGAAAATATTACAGCCCTGCCGGATGATTCCCGCCTTACTGTGAAATCCGGCAAGTGCCTCACGCTGGATCTGAACGGCCATACGCTGAATCGAAATCAAAAAGAATACAAAGCCAATAACGGTTCTGTTCTTTATATTCAAAAGAATGCTATTCTCACCATCCGGAACAGCGGAAAAACAGAAGGGGCCATCACCGGTGGATATCATGACGACGGCGGCGGCATTCTGAACGACGGTACCCTGATCATGGAGGGCGGCAGCGTGACAGGCAACGCCGCGCTGCATGCAGGCGGCGGTATCGCAAACAACGGAACCATGATCCTGCTAAACGGCAGCGTGACGGGCAACACTTCTCTTGGAGAGGGCGGAGGAGTTTATAACCAGGCAAAAGCGCATCTGACGATCTACGGCGATCTTGTCTTCAACAATCACGCCCCGAAAAATCCGAATCTTGTGAATGAAGGCACGCTTTCGATGGTCAGCGCCTGGCCGGATGAAAACATCCGGGAAGACATGCCCGTGCTGAAGCGTTATATGGCTCAGCTGTCAATTCTCCCCGCTGTTGCGACGCTGCTTGCGCTGTTGCTTGCAGTGCGGTTGGATGCTTATCTGAGCCGGGACCGCAAGCGCGCCATGATCATCATTATAGGTCTCATCTTCAGCCTGATCCTGCAGAATGATCTGGAGTACAGGGTCGTGCCGCTTCAAGGGAGCAACACGTTCCGGGTGGCAATCGGCGTCTTTGGTTATGTCGTGCGTCCGGTACTTCTGGCCATGTTTCTTTCCATTGTCCGCCCCGGAGGCCGTTATCGGATTGCCTGGGCGTTAATCGGCGTCAACTGTGCCGTCTATCTGACAGCTTTTTTCTCCAAACTTTCCTTTTACTATACGGTCAACGGTCACTTCAAAGCAGGCCCCCTGCGGCATACCTGCACGGTCATCAGCGCCCTTTTATTCATCTGGCTTTTTCTTCTGACGATGCGGCAGTTCCATCCACGTACAAAAAAGGAATCCTGGCTTCCCATTTTGGTGACGGCGCTGATTGCCGGGGCTGTTTTCATGGATTTTACCGTGATTTTTGATGAACAACCCCTTTCCTTCCTGACGATGGCCACTGTCATCAGCTGTGTGTTTTATTACATCTGGCTTCACCTGCAGTTTGTGCGCGAGCACGAACAGGCGCTGCAGGCAGAGCAGCGTATCCAGATCATGATGACGCAGATTCAGCCGCATTTCCTTTTCAATACGCTCTCCGCCATCCGAACCCTCTGTGCCAAGGATCCGCCCACCGCAATTCATATCATCGAGCAGTTCAGCCTTTATCTTCGGCAGAATCTGGAATCCTTGAATCAGTCGAATCTGATTCCGCTGGACAGAGAGCTGGAACACACCCGCATTTATGCGGAAATTGAGATGCTGCGTTTTCCCAATATCCGTGTGGACTATGACATTCAGGATGAACATTACAAGGTCCCTGCGCTGACGATCCAGCCGCTGGTCGAGAATGCAATCCGGCACGGGGTGCGTATCCGCGAGGAAGGAATTGTCATCGTGAAAACATACCGTGGCGGTACGGACCATGTCATTGTCATTGCAGATAACGGAAAGGGCTTTGACGCGGAAAAACCCGAAGAAGAAGGTGCCCACATCGGCCTTGCCAATGTGAAAAGCCGGCTGGAACAGTTGTGTCACGGCACATTGACCATTGAAAGCCGACCGGACGAAGGAACCACAATTACCATCAAAATCCCCGTTGAAAAAGGCGGTGATCATAGTTGAGAATCATTTGTGTGGATGATGAACCCCTGACGCTGGAGTACACAATTGAAATGTGTAAGGAGATTTCGTCGGAAATATCCGTGGAGGGATTTCGCCTTGCAGAGAATGCCCTCGCGTGGGCTCGCGAGAATCCTGTTGACGTTGCCCTGCTCGACATTGACCTGCCGGATATGAACGGCATTCAGCTGGCAGCCCGCATCAAGGAGATCCGGCCTGATACATCCGTTGTATTTCTGACGGCTTACAAGGAATTCGCCTATGATGCCTATTCCGTGCGTCCGAGCGGCTATCTGCTCAAGCCTGTAACACGGGAAGCATTGCAAAAAGAAATTTCCTTTGCCAAGTCTCTTCGGTCACAGAAAACGGCACCTCATATTCAGGCGCTGACCTTTGGCAATTTCGACCTTCTGGTTGACGGTACCCCTGTGATTTTCAGGCGTTCCAAGGCAAAGGAACTTCTGGCTTATCTCGTAGACCGGCAGGGGACAAGCGTTACCAGGACGGAAGTTTTTGCCGCTCTGTTTGAAAATGAATTGTACAATCATGCCAGGCAGAAATATCTGGATGTCATCATACGCAGTATGCGGGAGACACTGCAGGAATATGGCATTGGGGAACTTCTTCAGACGCAGCGAAAAGGGATGCGTATCAATCCGGAGCTTTTGGACTGCGATATGTATCGTTTCTGCCGGGGCGAGGCGGACGCAATCAATTCCTATCGCGGGGAATATATGGCTTCCTACTCCTGGGCAAGCCTCAATGAGGCATATATGGATCGCATGCGTGGGAAAATAACGTAATCGATAACAGCATCCCTTCACCTGCAGTATAATGGAAAATGACACCGAGGAACTTGAAAACAGGTCCTCGGTGTCGTTCTTTTTACAGGTGTTGAGAATGGAGATCAAAATTTGTCTATGATGTTACGATAATCTCCTGTTTTGCGTGCTGTTTGTCAATCCGATTTCAATAGATTCAGCTACCAGTTTCAGCCCGTTTTGCACCCTTTCAATTGCCTCTTCCACGGGTTCGGCCATACCCGATTTAGCCCATTCGATAAACGAGTTGTAAATCATTCCGTTCCACAACGGGATGTAGAAGGAAATCGAAACACTCTCAAAGCGTTTGTTTATGATTGCTAACAGATAATGTTCAATTCCTGCGTCAATCATGGCCGTGATGGCTTTTTCGTGTTTTTTCCCTGTCCGAAAAATCAGTTCCATATTTTCAAAAACGGAGTTACCGAGTGCTGAAATAACATCGTTAATCGGTTCATTGTAAACATCAAGAAGAATTTCGTCTTTGTTTTTATAGTTTTTATAAACACCGGCTCTTGAAATTCCTGATTTTTGAATGATATCCGTCATGGAAATATCCTTATAGGATTTTTGCTGCATCAGCACAATGAGAGCTTCTTTGATACATGCCCTTGCTTCGCGATGGGATTCCGCATTATTTGCCCTCAAAACGTCAATACAACGCCGAAATCGTCACGAACGGTTACCTGCTGGATGAGCGGAACGCAGCGATGCTCGGCCGCTGCAGGGTCGGGCTGGCCCAGATCACGCTGGACGGTGTGGAGGAAGGCCATGACCGGACGCGCCACCTCGCCGGCGGTGGGAAAACCTTCGGGCGCATCTGTGAAAATCTCCGCAACGTCAAACTCCCTTTCAAGGTACATATCCGGCACAATGTCCACGAGGGCAACTTGCACGAGACGGAGACCCTGAAGGCCTTTGTAAAGCAGCTGGCGGAGGAGAGCGGCAATACAAAAAGTTGGCGCTCATGATCACGGACCGCTGTAATGCTTCCTGCGCCTTTTGCGGTTTGAGTTGTAGCCCGAAGAATCACCGGGTGATGTCCTGGGAGCTGGCAAAAAACCTGCTCGACCAGGCTGCCCGGCTTGGTTTTCAAAGAGTGAGCCTCTCGGGCGGCGAACCGCTTCTCTATCCCGAACTGGTCATACAGATCCTCTCCTATGCCCGCGAGCTCGGCATCCCGGAAAGAACCATCGCGTCCGCGTCTTCTCGAAGCAGCTGCAGCGCACGCTCCAGAAACCCCGGCTGCAGGCAGTCATCGCAGTCTAAAAAAGTCACATACTCTCCCGCAGCGGCCGCAAGGCCCACATTCCGCGCGGAAGAGGCACCCCCGTGAGGGAGCAAAAGCGTCTTGAGATTGCTCTGCCTTCCCGCATACGCCCGGAGTATGCCGACGGTGGCGTCCTCCGAGCCGTCATCCGCCAAAATCAGTTCACAGTCATCCGGCAGCTGGGAGAGAACGGAGCCGACACACTCCTGCAGATATTCTTCACACATATAGGTGGGGACGATGACGGACAGTCTTGTTTTCATTTTCAGCCTCTGTAATATCAGAATGAAGAGAGTATATCATATCTCACACCCCCGGGTAAACAGGATTTCGGAAAACTGTTGGTTCCCAGAATCATGGGGATGACGTCGTGTTTCCCGACGCCATCCCTTTTCCGTTCAGGCTTGTCAGAAGAAGTGCGGTGTGGTAAACTGACCGTGCTTATCTTTCATCCGAAAAAAAGGGGAACCATGAAAAAGCTGTTTTCTGAAATACCGTCTCTGACAGACGGGCGCATCACCCTCCGGCGCCTTACCGGGGCGGATGCCGGCTCGCTGCAGCGCCTTGCCGACTGCCCGGCGGTTTACCGGTATCTCCCGACCTTTCTTTTTGAACAGAAATACCGGGATGCCCGCACGGTCATCAGCCGCCTGTATGATGAATGCCTGGAGGAGTCTCTCATTCTGGGTGTTTTCCTGCAGGACAGCTTCTGCGGGCTGGCCGAGATGTACGGCTACCGGGACGAGATCCATAAAATCAGTGTGGGTTACCGCTTCCTGCCGGAATTCTGGGGGCAGGGGATCGCCACGGCGGCCCTTCACCTCATGATAGACTATCTCTATCAGGAGACAGATATTGAGATTATCACAGCCAGCACCATGCTGGAAAACAGGGCGTCTGCCCGGGTGCTGGAGAAAAACGGATTTGATCTGGTCTCCTCCGGCGTGGGGGAGGACTGGGGTTACGAAGCGCTCACCCCGGCGGACAAGTGGATCCGATGAAATGGGAAAATGGTCTGAGAGGCCAAAAATGTGGAAAACCATCTGAGGAATGCTGCAAAACAGCCGCGCTCCCGGATGGTTTTTCATGTCAGTAACTCACTTTTTTTGACAGATCATATAACAGTTCTGCTATTTCTCTGCTGCTGGCTGCATAATCTGTTTCCATCCATTCCTGCAGGATACCAACAATGCCGTTGGCTACATACAGTTTGGTTAAGTGTGCCTTCATTTCACTAACATTCGAAGGGGAGGGGATATATCCCTCGCAGAGGTAATCCACCAGTTTCCTTTGAAAACCGCCGGTCGCTAAATCATCAAACTGGAGATGAAAGATTTTCTGATTTCTTTTCACCAGATCTAAAAAAAAGACAGACTCTTCAACATAATCAATCGGTTCCTTCCGGGCGTGGATCTGAGCTGGAGTAGGGATCAGATTCTGAAAATCCTGCTGAATCTCCTTCAGCAGTTCAGATGTATTCGCGTAATACCGATAAAAAGTTGTTCGGTGTATATCAGCGCATTCACAGATTTCTGTTATGGATATATCAATAAGATCCTTCTTCTCAAGAAGTTCCAGAAGAGCATCCTTCAGCAGTTGCTTTGTCATGCGGATGCGTCGGTTCTCCGGCTTTTCTGCCATATGCCATGCCCCCCTTGGATGCAGATTTCAGCTTGTTAACAATCTGATTTTTTGTTATTTTACCACAGGAAATCCATCAAGTATCCATCAAATCCATACAGGCACGATTCCAATCATTCCGACGAAATTGAGCTATAGTGTAGCAAAAGCGACATATAATAGATTAAAGTCGCAAAGAAAACAAAAATGGCTTTGTTTGCTGTCGACATTATACGAAAAATAAAATAAACTCTGTGGCGTGAGATAGGTTTTTTGAACATCAGGTTTAACACCTGATACACTTTCTCATAAAAAAAATTGATTGCTTGTGGAAAGGAGGACGTTACAAATGGCAAAGGTTGAAGAGCTGCTGGCAAAAATCAAGAGTGATGATGCTATTAAGGCAAAGTTCGCAGCATGCAAGAACGTGGATGATTTCGTTGCAATCGCAAAGGAAATCGGTTTTGAGCTTGCAGCAGAGGACATTGAGAAGCTGACCGATATCAGCGATGCAGATCTGGGAACCGCTGCTGGTGGTGTGACCGTACTGGTCAAGCATTTTGCAGTCTGATTTCAGAATGTGCCTGTGTTGTTCTGACACACGTTAATAGTCTCATGAAAACCTGCTTTCCCGGCTGACTGCTTGAAAAGCAGGTTTTTTATTGATTCATTTTGGGTAGGGGAGCGGCTGGTGGCGTCGCCCCGTTACAGTAAGGAGAAATACATGGTTTATCGGGGATTGACGCTCATGCTTACAAACCGCTGCAACGCATCCTGCGCATTTTGCGGCCTGCGATGCGGTCCGTCAGGGGATCAGGTCATGTCTCTTTCCTTAGGCAGGCGTCTGATTGACGAAGCAGCGGCCCTGGGGTTTGAAAGAGTCGGCGTTACCGGCGGAGAACCGTTCCTGGTTCCGAATCTGATGTTTGAACTGCTGGAATATGCCAAAGAAGTCGGGATTCCGAAGCGCACG
>OCVV012883287.1_pt1 | contig 10030 bp, 9 predicted proteins | sample 1539721 | NCBI WGS metagenome assembly OCVV01 (sample SAMN02144230, study PRJEB22623) | gut metagenome | biome: sheep rumen | host: Ovis aries | place: New Zealand
TCACATTCAACATATACAATGGTTTATGATATTTATGAAACAGGTACAGTGAACTGGGAGCTTGGCATGGCAAGTACAATGGCGATTGTCTTTGCGATATTTGTCATGATCCTTACTGTCATTCAGACAATCATTACAAGAAATAAGGAGGACAAGTAGGATGAAAACACGTAAACAGAAAATACTGAACTGGATACTGATTATTGTCATGGCTGCTTTCTCCCTCTTATTCCTCTTTCCATTGATCTGGATGATCTTCAATTCCTTTAAAGGTGATGCAGCTATTGCTCATGATTTACATTCCTTTGCGGCATTCTTGCCACCAGCCTTATCAAAAGGCTTCTTCCATAACTATACACAGATATTATTCCATACTGACTTCTTAAGATATTTAGTGAATACTGTCTTCTATGCCATCATTATGGTGGTATTGGGAATTATTGTGAATGGGTTAGCGGGATATGCCTTAGCTAAGATCAATTTCCCATTTAGAGATCGCTGGCTCTTAATCATCATGCTTTTGATGATTGTCCCAATGGAATCCATTATCACAATTCACTTCTTCTTTATTGCCAAGCTAGGTTTATTGAATACAGTTATTGGTCTTGTCTTACCAGGGATTGTCAATCCATTTAATATCTTTCTATTTAGACAGGTCTTTATTTCATTGCCAGATGATATCTGGGAAGCAGCCCAGCTCGATTATTGCTCACCTATTAAATACTTCTTCACAATGGTCTTGCCAATGGCGAAGTCAGCAGTGGCAACTGTGGGCGTCCTGACATTCTTAGGTGTATGGAATGATTATCTTTGGCCATCACTCGTATTTACATCAAATCGCTTATTAACAGTACAAATTGGCTTGAATGCAATCACTGCGAATGAAAACACAACAATGGGCATGAAGCTAGCCGTTATTACATTAGTGACAATCCCAGTTATTATTATGTATGCATTATTCTCAAAACAGATCGTCGAAGGCGTTGTTTCTACAGGCGGTAAGGAGGGCTAAACAATGAGTTTTGTTGAATTAAGAAATATTTGTAAAAAATATAAAGGTAATGAACGTTATTCTGTTGAAAACTTTAACTTGGAAATTGAACCACATGAATTTATCGCTTTTGTAGGGCCATCTGGATGTGGTAAGTCTACAACACTTAGAATGATTGCTGGATTTGAAGAAATCACTTCCGGTGATCTCTTTATCGAAGGCAAGCGCATGAATGAAGTTGCACCTAGAGATCGTGGTATCTCCATGGTCTTCCAGAACTATGCCTTATATCCACATATGACTGTTGAAAAGAATATTGCTTATGGCTTACAGAATATGAAAGTTCCTAAAGATGAAATCAAGAAAAAGGTTGATTATGCCATCAATATGCTTGGCTTAGAGGAATATCGCAAGAGAAAGCCTAAGAACTTATCCGGTGGCCAGAGACAGCGTGTCGCTTTAGGTAGAGCCATCGTCAAGAATCAGAAGCTTTTCTTAATGGATGAACCTCTTTCAAACCTTGATGCCAAGTTAAGAGTCTCTATGCGTACTGAAATCTCAAGAATCCATCGTGAGATTGGGGCCACAACCATCTATGTCACACATGACCAGGTTGAAGCCATGACAATGGCTGATCGTATTGTCATTATGAAAGATGGTATTGTCCAGCAGGTAGGTAAGCCTATGGATCTCTATGATCATCCTGTTAATAAGTTTGTTGCTGGCTTTATTGGTTCACCTCAGATGAATTTCTTTGATGTTGTTGTTGATGGTGATAAACTGACATTTAGTGATGGTGCTTCAATGACATTGCCCGATCGTATTGCTTCAAAGCTTTCATGCCACAACAAGAAACTTATTCTTGGTATTCGTGGCGAAGATATTAAGGTTGATAATCTCTCTCTTGATACATTTAAGAATAACATTCTTCAGGCAAAAATTAATGATACAGAAATTATGGGTAATGACAATAACTTGTATTTCACATTCGGCAATACTAATGCCGTTGCCCGTGTATCTAAGTATGATGTCAAAGAGATTGGTGAGACATTAAGTTTCATTTTTGAAACACATCATCTTCATTTCTTTGATCCAGATACAGAAAACGCATTATTATAAGAGGTTAATATGACACAGTTAGAAAAAGCGAATCAGTATATTAAAGAAAACAAAGTCGATTACAAAGAACGTCCAGCTTTTCATGTCAGTGCTCCTGTAGGATGGATCAATGACCCAAATGGTTTTTCCATCTATCAGAACACAGCACATCTTTTCTTCCAGTTCTATCCCTACGACAGTGTCTGGGGACCAATGCATTGGGGACATGTGAAAAGTGATGATTTCATCAAATGGGAAGATCTGCCGACAGCGCTTGCCCCTGATCAATCCTATGATGCTGAAGGATGCTTTAGCGGTTCAGCCATCGCAACAAGTGAAGGCCATGCTTTGCTTTATACAGGTGTCATGAAAAAAGACAACAAGGTATATCAAAATCAATGTTTAGCCATTGGTGATGGTCTTCATTATGAAAAAATTGATCAGAATCCTGTCGTTGATGGTGCAATCATGCCTGAAGATTGTTCTCGTGAAGACTTTAGAGATCCCAAAGTATGGCAGGAAGATGGTCTTTATTACATGGTTGCAGGTAATCGTACAAATGATCATGTAGCTCAGGTTGTTCTCTTTAGCTCTCATGATCTTACTCATTGGCAATTTGAATCTGTTCTTGCGAAAGATAAACAAGGAAACCTTGGGGCTGTGTGGGAATGTCCTGACTTCTTCAAGCTTGATGGTGAACAAATCTTGATTGTCTCACCTCAGGATATGTGTGAAAGCGATGCATTTCATAATGGCAATAATGCCATCTATCTTACAGGAACATATGATAACAAGACGCATATTTTTGATTACCAGCAAGCAAGAGCCATTGATGATGGCATAGACTTCTATGCCCCACAAACTCTAGAGGCGCCTGATGGAAGACGTATCATGGTTGCCTGGATGCAATCATGGGATAATATCATTAAACCAGTGCATCAGAAGTGGGCCAATATGATGACTTTGCCTAGAGAATTATCGATGAAAGATGGCCATCTTATCCAACAGCCTGTTCGTGAACTCAATCAGTATCATACAAACCATGTGAGCTATGATCACTATCACTTCACAAATGAAATCACATTACCAGGCATCTCTGGACGTATGATTGATTTAACAGTGACCATTCACTCACAAAACTATCATGAATGCACGATTTCTTTCGCCAAAAATGATAAGTACCACGTTGATTTCTCCTACAATAAATATAAGAATATCTTGGAGCTTGACCGCAGTCATTGTGGCATGATCAGAGATTGTGTCGCAATCAGACGTAAGAAGCTCCGCTATGTGCATGATGAACTCAAAATGCGTATTATTCTCGATCGTTTTAGTGCTGAAATATTTATTAATGATGGTGAGCAAGTCTTTTCGACAACCTTCTATACTCCACTTGATGCAAAAGATATTACCTTTAGCTCACCTGATGACTTGATTATTTCAGTTGATCAGTACGATATCGTTCTATAATAGGGAATGAGACCTCCCAATCATTCCTAAAAAAACAACACATCATTGATGTGTTGTTTTTCTTATCATCAGGGTTGGTTCAACACGCTGATAGGTATGTTGAACGACTTTGTTTTGTTTTGTGGCTTCAATTTCTTTGATGATGATTTCCATTGCCCCAATGGCTAAGCCTTTAATATCCTGATGGATTGTTGTAATAGGAATAATGGCTTCACGGGAGATAGAAGAATCATCGAAACCAACAATATTATAATCATGAGGCAGATGACCATAATGGCGATAAATGATATTGAGGAGGATATTGGCATGGGTGTCATTACAGACAAAAATCCCTTTTCTCTTACCTTTATAGAGCCTTTCAAAATCCTCAAATAATGATGTATAGATGGCATTCATTTCTTCAAAGCCATTTCCTAAGTCCTGCAATCTTAAATCATAAGGGAGATTGTTTGTCTGGCATTGATCAAGAAAGCCTTTTGTACGATAATAATCCGGATTATTTTCTGTGAGTTTACTGTTGATGTGGATATAAATATCGTTGTTGATATCCATCAGGTGTTTAGTTGCAAGAAGGGCACCACTGTAGTTATTCGTTGTGACACCAGAAACATATTGTGATTCACGTTCAATAGTAACAATCGGAATAGGATAGTGACTGAGCACTTCGGAATGCGGAAAGTGTGAAATCATAATCAGCCCTTCAATATTATAAGCCATCAGTTCATCAATATACTGAAGTTCTTTAGCTTGATCATTCTGGCTTTCAAAGACAAGAAACTTATAACCAAAAGTATCATATGTCGAGATGATCTGGCTTAATAATTCAGCATAATAGTGCATGCTTAAATTAGGAACAATGATCCCGATGAATTCTGTCTTGCCATTAGCGAGAACTTTTGCCAGCTTGTTTTCATGATAGTCAAGGGCTTGCAAGGCTTCTTCGATGATTTTCTTGTTTTCGTCTGTAACAGTTTCAGGATGATTGAAGTATCTTGAAATGGTTGTTTTAGAAAAGTGTGTATATTCTGCAATATCACTAAAAGTGACTTTCTTTTTCTTATTCTCCATAATAACCTGTCATTCCTTTCTAAATGTGCTAATAGGTATCTATATCTCAGTATTTATAGGTATTCTTGCTTCATTTGTGCTTATTATATAAAAGGTAACCGGTTATAGCAACTACAACTCAGCTTTTTATATGATTGTGGCAGTTGATTTTTAGAGCTTGATTTTATATAATAACGTGGTAAATCGTTGAGAAAGATTAAATTCTTAAAGGCTTTAAGAGAGAAGATGGCTGGTGAAAATCTTCAGTCGATAAGAGTGGGCTCCTTTCGAGAGTGATGCAAACATCAACGTCTAACTCGCGTTAAGAGTCTTAGAGGCAGTAGAAATACTGTAAACAAGGATGGTACCACGATGAAGTCGTTCCTTATAGGAGCGGCTTTTTTTATTTGAGGAGGACTTATGAAAAAACTAACTGGTAATCAGACAAGACAAATGTTCCTTGATTATTTTAAAAGTCAAGGTCATATGATTGAACCTGGGGCAAGCTTAATTCCCCATAATGATCCAACATTACTCTGGATCAATGCAGGTGTTGCAGCTTTAAAGAAATACTTTGATGGAACAGAAAAGCCTGCTAGCAATCGTATTGCGAATGCGCAGAAATCTATTCGTACAAATGATATTGAGAATGTTGGTAAGACAGCAAGACATCATACATTCTTTGAAATGCTTGGTAATTTCTCAATTGGTGATTATTTCAAAAGAGAAGCAATTCACTTTGCCTGGGAATTCTTAACTGGGGAAGAGTGGATTAATATGGATAAGGATAAGCTTTATGTGACTGTTTATACGGATGATGAAGATGCTTATCGTATCTGGACAGAGGAATGTGGTGTTGATCCATCACATATGTGGAAGACAGATGATAACTTCTGGGAAATTGGTGAAGGTCCTGGTGGTCCTGACTCAGAAATCTTCTATGACCGTGGTGAAGCCTTTGATCCAGATCATATTGGTATTCGTTTATTGCATGAAGACTTAGAAAATGACCGTTATGTTGAAGTATGGAATATCGTTTTCTCACAGTTTGACTGTAATCCTGCTATTCCTAGAAGCGAATATAAAGAACTGCCACATAAGAATATTGATACCGGTATGGGTCTAGAAAGACTTGTTTCTATTATACAGGGTGGTGAAACAAACTTCGATACAGACTTATTCCTGCCAATCATTCATGCAACAGAAAAAATGTGTGATGTCAAGTATGAAGATAACAAGATGGCTTATCGTGTTATTGCCGATCATATTCGTACAGTAACATTTGCCTTAAGTGATGGAGCAATGTTTGATAAGGCTGGACGTGGTTATGTCCTTCGCCGTATCTTAAGAAGAGCTGTACGTTATGGTAGAAATCTAGGTATTGATCATGCTTTCTTATATGAACTTGTGGATGTTGTTGTGGATATCATGAAGGAATTCTATGACTATTTACCTGAAAAGGCTGAATTCGTCAAAGCAGCTGTTAAGAAGGAAGAAGAAGCTTTCGCCAAGACATTAACACAGGGTGAAAAGCGTATTCAGGCCTTCATGGATCAGGCTGAGGAAAAGCTTGTTGATGGTAAGACAGCCTTCATGCTTTATGACACATATGGCTTCCCAGTTGAACTGACAACAGAAATAGCGGAAGAAAAAGGCTTCGCAGTTGACTTAGAAGGCTTCCAGGAAGAAATGCGTCTTCAGCAGGAAAGAGCAAGAAATGCCCGTGGTGATTTAGAGTCATTCGCTTCACAGAAAGCTGACTTAATGGACTTTACAACACCATCATCATTTACTTATGATGATGCTCCATTAACAGCTAAGGTTATTGGTGTCTTTGAAAATGGTGTGAAATGTGATGAAATCACATCAAAAGGTGAAGTCATCTTTGATCAGACAAACTTCTATGGCGAAATGGGTGGTCAGGTTGGCGACACTGGTGCTGTGGAAAATGAAAAGACATATGCCCTCGTAACTGATACCAAGAATGCTCCAAATGGTCAGCATCTGCATTTTGTCTCAGTTGAAAAAGGAACAATTCGCGTTGGTGATACATTCACATTAAAGGTAGATCAGAATAAACGTGCATTAATTGAAAACAATCACTCAGCAACACACTTACTGGATGCAGCCTTAAAGAAGGTCTTAGGGGAACATGTTGCTCAGGCTGGTAGCTATGTGGATAGTGAACGTTTAAGATTCGACTTCACGCATCCTGCTAAAATGACAGAAGAAGAACTTAAGGAAGTTGAAGCTTTAATTAATAAAGAAATCTTTGCCGGCATTCCTGTAGAAACAGAAATCATGCCTAAGGATGAAGCATTAAAGAAGGGTGCTACAGCTTTATTTGATGAAAAATATGGTGATGAAGTACGTGTTGTTTCGATGGCGGACTTCTCGATTGAATTATGTGGTGGCTGCCATGTTAAGAATACAAGCCATATTGGTCTCTTCAAGATTCTTATGGAAACATCAGTTGGTTCCGGGGTCAGAAGAATTGAAGCAGTGACTTCAACAGCTGCCTATGATGCCCTTAAGCAGGAAGAAGAAACAGTCACTAAGATTGCGGAAGTCTTAAAGCTAAAAAATAGAGCTACAACACTAGAAAAAGTAGAAGAACTGGCAGCACATTATGCTTCAGCTCAAAAAGAAATCGAAAAGCTTACAGCTAAGCTCAATAGCCTAGAAGCAAAGGCGAAAGCTAATGATGTTGAAGAAGTCAATGGCAAGAAGTTCCTCTATGTTCATGTGGAAAAGAATCCAAAGGATGCTAAGCAGTCATGCTTCGATTATCGTGATAGCTTAGGTAGTGGTGTTGTCTTAATGACATCGACATTTGAAGGTAAGAATAGCTATTATGTAGGTGTTACAAAGGATTTAATTAAAGAGATTAAAGCTGGTGATTTAGTTAAAGCTATTAACCCAATTATGAATGGCCGTGGTGGCGGTAAGCCAGATATGGCCCAGGGTGGCTGTGAGAATTTAGATCGAATTAATGAAGCTGTTGAATTGATTAAATCTAAAATGTAAAATCCTAGTATTTTCTTTAGAATTAGTATAAAATGTGGTATAGGTAAAACAAGAGGAGTTGATTATATGGGAAAAGATTTTACACAGACAAGAGTCTTTAATTCAGAAGAATTGAAGCGCGAAGTGATTCATTCCAATCTGAATACGGTAGCCCAGGCACTAGAAGAAAGAGGATATAACCCAGTTCATCAGATTGCAGGTTATCTTATCTCTAACGATCCAGCCTATATCTCTTCTCACAAGAATGCACGTTCCATCATCCAGCAAATCGATCGTGATGAAATTATTGAAGAACTAGTCAAGTTCTATTTGGAGTCAGAATAATGGAAAAGATTCTTGGTTTGGACTTAGGCTCACGTACATGTGGCATTGCGATGAGTGATGCCTTAGGTATGCTTGCGCATGGAGTGGAAACATATCGCTTCCCGCAGCCTAATGCCTATAAGAATTGTGCGAAACATATCAAAGAAATCGTAGAAGCAAACAATATTCATACGATTGTTCTTGGCTTACCAAAGCACATGAATGGAGATCTGGGAGAACGTGCCCAGATTTCCATTGATTTTAAAAAACGCCTCGAAGATATGATGGATGTAGAAGTTATTCTAGAAGACGAACGTTTGACGACAGTCATTGCCACAAATAATTTATTATTTGGTGATGTCTCACGTAAAAAACGTAAACAAGTTGTTGATAAGATGGCTGCTGTTGAGATTCTTCAAGGTTACTTAGATCGTAATAGGAAGTGAGAGAAATGCACTTTAACTTCTATGATGCGTCTCACCAATTACATCATTGTTCCATTTTGGTGAAACATGATATGGGTGATAAGCACTATATTCTATTTATGGATGAGAAGAATGGGGATGAAGTCATTTCTGCAAGAATAGATGACGAAGGTCATCTTTTTCCTTTGACGAACGAAGAAATGAATGAAATGCAGGATATCTTTGCACGTTATTTACACCAAGATGAAAAAACGACAGATCATTGTCAGAACTGTGTCTGTGATGGTCAGGAGTGTCCAAGCTGTGAAGATTGCCCCCATGCATCATTCTAGAAAGAGGAGAATACAATGGGACTTTTTAATCGTACAAAAACTGTTGATATCTTTTTTATTGGCTGTGATGGGACAGAAGTGGATCGTGGCATTTATGCATTTTATTTAAATGTCAATAATGGCGAACTCATCAAGAAGTCTTTTGTCAAGAGCTTAGCCAATCCAATTGCCCTCTCAAGAGCCGGACGCTGGATGTATATAACTTATCGAAATGGTACGGGCGCCCTGACGGATGGTGGCGTCTGGCAATATGCCTGCATGGAACTTCAGCTAGGCTTAGCTGCCCGTGTCCATAATGAAGGCAAAACATATACTCAGGTGGTTGTTTCTCCAGATAAGACACATGCCTATGCGATTGATTACTATAATGGTGAAATCATCACCATGCCTATTTTAAAAAGCAAGCTTGTGCGTGTGAGTGAAACGAAGAAGCTTGAAGGCAAGGGTGTTGATCCTATCAAGCAGACAGAAAGTCATCCTTCCCAGATCTTCTTTACACCGGATGAGAAATATGTTGTTGTGCTCGATATGGGTGGTGACATGATTCATGTCTATACGCTTAATGAAAAAGGCTATCTTCAAGAAGATCTTGAGCGCACATTCAAGACAAGTCCAGGAACTGGACCACGCAAGATGATCTTCTCTCATGACAAGAAATTTGCTTACTGCATTAATGAGATTTCTTCAACCATTGCCACATATGCCTATCAGGATGGTCATTTCACACTATTAGAAGAAAAGCTTACTTATATTAAAGAAGACTTTGAAGGTGTCAATGTACCTACTGATTTCGTAATGACAGATGATAATCAATATATTGCTGTAACAAATAAGGGTGATGATACAATCGTTCTCTTTGAAAGAGGGGATGATGGCTTATTAAAGCGTAAGGATCTTATTGAGACAGATGCTGGACCAGTAGCCTTAGAAATCTTTAGAGACCGCTGGCTTGTCGTTGTCAGCAAGCAGGGTGGCAGTGTGGAAAGCTTTGAAATCAGGAAAAATGAAAAGCGTGGTATTCTTTTTGAAACACATTCAGCCTATGCCCTCCATGCTCCTACATGTATAGCCAAGGGAGCAGAAAATTTAAGAGTTGTCTAAGACGGAGAAATCCGTCTTTTCTTGAGGAAAAAATGAGGACAAATCAAAAGAATATGCTATAATCGGATAGCGAGAAGATGATTCTAGAGGAGAAATAAAATGAAGAAAGTCACAAAAATAGCCATCACAATCATTCTTGTCATTGTCATTGCTTTAGCTGGCAGTGTGCTCTTTTATAAGACTGGCATTCAGGCAGTCTCAAACAAAAGCAAGAATGTTATTGTTGAAGTAAAGAA
>OCVV011136338.1_pt1 | contig 10029 bp, 6 predicted proteins | sample 1539721 | NCBI WGS metagenome assembly OCVV01 (sample SAMN02144230, study PRJEB22623) | gut metagenome | biome: sheep rumen | host: Ovis aries | place: New Zealand
GTCAGCAAGATGGCCTTCGGCAATCAGCTGGGTGTATCCCTGGAAAACATCAGCCTGCGGGAGGCCTGCGCGCCGGGCTTTGGCAGTCTGGTGGCGGAAGCGGCCCCTGCGGAAGTCAATTCCATTCTGAAAGCCATGGAAGAAGCGGGACTGGGCGCCCAGGTGAAGCTGGTGGGCACAGTAACCGAGCAGGCAGAATTTGCGCTGGAGGGCAGTGTGATTTCCATGGAGGAGGCACTGGCTGCATGGACCGGTACCCTGGAAAGCGTATATCCTACAGTTGCCGTAAAGGATCAGACCGAGGTAAAGACCGGGCTGTATCAGACAGGAAATGTATATATCTGCAGAAATAAAATCGCGAAACCCACCGTATTCATCCCTGTTTTCCCGGGGACGAACTGCGAATACGATTCTGCCCGCGCGTTTGAGGAGCAGGGTGCCCAGGTGATCACCAAGGTGTTCCGGAATCTGAGTCCCCGGGACATTGAAGAATCCGTAGAAGCCTTTGAGGACGCCATCGGCCAGGCTCAGATTGTGATGTTCCCGGGCGGCTTTTCTGCCGGTGATGAACCGGAAGGCTCCGCCAAGTTCTTTGCCGCTGCCTTCCGCAATGAGAAGATCAGTGAAGCAGTCCGGAAGCTGCTGGATGAGAGGGACGGCCTGTGTCTGGGGATCTGCAACGGCTTCCAGGCACTGATCAAACTGGGACTGGTGCCCTACGGCGAAATCCGTCAGGTACCCACCGCGGACGCGCCGACCCTGACCTACAATACCATCGACCGTCATATTTCCAAGATGGCGACGATCAAAGTAGTGTCCAACAAATCCCCGTGGCTGGCCAATGCGGAACTGGGCGGTGTATACTCCAATCCGGCTTCGCACGGAGAGGGCCGTTTTGTGGCAAATGAAGAATGGCTGAAAAAACTCTTCGAAAACGGTCAGGTGGCGACCCAGTATGTCAACCTGGAGGGCACGCCGACCATGGATGAAACATGGAACATCAACGGCTCCTATCTGGCGGTGGAAGGCATTACCAGCCCGGACGGCAGATGCCTCGGAAAGATGTGCCATGCGGAACGCCGGGGCGATCATATCGCGATCAATACCTGGGGCGAACAGGATATGAAGCTGTTTGCAGCCGGCGTGGAATATTTTAAATAACAGGAACGATACGTATAATTACCAAAGTGCATGATGGGATGCAAATTCAAACTTAGATGCATCCGGCGGTTTCTGCTATGCTTAATGCAGAGAGCAGACAGCATCATGCACAGGAGGTAATTACTATGGGAAAATACGAAGATAATCTGGAATTGTTGAGAAAAACCGTGCGCTGCGAGCCAACAGACCGTGTTCCGTTTGTGCCCTGCGGCAATGCCTATATGGCCAGAGCCAATCATATCCGGATGAAAGACTACATAACGGATTTTGATCTGGCCTGCGACGCGAATATTAAGGAACTGAAACGGATCGACGCGGACGGCACGCAGAATGTGATTTTCTCCCCGTATCTGCTGGGTACCCAGTGGCTTTCCAAGACAGCCATTCCGGGCGTGGACCTGGATGATGATGCCATGTGGCAGATTACGGAGATTCCGGAAAACATGAAATTCGAAGACTACCAGAAAATCAAGGACATGGGCTGGGAGGCCTGGCAGGCACAGTTTATTCATGAGAAATGCAACGATAACTGGAACAACCTGAAACCGTTTTTTGAAGCCAATCCACGCAGCTACAAAAAGTTTTACGAGGCAGGAATCCCGTGTATCTGTGATTTCCTGATGATTACACCCTTCGAATATTTCTGCGGCGGACGTTCCCTGGAAGCCTTTCTGGTGGATGATCTGTTTGATGAACCGGAGCTGATGCATGAGATTTTTGATCTGGTCATGGAGTCCAATCTGAAAACCTATCGGAAACAGATCGAAGACACCCATGCCATCGGCGTATGGATCGGCGGCTGGCGCACCGGCCCGGATCTGATCTCACCGGACATGTTTGATGAATTTGTATGGCCGTACTTTAAAGGATATTATGATCTGTGCATCGAGATGAATGTCATCCCCATGTTCCATCTGGATTCCAACTGGGATCTTCTGCTGGATCGCTTCAAACAGCTTCCGGAAAAGACCTATGTCATGGCTCTGGATTCCAAGACAGATATCCGCAAGTGCAGACAGGTTCTGGGACCCAATGTATGTATCCTGGGGGATGTGCCCTGCGAGATGCTCACATTCGGCACAGCACAGGAAGTCTATGATTATGTGACGGCAGTGCTGGACGATATCGGACCCTGGGGCGTAATGGTGGCCTCCGGATGCGATATCCCTTCGGATGCGAAGCCGGAGAATGTTCTGGCCATGTCCCGGGCAGCCCATGAATATCTGGAACATCATCCACAGAAATAAAAACAGCAGGCAGTCAGCTGTTTCGGCGGGAGTGATCTTTCGCCGGAACAGCTTTTTTTACGACAGTTTTTAAGGAGGCAGCATGAATATTACGCAGATGAAATACTTTATTACTGTGGCAAAGTGTTTGAATTTTACCAAGGCGGCGGAGATTCTTTTTATTACGCAGCCGGCGCTGAGCAGACAGATTTCTGCGATTGAAAATGAACTGAATATGCAGCTCTTTGTGCGGAGCAACCGCTATGTCCGTCTGACGCCGCCGGCGGCCGTGCTGCTTCCGGAATTTGAAAAAATCTACAATGATTATAACCTGGCAGTTGCCAATGCCAGAAACAGCTTTCAGGGGCTGTCCGGAGAACTGAATATCGGTGTGCTGGAAGGCGCTTACCTGGGCGATCTTTTTCCGGGAATCCTGAATTATCTGGCAGAATTCTATCCCCAGGTCAAGATCAATCTGCATACTTACAGTTTCAATGAACTGATCCGGAAGCTGTATGAAAATGAGCTGGATATTATCTTTACGCTTCTCTTTGACTTGAAGGAACGTTCCATGCTGCAGTATCAGGTTATCGAGAAAACCAGGGACTATGTGGTGGTGCATAAGGACCACCGGCTGGCCAATGCCCGTTATGTAAAGCTGTCGGATTTTAAGGATGATACCATTATCATGGTTTCAACGGAAGATTCGGAAGAGTCTCCCCGGCTGATCCTGGATGCCTGCAAAACCGCCGGATTTACACCGAAAGTAAAGTTTGCCTCTTCACTGTCAGAGGAAATGCTCTGGGTAGAGGCGGGGGTGGGGGTCTGCATTTTAGACGGCAGAAATCTGCTGTACAGCAATCCGTCGGTCCGGTTTCTGGATACGGATCCCATCAGTGATCCCAGCCTGACCATGGCATGGAATGAGGAGCACTACAATCCGATGAAAAAGGTATTCATCGAAAACTTTCTGACACAGGATGTACCGCCGGAAGAGATAGAGGAATAGCGGGAAAATTCCTGCAAAGGCGAGAAAAACGTTTCACTATTACAATACTGCATGACACAATGCAGAATGGTTATAATCAGACAGATAATAAAAGCAGGAGACGGGGATCTCCTGCTTTTTTTGACCATTATTACCAATAAAATCTTGGAAATACCGAGGAAAAACAGTGAAAAATAAACAAACAGGATGTGGATGAAAATTATATAGTTTTGGAGCGATAACCAAAAGGAATGATGAGATAGTAATAGAGAATTGTCGCATAGTTTATAAAAAATTTATAATGATAACTGACAAAGAAAAGCCGGCAGAAACTGATGATTACTGATGAATAAAGAACAGGATGGTGCTGTATGAATTGGGGTGTATTGATTTTTGTATTGCTGTACGAATTCGCAACCATATTCGGTGTGGGATTTGTCATTGCCCGGAAAGGGCGGAAAATGGCCTCGGAAGAGGGAAGTTTTGCTTTGGCGGGAAAAGGGCTGCCCACAGCCCAGGTAGGTATTACACTGGCGCTGACGATGCTGGGATCCGCCCATATCTGGGGCACCTGCGAAAACAGCGCGACCATGGGTTCCATTGCTGTCTGGTTCGGAATCGCCTGTACGGTGATGATGGTGGTGATTACACAGATTACCGGTCCCTGGGTCCGGAAAATCGGAACCGATACGATTCCGGATCTTTTCGGCAGACTGTATGGAAAAAAGGTACGGATTCTCATTGCCTGTGTCATGGGACCGCTGGTATTCGGGTGTCTGTGTCTGGAAACCCAGTGTGTGGCAGTCACTTTTGTGGTATGTACCGGATGGCCTTATATGGTCGGCGCACTGGTGGGAGGCGCGTTTGGTATTTTCTACGTGTTGCTGGCAGGCATGAAGGAAGTGTCCTGGCTGAATATGATCAACGCGGTATTTATGTACGGCGCGCTGATCGTAGCGCTGATCGCCATGTTTGTGTGCCTGCCCGGCCAGGGCTGGGATGATGTGGCGAAGAATCTGCAGACTTCCGGCAATGGCTGGATGCTGGATATCTTCGGCAACAAAGATATCATCATCGGATTCGCGATTCCGACGATTTTCACCTGTACCATGTTTCAGGGCGTATCCCAGATGGGACTGCAGACCTGCATCGCGGCAAAAGATACCACTTCGATTAAAAAATCCATCTGGCTGGCCGGCCCGGTGAATGGAATGTTCTGTATTATCCCTACTCTTCTGGGACTGGCAGCGCTGGCACTGGGCTACTTAAAAGTCGGCGGAAGCGCGATGATGATGACACCGGCCATGATGCTGGCAGTTCTTCCGAAATGGGTCATTGCCCTGATCTGCGCGTCTTTCCTGGGAGCACTGCTTTCCACCTTCGCCATGACGTCGCTGTGTCCGGCAACCATTTTTGCCTATGATCTGTACGGCGGACTGTATCGGCCGGATGCCACAGAAAAGCAGAAGACCCGCGTGATGCGGATTATGATTGTGATCGTGGGAATCGCGGCCATTGTACTGTGCCAGTTCCAGCCTACGGTTGTGACCACGATTAACTGGATCTTTACCTGGGCGGTGCCGATTTTTACTACACTGATCTTCGGCCTGTGCTGGAAGAGAAACACAAAGGCCATGGTGATTACCTGCGTGGTATCCTGGATTGCCAATGTGGTATGGATTACCTGCGGACTGCAGACGGCCCTGCATATGCCGAATTTCCATCAGGTATACCTGTGCCTGATCATTACGCTGGTAGTTGGGTTCCTTACCTTCGGCCTGATGCCGGGATCGCAGCCGGGATATTTTAAGCTGAGCCGGAAAGAACAGGAAGCAACAGCGGCCATGAAGGCAACCCATGAGATCTAAGCGCGTGGAGACGCAGTGACAGAAGCAGAAGAAAGGAGTGACCGGCAGTATGATGGTATGGCATATTGTGATCGAAGCAGCAATCCTTGTATTTGGTATTACGATTGCGGGTTATTTTATCGGGAAACTGTTTAAAGAGGCAGAAAGAGAGGATTAGGTGAGACGATGGCGGCAGCAGCACTCAGTATGACACAGGGATGGATGATCGGAATTATGGCAATGATGGGAATGTTTGGCGTGGCAGCCGGCATTTTCGCAGCGAAGGGAAAGACCCGGGAACAGCGGAAAGAATCCTGAAAATCCGTGAAAAAACCACTGTGCAGAAAAAAATACAAAAAAATACACCCTCCGCAATCCCGCTGATGACAAGGGATTGCGGGGGGTTCTTTTTTTACAAATGTTACAAATATATTAAAACCGCTTAACAAAATGCAACAAATGCGTTAGAATAGTTCCTGCCGATGAAATAATTGTAATATTTTTTGGAGGTAAGGTTTGAAGAAGAAATTAGTAAAGGTACTGGCAGGATGCGGAATTTCTTTTTTTGCGGCTGTGGCAGTATTTGGAACCAACAACATACAGGCAGAAGCGGCTGCCGCTAAGCCGGCAAAAACCGCTGTTGTGTTAAAGACAAAAAAGGCTACCGTGAAATCCGGTACACAGAAACAGATCAAAGCCGTGGTTACGAACGCGAACGGAAAGGCAGTCAAATGGACATCCAGCAACAGCCGGGTGGCTTCTGTCACAAAAAAAGGCGTGGTCAAAGGCAAAAAGAACGGCAAGGCGACCATCCGTGTGAAAGTGTTGGGCACCAACGCTTCCGCCAGCTGCACCGTTACAGTGAAACGCTATAAAGTCATCCGTGTCAAGACCACCGGATACTGTCCGGGAGCCTGCTGCAACGGTTCCAATCCCGGAATCACCGCACTGGGCACCAGACTGAAACCGGGGCGCACGATTGCCGTTGATCCGCGTGTGATCCCTCTGCGCAGTAATGTTGAAATCAACGGTCACGTATACCGGGCGGAAGATACCGGCGGAGCCATCAGAGGCAACCGGATTGATATCCTGTTTTCCTCCCATGCCAAAGCAGACCGCTGGGGCGTGCGTTACGTGAATGTAAAAGTATATTACTAAAGTTAAGAAGTATCGATTTTATAAAGAGAATTCCACATCAAAGGATGTGGAATTTTTCTTTTTCCGGTGTTATACTAATAAACCAATTGCAGCAGTCAGAAAGGAGAGGGTCATGGATCATTTTGTGCTTCATTCCAAGTATCAGCCGACCGGGGATCAGCCGGCGGCAATTGAAGATCTGGTCAGGGGATTTCAGGAAGGCAATCAGTTTCAGACACTTCTTGGGGTTACCGGATCCGGCAAGACATTTACCATGGCAAATGTGATTGCCAGACTGAACCGCCCCACACTGATCATTTCCCATAATAAGACGCTGGCTGCGCAGCTGTACGGAGAATTCAAGGAATTTTTCCCGGAAAACGCAGTGGAGTATTTTGTCTCCTATTATGATTACTATCAGCCGGAAGCCTATGTGCCGTCCACGGATACCTATATTGAAAAAGACAGCGCGATCAATGACGAAATTGACAAACTGCGCCTGTCAGCCACAGCTGCTCTGTCCGAGCGCAGGGATGTCATTATCGTTGCGTCTGTTTCCTGTATCTATGGCCTCGGAAGCCCGGTGGATTATCAGAATATGTGTGTGTCCCTGCGGCCGGGCATGGAAAAGGACAGAGATGAAGTCATCCGCAAACTGGTGGAAATGCAGTATTCCCGAAATGATATGGACTTTCAGCGCGGCACGTTCCGGGTGCGGGGAGATGTGCTGGAGATTTTTCCGGCAGACAAAGGGGAAACTGCCGTCCGGGTGGAGTTCTTCGGCGATGAAGTGGACCGGATCACGGAGATTGATGTACTGACCGGGGAGATCCGCAGCGAGCTGAAACACATCGCGGTATTTCCGGCCTCCCATTATGTAGTTCCCCAGGAAAAAATCAATGAGGCGGTCATTGGAATTGAGGAAGAACTGAAGGAACGGGTGAATTATTTCAAACGGGAAGACAAACTCCTGGAAGCCCAGAGAATTGCGGAACGCACCAATTTTGACATTGAGATGCTGCGGGAAACCGGGTTCTGTTCCGGTATTGAGAATTATTCCCGGCATCTGGCGGGACTGGCGCCGGGTACGCCGCCTTATACACTGATCGACTATTTCCCGGATGATTTTATGATCATGGTCGATGAGTCCCACATCACGATTCCCCAGATTCGGGGAATGTATTTCGGAGACCAGTCCAGAAAAACCACACTGGTGGATTACGGGTTCCGCCTGCCTTCTGCCAAAGACAACCGCCCCCTGAATTTTGAGGAATTTGAAGGAAAAATCAATCAGATGCTGTTTGTGTCCGCGACACCGAATACCTACGAAGAGGAGCATGAGCTGCTGCGCACCGAACAGATTATCCGCCCCACCGGGCTTTTGGATCCCGCAGTGGAAGTGCGTCCTGTGGAGGGACAGATCGACGATCTGGTCGGGGAAGTCCGCAAAGAGATCCAGCGGGGCAGCAAGATCCTGATTACCACTCTGACCAAGCGCATGGCAGAAGATCTGACCGGTTATATGAAAGAAATCGGAATACGGGTCCGGTATCTGCACTCGGATATTGACACCCTGGAGCGGGCGGAAATCATCCGGGATATGCGTCTGGATGTGTTTGATGTGCTGGTGGGCATCAACCTGCTGCGGGAAGGCCTGGATATTCCTGAGATTTCCCTGGTAGTCATTCTGGACGCGGACAAGGAGGGATTTCTCCGTTCGGAAACATCCCTGATCCAGACCATCGGCCGTGCGGCCCGCAATGACCGGGGGCATGTGATTATGTACGCGGATGTGATAACGGATTCCATGCGCGCGGCTCTGGATGAAACGGAGCGCAGACGCAGGATTCAGATGGAATATAACGAAGCCCATGGGATTACGCCGCAGACGATTCACAAGGAAGTCCGGGACCTGATCAGTATATCCAAAAAGGCGGCATCTGCGGATACTGAGCTGAAAAAAGATCCGGAATCCATGAACAGGAAAGAACTGGAACAGATGATCCGCAAAATTACCGAAAAAATGAAGAAAGCAGCAGCCGATCTGGATTTCGAGACGGCAGCCGTGCTGCGGGATCAGATGATCGAATTAAAGAAGCATCTGCAGGAAGCAGGCTGATGCGGACCGTGAGAAGAAAACACAGAACCACAGGTAATAGATAATAATATGAAAGAAAAGAAACTGATTAAAATCCGGGGTGCCAATGAGCATAACCTGAAACACATTGACCTGGACATTCCCAGGGATGAACTGATTGTACTGACGGGACTGTCCGGCTCCGGCAAATCCTCCCTGGCCTTTGACACAATTTACGCGGAAGGACAGCGCCGGTATATGGAATCCCTGTCTTCCTATGCCCGTCAGTTCCTCGGCCAGATGGAAAAACCGGACGTAGAAAAGATCGAAGGACTGTCTCCGGCGATTTCCATCGACCAGAAATCCACCAACCGGAATCCCCGGTCTACCGTGGGAACGGTCACGGAAATCTACGACTATTTCCGTCTCCTGTATGCCCGGGCCGGGATTCCCCACTGCCCGAAATGCGGCAGGGAAATCAGCCGCCAAACCGTGGATCAGATGGTGGACGCCCTGATGAAACTTCCGGAACGGACAAAGATTCAGCTCCTGGCGCCGGTGGTGCGCGGACGCAAAGGACGGCACGAGAAATTACTGGCCCAGGCCAGAAAAAGCGGATATGTGCGGGTGCGGATTGACGGCAGTAACTATGATCTGTCCGAAGATATTGTGCTGGATAAAAACATCAAGCATAGCATTGACATCGTGGTGGACCGGCTGGTGATCCGGGAGGGCATCGAGACCCGTATGGCAGATTCCATCGAAAATGTTCTGCAGCTGTCTGACGGCCTGCTGACCGTGGATGTGATCGGCGGGGAACCGCTGCAGTTTTCCCAGAATTTTTCCTGCCCGGACTGCGGGATCAGCATTGATGAAATCGAACCCCGCAGCTTTTCCTTTAATAATCCCTTCGGCGCCTGCCCGGTCTGCGCGGGTCTTGGGTATAAGATGGAATTTGACCCGGATCTGATGATTCCGGACAGAAGCCTGTCCTTATCCCAGGGAGCCATTGTGGCCATGGGCTGGCAGTCCTCCGCGAAGGAAGGGAGCTTTACTTACGCGGTGCTGAAGGCTTTGGCGGATACCTATGGCTTCTCTCTGGATACGCCTTTTGAACAGCTGTCCGAAGAGGCGCAGAATGTGATTTTATACGGTACTGATGGGAAAAAGGTAAAAGTCCATTATGTCGGCCAGCGCGGAGTCGGTGACTACGATATCGCGTTTGAAGGACTGATCCGAAATGAGGAGCGCAGATACCGGGAAACCGGGTCTGAGACGGTGAAGCAGGAATACGAATCTTTTATGCGGATTACCCCATGCAAAGCCTGCGGCGGGCGCCGGCTGAAACCGGAATCTCTGGCAGTCACCGTGTCAGACAGGAATATCTACGAAGTGACCGCCATGTCAGTCCGGGATCTCTATGAGTTCCTGGGAAATATTTCCCTGACGCCGCAGCAGCATCTGATTGCGGATCAGATATTAAAAGAAATCCGGGGACGGGTAGGCTTCCTGGTGCAGGTCGGACTGGATTACCTGTCGCTGGCGCGGTCTACCGGGACCCTGTCCGGCGGAGAAGCCCAGAGAATCCGGCTT
>OCVV011327488.1_pt1 | contig 10029 bp, 7 predicted proteins | sample 1539721 | NCBI WGS metagenome assembly OCVV01 (sample SAMN02144230, study PRJEB22623) | gut metagenome | biome: sheep rumen | host: Ovis aries | place: New Zealand
AAAAACGACTTATCGGGACGCTCATCTAGCCTGCTACATGCGTTTTGTGCTTGTAATTATATACATTTGCCGCTTCCGCGGCAGCACAAAGCCGTTTTACTCCCCCACCTGCAGCTTATACTCCCTGGGGGAAAAGCCTGTGTTCTTCTTAAAAATATAGCTGAAATAATGGGGATCGGAAAAACCGCACTCATAGGCGATGTCATAGCCCTTCATGTCAGTTTCCCGCATCAGGCGTTTTGCATTCTCAAGCTGTACAGCCGTGAGATACTCAATGAATGTCGTCTTGCATTCCTGAGAGAAAATCGTGCTGAAATGATTGGGGCTCAATGCGACGGCCTCAGCCACCGTGGTGAGCGTGGTGTTCTGGTCGGCGTAATGCTCCTCGATGTAGCGCTTGGCCTTTAAAATCACATCCCCGTACTTTCCAGTCATTTTTGAGTCACGGTATTCCAGGGCAAAGGAAAGCACCTGAGCGATTTTCTGCCTGAAGCCCTTTTCATCCTGAACCGCATCATCAATGAATTTTCTCTGCAAAATTTCCGGCCTCAGCTTTTTTATGTCCCCGTCCAGTTTTTCGACCAGCTTGGAGACCGCAAAAATCAGGTCAACAAGAAGATAAGATGCAAAAACGCTGAACTGGCCCGGATTATTCCTGATAAGCTCCATCGACTCATCGATAATAGCCGAGATGTCGTTTTTGCCAGCATATTTTAGCCTGTCTACCAGAGGGTCATTTTCCTTTAAATCAAGAATCCCGGACTCAGAATCAGAATCGAGCCTTGAGCCCAAATCGTCCGAACTTATGATACGGTTTTTCCCGCTTTCCCCACCAAGAGAAAGAATCTGCTTTGCGTCCTCGTAAGATACATTCAGCTCAGAAAGGTGCTCGACGGTCTTTCCGATTGCCGTAAGAACCATGCAGTCCTCGTTTTTTGTCGCAATATGGGCGATTGTCTCAGCCGCATGGAAAACGCTCTCGTCAAGCTCCTCCCTGTCACTGCCCTTAAAAATGCAGACCAGAATGTTCGAATGGTGGAAAAAACATTCCGCACTTTCCCATCCAGCGGAATAGGAATTTAAGATAGAACATGCTTCTTCCTGATTCTGAATGTTGCCGCTGGAGCTTTTAATCCGGCTCAGCAAAACTTTATAGAAGCGGGAAATAAGATTCAGCCCAAGTTCCTGTGATTTTTGCATGGCATCGCTCATGTTCTCGGCACCGTGCACAAGATTGTTCAAAAATTCCTTTTTTTTGAGAGTCTCAGTCGATTTCAGTTCCTCTTTGAGCCGGGAAATGTCCGAAAGCTGCTTTCTCTCCCGGTCAATCTGTAGCGCCGTTTTCTGAAGGCTTTTTAGAAGCTCGTCGGGCGTGAAGGGCTTTAAAAGATAGTCCTCAATCCCGATTGAAATCGCCCTCTTCGCATAGTCAAACTCGTCATGCCCTGAAAGAATGATGATTTTTATCCAGGGCTGGATTTTTTTGATGGCCGCAGAAAGCTGGAGTCCGTCCATAAAGGGCATTTTTATGTCAGTAATCAAGATGTCCGGCTTGACCTCATGCAGCATGGAAAGGGCAATCTCACCGTCAGTGGCCTCACCGGCAAATGTAAAGCCCGAGCTTTCCCAGTCAATCTTGGAGCGGATACCTTCGAGAACAATCGGCTCGTCATCAACAACAAATACGCTATACATTTTCGCCTCCTGCTTCAAAATCACAGGGCACCACAAAAGAAATCTCGCTGCCCCTGCCCGCCTCTGACTCAATCACAAGGCCTTCCGTCTCTTCTCCATAGTAGAGCTTTAGTTTTTTATTCACATTGTAAAGACCGTAAACAGAATTCAGTTTTTCAGAAATCGTAAGGGCAAGCTCCAGCCTCACTTCCGCAAGTCTCTCAGGCGTAAAGCCCGCTCCATTATCCTTTACCGAAAAACGGATTTTCTTCCGCCCCTCGTCTGCATATTTTACGCTCACCGAAAGCTCTCCCCGCCCCCGCTTGTTCTTGATTCCGTGATAGATTGCGTTCTCCACCAGCGGCTGCAGGACAAGTTTAATCATCTTTTGATTCAGAAGAGACTCATCGGCCTCAATTTTGTAATTCAGTATGTCAGCGTAACGGATTTTTTGAATCGTCAGGTAATTTTTGATGTGGTCAAGCTCCTGACCGATTGTAATCCATTCGTGCCCCCGGCTTAAGGAAATCCGAAGGAAGTCAGAGAAAGCCTTTGTAATCCTAACGACTTCATCAGTCTTTTCCTCTTCGGCAAGCCAGACAATCGTGTCAAAAGTATTATAGAGAAAGTGTGGCGTAATCTGTGCCTGCAAGGCTTTCATCTCCGCTTTCTGGAAATTCTTCTGTTCCTCAAGGATTGCTCCCGAAACCGTAAGGAAACTTTTTGCCGAAATCAAAAGCGCAATGACAGTAAAAAGAAACTGAAAGACGGCAAAGACGATTGAGGCATTTTTGATCGTGCGGTTGGTCTCATAAGCAGACTCGCTCTCAACAACGATAAAATCCTGCATGATGTCCGAAAAAAGCCCGGCTATAGTGCGGATTTCATCAAGGGCGGCCTCGTTTTCGCTCACGGAACTTCCGAATCCCATCTGGGCCATAAGGTTGTGTATGTTCCTCAGAAGCGTTGCGCTGGCTCGGGTGGCCAGTTCCAGCTTGTCACGGCTTTCGACGCTTTTTGTGTTTTTGAGCATTTCTTCAAGCCCGAAAGTGATTTTATTCATCAGCTCGTATTGACGACCGTCCGAAATTTCTTTTTTGCCGCAGATTATGTTCCACAGCTCTTCCGGGATGTCATTTTTGGCAATGCTGTTGATTCGGTTTGCGCTGCTTACATTTGAAATAATCTTGTTGTAGCTCTGCATCTGGACTTGCGAAAGGACGATGGCAAACACCGAAGAAATCAGCGTAATCGAAAGCAGGACGATATAAGTTTTATTGATGGCTTTTTTGAGACTGGTGTTTTTCACTTAGTATCCCCGCAGCTCGTATTTTGAAAAATCATCGTTCTCTGTAAAAACTTTTTCTTCATTATAAGTGATTCTAGGAATATGCTTGCCCTTGGCCACCTGTTTTACAAGATTCATGAGCATTTCCCCAAGATTGGGATTGCACTCGACCACACAGTTCAGTTTTCCTGCGACCAGGGCATCAATTGATTTTTGTTCCGCATCAATGCTGATGATGATTGTCCCGGCAGGATTGATTCCGTAATTTGCAAAAGAATCAAGAAGCCCCAGGGTCATGGAGTCATTGTGGGAATAGATTGCGTCTATGGGCTTTCCGTCATAATAAAGAATGTCATTTTTGAAATTGCCAGAATCCCTCGACTGCTGAATCAGGTTCTCAGCTATTTCTTTCCCTCGTGAACGCAAAAAGTCCCCGCTCTCAGAATGAATGATACTGAATTTCTTGTTTGCTTTCAGAATCTCCCGAAATCCGTTGGTCCGTCCCTTCACTACCGAGGAATTCTCCGTTCCAGAAATCTCAAGGATATTGACGGAGCCCTCTTCGTCAGCACATTTTTCCAGCAAAAATTTCGCAGCCTTCTCGCCTTCTTCAAAGGCATTCTCTCCCAAAAATCCAGCATAAAGTGACCTGTCGGCATTAATCTGCCTGTCAACGATGATTACGGGAATTCCGGCACTTTTCGCCTCTCGAAGGACATTATCCCAGCCGCTCTCGACAATCGGAACAAAGGCAATGACATCAACCTGATAAATGATAAAAGAGCGGATTGCCTTAAGCTGATTTTCCTGCTTCTGCTGGGCATCGTCAAAAAGAATCTGGATACCATTGGCCTCAGCCGCCTCAAAAATCGACTGTGTGTTCCGTGTCCTCCATGCACTTTCCGAGCCAATCTGTGAAAATCCCAGAATAATGCGCTCCTGCGTTTTTTCGGAAGACTTTCCTTTAAAACTCAAAAATAGAAAAGCAAAGAAAAGAGACATGGCCATGATGGCAAGCAGGCAGAAAGAAAGCGCAAGCGTGAATTTTATTTTTGACTTCATTTTTTTATATGAATTCAATTTTATGAGTGAAATTTTAGAAAGTCAAGTTTTTCTATAAAATGTATTTATAGAGAGTTTTTTACAGGGCATTAATACCAAGGTATGCCGAATCCGCCCGGTATGAGGCCGGAGTTTTCCCGGTAAGCTGGCGGAAAACCTCAAAAAACTGTCTCCGGCTGCCAAAACCACAATCCCTGGCAATTTCTTCCATATTTCCGTTGCTTTCCCTCAGCCTTGAACAGGCAAGCTCCACCCGGCGGCGGGAAATATAATGGCCCAGAGAAAGATTCATTTCTTCCTTAAAGACACGCCCCAGATAATCCGCGTTCAGTCCCAGCTGGTCAGCTAAGAATTTTACCGAGGCATTAGGGTTACTAAGCTCGTCTTCAAGGCTCTCAAGGATTTTTTTTACAAGGGGATTGGATTTTCCGCTCCGGCCGCTGTCCAGCATTTTTTCCTCAAACTGCCTTCCCAGCTCCAGAAGGATTTTTTCCACCGCATTATTAAAGGCAAGATTAGAGCCAGGCCCGGAAGAAAAAGCCTGCAGGGCTTCCCCGCACAAGTTTCCAATCAGGTCAAAATTTTTAATTTCCATGGACTGGGGTAAGATTATCCCGTCTTTGACTATGTCTGCCCTCGAGCCTTCGCTCGAAAAAATCAAGGGCAGTTCTTCTTCGTAAATCCTTTTTGGCAAAAAAATGCGAAGCTCATCGTCGACTTCCTGGCACTGGTAAAAATGGAACCACCAGTAAGAAAGGGGCTTTTCTGCCTTTTCCAAGCCCCGGTGAATGTGTCCGGCCGGCAAAAGAAGCATTTTTCCTTCAGAAATCTCAAAGGGAAGTCCCCCGTCCTCAATCAAAGCCCGCCCCTTTTTACCGATGAGAAGGACGCTTTCTGTTTTAAGCTGCCTCTGAATGTGAGTCCAGCCCGGATTGAGCATGGCAAGCCCGCAGACAGGGGAATATGTGGCCGCCAGCTGCCGAATGTGATAGCAAGGAGAATAAGAATCTAAATCTAAAAGGGGGAAGTCTCCCCCCCGGCTGCAATTCATCGCTTCGCTCTTCATTTCCGCCTACTCCCTCTACGGGGGTCTTACCCCCGTAACGCCCCCGCTTTAATGTCGGAATTCCGCACTCTTTCTCAATTTTATGTGACTAGCGGAATTTCTTCAAGGCTTTATAATGAATTTATGAAAAAATTACTTACAATATTCGCCATTTTTATGGCAGGAGTCACAACGATGAAGGCAAGGGATAACGCTCTCACAGAAACTCGTCTTACGGACGGAAGTCTCTTCTCAAAATCACAGAAGCTAGGACTGCAATATGTGCTGGACTACAATCCAGACAGGATGCTCGCCCCGGCCTATACAGCCCTGGGAAAAACGCCCAAAGCCGCAAACTACGGAGGCTGGGAATCAAGGCAGATTCAGGGACACATGCTCGGCCATTACATCTCGGCACTGGCAGGCTTTTACTACCAGACAGGGAGCCAGGAGGCAAAAAAAGACCTCGAATACACCTTAACATGTATAAAAAATTTACAAAGAGATGACGGATACTTCGCAGGAATCCCCTCTGCCCCATTCGACACAGTCTTTTCCTCAGGCGGAAGTTTCAATGTCGACCGTTTTTCCCTGGCAGACTGGTGGGTTCCCTGGTATTCCGTACACAAAATATATGCCGGCCTGCTCGACGCCTACACTTTTGCAGCCAGCAAGGATGCCCTGGAAATCGTCACAAAGATGGCGGACTGGGCAATAGCAGGCACTTCAAAAATGAGCGATTCTGAGATTCAAAAAATGCTGACCTGTGAGCACGGCGGCATGTGCAAGGTCTTTGCAGACTTGTACGGCATCACTAAAAACGAAAAATACTTAAAGGAAGCCGAGCGATGGATTCACAAGGAAGTAATTACGCCGGCAATGAAGGCTCAGGACAAACTGCAGGGCTACCATGCCAACACACAGATTCCCAAATTCATAGGAATTGCCCGCCTTTACGAGCTTACAGGTAAGTCGGAATATCGCACTGCGGCTGAATTTTTCTTTGACACAGTGACGAAGCGGCGGAGTTACGCAATCGGCGGAAACTCAAAGGGAGAGCATTTCGGTCGCGAATACGACGAAAGCCTTGAGCGGGATACCTGCGAGACCTGCAACACTTACAACATGCTGGAACTCGCCGAGCATATCTTTGCATGGAATAAAAAGGCAGATATTGCCGATTTCTACGAGAACGCCCTTTACAACCATATTCTGGCCTCTCAGGACCCGGAGACCGGAGCAAAAACATATTTCGTCGCCATGCAGTCTGGCTTTCACAAAATCTACTGTAGCCACGACAATGCCATGTGGTGCTGCACAGGAACAGGACTTGAAAACCCCGAAAGATACAACCGCTTCATCGCAAGCGACCTGGACGGAAGCCTTTACATCAATCTTTTCATTCCATCAGAAATCACAACGGAAGACGGCTGGAAAATCAAAATTGAGACGAACTTTCCTTACGAAGAAAAGGCAAACATTAAGGTGCTTCAAAAAGGCAAGTCTGGGAAAAAACTCAAAGTGCGTGCTCCCGTATGGTGCAAGGACTTCTGCGAGAAAAACGGGCTCGAAAAAGGAGATGACGGATACACAGACCCTGGGCAGCTGACAGAAGGCAAAGAAATTGAAATTCAGCTTCCAATGGAGCTTTCAATTCGCCGTGCCCTCGACCGGAGCGGAAATTTCAGCATTAAATATGGCCCCCTTGTCCTTGCAGCAGATTTAGGGAAAAAAGACATGCCAAGGGACATAGTTGACGACCACTTGATTTACATGCAGAGCGGAAAGAATCTTCCTGTGGAAGTCATCACGGCTGATTCGAAAAAGCCTGAATCCTGGGTGAGTCTGACCGACCCCAAAACGCTCTCTTTCACCACTTCAAAAAATGCCAACGGAAAAGGTATTTCTTACACTCTCCGCCCCTTCTTCGACATTCATCATGTCCGGTATGCCACATATTTTTCTTCAACGAATGAATCAGAAAACAAGCGCTCATCAGCCTTTGAGAAAATCACCGTGGACTTTATCGAGTCTGGCCGACAGCAGAGTGAGGTCGAGCACAGGTTCAAAACGGAAAAAACTTCAATCGGATACATTGACAGCGTTGACCGAAACTGCCGTCTTTTCGATAGCGAGGAAAGTTTCATCCAGTACAAAGTCAAGTTCGATGCCGCAAAACAGAATAAAATCATCCTTACGGTCTACGGAAAAGACAAGGGAAGCCTGACCGTCTCTTACGGAAGCGAAATATTGGAGACACTTGCGCTCAAAGGCGACGGCGGGGATGAACTTGTGGACATCAGCGTTGAAGTGCCGAAAAAGCTCGTCAAGGCAAAGCAGAAAAGCGCTAAAATTGTCCGGGAAGACATCATTCTGAAAGGAAGCAAAGGCTCAAGAATTCTTGAAGTAAGGGTCGTGAATAAATAGCACACTTCGTTGTGCTGTCCCCCACTCTACGGGGGCAAATCCCCCGTAACGCCCCCCAATATAACTTTCGGGACAGCCCTTTTTTTGCAATTTTTTTACAGCTTGTCTATTTCGATTTCTTCAATCATCAGCTTGCTTCGGCCGTCGTCCTTCCTGTCGTAGGCATGATAAACGAGGTAGATTTTTCCGTCATCATCCTTAAACACGGTGTTGTGGCCGGGGCCGGCCCACTTCTCAAAGCTGAAGGAATCCCGCAGTGTCGCCCCTCCGCCCCAGCGCATGTCAATTCCTTCATCATCAATATAAGGACCTGTGATTTTATCTGATACGCCAAAGACGATGTGATAAGAGCTGGCCACTCCCCTGCAGCAAAAATCATGGGAAGCGAAAAGATAATATTTGCCTTTGTGGGGAAAAATAAAGCCGCCTTCAATAGGATTAGGCTCTGGTAAGCCCTCTCCTTTTTTCTGGCGGGAAGCAATGAAAAGCGGCTCGACCAGCTTTCCCTCTGGATTCAGGTCAGCTGCTCCGTTTTTGCAAAGGGGATGGAGCACAAGACCGCCCCAAAAAGAGCCGAACAAAAGCCAGTCCTTTCCGCTTTCATCTGCACAGACGGCAGGATCAATGGCATTATACTTGTCCCCCTCTCCAGAAGAAACAACCCTGCCACAGTCCCGCCAGCCATAATTTTTGGAAGTGGGGTCAAGCGTTTTATTACATGCAAGCCCAATTACGGAAGTGTTCTTCCCAAAAGAGCTCACTGAATAATAAAGCCGCCATTCTCCATTCCGATAAACAATCTCCGGTGCCCAAAAGTCTTTTCCATCTGAATCTGGAACGAACTCAAAGACCCAGTCTGGCAGCTTTTCAAAAACCTTACCGCCGTATTTCCATGAAAGCAAATCAGAAGAAGTATAAAAATACCCGTGGGTGGAAAAGCAGTAGTAGACACTGCCTTCCTTTACGATAAGCGGGTCATGTACAGGAACATCGACGGTCAAGTTCAAAAGCGCCATATTATTTTAGACCACTGAGAGCAACAGATGCGATAATCTGCCGCTGGAAGATGATGAATACGATGATAATCGGCAAAAGCGAAATGACGCTCGCAGTAAGCAAAAGCGGATAATCCGTATTGATTGCGTACATCGCATTCAGCCGGCTGATCATAACCTGAACAGTGAGCAAAGCGTCATCGTGCAGGTAGATGCTGGGAGCGAAGTAATCGTTCCAGGCCGCCATGAACCACAAAATTCCCTGAGCCGCAATTGCAGGCTTGGCGTTTGGAAGCATAATCTGAAGGAAGATGCGGAAATAGCCCGCACCGTCAATTCGAGCGCTCTCAATCACCGAAGTCGGAATGCCGCTCATGTACTGGCGAAGGAAGAAAATCATGCCGACATTACCCAGCATTCCCGGGATAATCAGAGGAAGCCATGTGTTTACCCAGCCGATTCGGGCATAGATGATAAACTGAGGAATCATGATTACCGAGAAAGGAATCATCATCGTGGCAAGCTCTGCCAAAAATAGCTTTGCCTTGCCGGGGAAACGCAACTTTGAATAACTGAAAGCCGCAAGGGAAGACACGAATGTGCCGACCACGATTGTGCTTACAGAAATGATGATTGAGTTTAAGATACCTCTCTGCAAGGCAGGCTCCATCTGCCAGACCCGCTTGAAATAATTTTCCCACTGAGGATTAGCAGGCATGGCAAGCGACAGCTGCGTTGTAAGGAACTGTCCCGGAGTTTTGAGGGAAGACTCAAACATCCAGATAAGGGGGATAATCATTACGATTGCACCCGAAAAAAGGAAGGCATAGATCAGCCCGTCCGCCCTTCGTGAATGCAGGGGAGCCGCATGGACTTTAGATTTCAATTTTTTTATGTCGATTGTAGATTCTGCCATCTTTCTCTCCTATTCCAAATAGTTTTCGCTGGCAGGATTCATCTTGAACTGAATCGCCGTAACAGCAAAGATAATCAGGGCAAGAACCCAGGCCGCCGCACATGCAAAGCCTTTTTCGTCTGCACCGAAAGCATGCTGCCAGATGTAGAATACGATTGTGGCAGAAGCATAATCAGGACCACCGTCAGGAGTCATAATCTGAGGCTCAACAATCATCTGTGAGCCGCCAATAATACCAGTGACAACTATATAGAAGGTAATTGGCTGCATTAAAGGCCAGGTGATTTTTCGGAAAATCGTCCACCTGTTGGCACCGTCAATGACAGCCGCCTCGTAATAGCTTCTTGGAAGATTCTGCAGGGCACCAAGATAAAGGAGAGCCGTACCGCCGACACCACGCCAGACACACATAATCATAATAGAAGGTTTGACGGTGTGGGCATTCTGCAGCCAGTTTGGCAGGCTTTCTTTTGGAATACCGATGGCGGCCAAAACTTGATTCAAAAGACCATAGTCGCCGTTGTAAAGCCAGCCCCAAAGAAGGGCAACCGCAACGATTGAAGATACGACCGGAATGTAGTAAATGACACGGAAAACCTTAACGCCTGGCAAACCACTGTTA
>OCVV012875535.1_pt1 | contig 10029 bp, 6 predicted proteins | sample 1539721 | NCBI WGS metagenome assembly OCVV01 (sample SAMN02144230, study PRJEB22623) | gut metagenome | biome: sheep rumen | host: Ovis aries | place: New Zealand
CTAGACTAAATTCTATCAATCCGACTAAGTTAGGATTAATTAAACGAACAACTCCATCATTGTTTTGAATTTGACAGGTAAGATAAATACCATTACCACAAATAGTTTGATAACGGGTTTTTATCTCTTCATAAAGGGTTTGGTTAGATGAGCCAAAATAAATATTAATATATTCTGTAATCCAGAATTTATCTTGATAGCCATATTTTAAATTTAAGATATTATTTTGATCAACATCATATAAATAAATCGAACCTTCAAAGAAATATCGCTCTTCACTAACAGTTCCAACAGGTAATGTTTGACCGATTTCCACTGTTTGTTTGGAATCAAGTTCATCATAAACAGTTATAACTGTATATCCATAACCTTTTTTAGATAAACCATCTTTTGAGATGGCTTCAACGGTCAGCATTATACTACCTTTTGCTAAAGCCTTTAATACAAAAGTATAAATGTTTCCTTGATGATAATTTCCGTTGTAATCATAATATGATTCAATCCGAGTGTTATAAAGCACTTGGACAACATTTTCGTCCGATGAATAATAATCAACATTAACCAAATTGTATGTGTATTCTTCTTGAGCAGAAATGACCTCGAACATGTCACCAACCTTCATCACAGTTTGGACATAAACAAAATTCACTACAAAATCTTTTTCATGTTGTTCTTCAATTGAAACAACTTGACTACCACTGGTGTATTCTTTCGTGTTCCCTTTATAGTTCACAAGGCTTCCTTCAATTGTTACAACTTTACCAACAGTTAAAAGAGCAGCTGTTTCTTCAGTCCAGCCATCCCCATTAATATAAAAACCACGATAAATTTCTAATTCGTTGTTACGAGAACCATCATCCGAAATAAAGAAAGTGGCGTTTTGCCACATTGAAGTTTGAATTTCGTTGATATGACAAACAATCCCTTTTGTCACAAAAGTTCCTGTTGCCGTTGTTCCTACTTCAGCACATTTTTCTAATGCATCTTGAACGGAGTATGGATCTTCTCTTGTTCCAGCATGTTCATATGAATATGAAGCATATGTTGGTTTAATATTAATATCGTTCTTTTGGGAGCTTATAGCTCCAAAAGATAAAATCATTAATAAAGGAATTAATAAAAAGTGTTTCTTCATATTATAACCTCTTTACCTATGATTTTTATCATAAAGAGAGCGAGAGAGTCAAGCACTTACTATGTAAGAGTGTCAATATAATCAGTTGTTTAGAATAGTAAAATATATTTAGATAGATTTGCTATAGATGGATCTCGCTATCAAATATGAGACTAGATTTAACGATTTTCAGCAATTGTATTAATTTTAAATTTCTATAGCAAATGCCTTAAGAGAAATTAAAAAGGCGCCACAATGACGCCTTAATTAAGAGGATTAATCGTTATTCTTCTTCGTTTTTTAGTTCAATATACTCGTCTTTAACTTCGGTTGGAATTAACCAGCGGCATAACCCTATAAAGAGGAAATAGACCGCCAGGGTCAAGATGACGCTCGCAATAATGTCAGTTAACCAGTGTTTCACTGCTAGTAGTCTAGTTAAGACTAGTAAGCAGGTGATAATCACTGTGGAAAGATGAATTAGTGTTTTAAATAAGCCATCTTTGACCCATAGGAACTTTAATAAGACGTAACTATTGAGCAAGAAGAATGATCCACCAATGAAGACATGGCTTGAAGGATAAGAAACCTTCAAATTTTCAAATGTGCTTTCTGGAGAGTAATTAATGTGCACAAGTTCAAAGAAGCCATAAAGAATGACGACTAGAACATACGCTCCAGCAAGGAAATAGAAAATTGGATTAATCTTCTTAATTGATTTGTATTTGATGAGCTGAATTATTGCCACAGCGACAAGGATTCCCACGTATCCAAAGGATACATAAAGGAGAATGCTTGACACTGTGCGCATAAATTCATATTTACCAAACTCGGTCACGAGATCGCCAAACTTATAGTTGATACTATAAAAGCCAAGCTTTGTCCCGTTATACGAGATTGTTTGAACATCAACAGTTTTTACTAAGATTGTCCAAAGGACAAACAAAGCAAAGAAAGCGATACTTAACCAGAAGAAAACCTGTTTTTTCATTAAGCTTGTCTTGGCTCTTCCCAACTGTAGGTATATGGGTTCTTAGCATTGTTAAAGTAAGAACTATTTTGTGTTTTACTAATGGCTTTGCCATTAATGTTTCCGCTTAAAGCTGTTAAGCGGGCTTGACCTTTATCGTTCCACTTGCTTAATGCTGCATCTGCATCAAGTTCAGCGTCTTCAACAGTTGCTGTAAATGAAACATTAATATCAGCAATGAAGTGGACACGTAGTGAAGCGACTAATTTACCAAGGATATCCATTGTAATCACTTTATTGTCTTTATCAACAAGTGGATTTCCTTCTTCGTCGTAGCCGACTGGAATTTCTTTAGATACGATGGTTGCTTCAACTTCACGAAGTGCATCGATACCAGTTAATTCGTTGAGGTTTAGACCTAAACGGATGACTGAGGAATCAACGCCTTCATAGATTTCACGTCCGCAGTTAAAGCCTGTGGATGTAAATGTGTTTGTAAAGTCTCCGGCAGCAGTTTCACTGCTACTTGAGCTAGATCCACCTAAGAGGTCGGAATCAAGATAAGCATTCTTAATACCAATGACGCCACCTAAAAGGTAACGAGCGATTTCGTCGAGGAAGTTCTTACTTTCTGAACGATAATGATATGTTTTGTTATCGTAATAATAGTAACGTTTTAAGCCACCAGACCAGGTTGGTCTAGATGTTGGGTTTTTTAATGTTCTTTGAACATTAAACATTCCACTGACACCGTTATGGTTTTCATCGTTAAATGTTTCAAATGTCATTTCTGATGACATAATCTTGTCACCAGAAACGAGCACGTCTTCAGTGTAAAGACCACTGACTGGGACTGAACCGAATTTACCATAAACTTTGGCTTTTTCGCCATCAACATAGATATAGAAGTCGATGTTTGATAAATCGATATTAATGATTTTGGCGTCAACATGTGCGCTGGCGCTTAAGTGCCAATAATTTGGTTTGGTTGTATTGATACCTAAATCCAATAAGACTTTGATACCATCAAGGTTCATATATTTTTCATTAGCAACATTGGCGCGATTAATGACGGATTGATAATTTTCATCATAATCTTCAAGTTGGAAATGGAAGTTGAGTAATTTAGCATCATCTCCACTACCCATAGCAAAATTAACAACATCTAAAGATTTTAATGTTTGATTTCCAGAATCATTATTGCCATTAAAGGCAACTTCGATTGTAATATCGCTTGGTAAGCCAAGCATGACTTTAGAAATAACAATGCGTAATTTGGCACCATTATCAATGACGGAAACTTCTTTAAGAAGTTCATTACTTGTTAATCTAACATAGTCTTTACTATTAATAATGTCGCCGATTGCACCAAAGCCCATTAGTTCCATAATTGGTCCAAGGAACTTGGTGAATTTTGGTTGATTACCGTAATCGTTTGCGAATGTTTTAACGATGTCCAAAATATCACTAAATGTTTGTAAACGTAATTTACCTTTAATATTTGCGGCATTTGGATCGCCATAGACAAATAAGGCTTGGTTGTTGTTTTGACGTTTATAAGTAACGCCGTTTTGTTCATATGCCGGAACAATGTTACTTGCAACGTTAGCAATATCAACAGCCATGTCGTGTTGTGCCCAAATTGAGTTGGCACGATACTTGTATTCGTCAATGTGCATTGTTCCATAACCACGTTTAACTTCATCGTTATTGTCTAATTGACCTTCGCCAGAGAAAACTGTTCCAAGACCATTTTTATCTTTCATGGAACCAGTTACACTGAATCCAGTCTTTTTGGTTTGGATAAAGTCACTGACTTGATCAATGACATCTGGAATAAATTTCACAGATTGGTATTCAGCTTTGTTTCCAAGGCTAAGTTCGCTAAATGCAGCGGTATTAACACTCACATTGGCGGTATAATCTCCAAAGGAGATATTTGAAGCATCAATGGAGAATTTACTAATGTTACTTAAAGATTGATTATCATTATCATTAAGGATTGCCTCGACTTCTTCTAATGTTGGCGAGGTTCCAAAAACATCGTTAATATCAGCAATATTTGAATCATTTTTAATATTGATATCAACACGGGCGTTTTCACCAATACCTAATTTATTAAGATTTAAACCGACGCGAATTCCTTCATTGTCACTTTCAAGTGTTTCAAGAATATCTAAAACAAAGGAGAAATCACCTTTATCAACACATTCAACGAGTTCGTCGGTTAAGAAACTCTTTAAAGTTTCAAGAGAATCGGTGCTTTCTTCACCGCTAGTTGATTCAATCATATTTGGAATCATATCCACAATTCGATTTGTGGTTTCAGTGTCCATTTTTAACTTCATGACGGCTTTCTTGTTATGATTCACATCTTCTTGTTCGTTAAAACGAACATAACCACTTCCTTCGGCAAAGCCGAGGTCAAAGTTAGCATATTCGATATCGTTTTGACCGATAAGATCAACCTGCAAGTTGAATCCAACGTCATTAAGAGCATCGTCAAGATTTAAAACCTGTGGGTCTTCTTGAGGTTCAGAGTCAATAATATATTGACTTAAATCAAGCAACTTATCGAAGTCAACGTTGACCGAACCTTCAATTTTAGCAATATCAATGTCGTGTTTCTTATTGTCTTTTCCGTCAAGATCTAAAGCAAATTCAAATCCAAAACGTTGATGTTTGCCATCTTCTCTTAGAATAGAGAAGAGTTTGTTTGTGATACCGGTGTAGTTAAAGACTTCAACATAATCGTTTCCGCTTGCTGGGGAAACAAAGTCTTCGTAGTCTTTAAGATTAACGCGGATTCCACCTTGGATAGTGGTGTCACCAAAGGTGATTGTACCAAGATCAACATATTTTAATGTGAATTTATCATCGGTTGTGATCTTGATGCAGAAATCTCCGCCTTCTTCACCAAGAGTAAAGAGCCAGTCGGTGCCGACTTGTTCTTCTTTTGGTCCGTTAGCAAGAAGTGACATAAAGTCAAAACCACCTGTAGATGGTTCTGCATTAGCGTTTTCGTTGCTTTCTTCAGTGCTTCCGTTGATCAAGGCGTCGATTAAGCCTCCAACTTTTTCGTTAGCGAACTTACCAAGATCACGCATGAGCTTTGGTAAATCCATATTGGCATAGACAGCAAAAGCGTACCAATATTCATCAACGATCTTTTCGCCTTTGAAATCAGTCATCTTTAGCTTAAGGTCTTTTAATCCAAAATACACATCATCTTGGAAACGACCTAAAGTTAATGGAAGTTTTTTGCCGTTATAATCAGCAACAGCATTCACATTAAATTCCACACCAGATAAAGAAAGAGCAGACATTCTAAAGTCAATGTCACCTTCAACACTAACATTATTAGTGAATGAAGCGTCTTTGTTCATCTTATAGCTGACTTTGAAGTTATCAAACTGGGCGTTTAAGTATTTTGCCGCAGTGTTTTCTTCTTCGTCTAAACCAATGTCTTTGGTAATTTTAGTAACAAATTGACCGAAAGCGGTTGGTTCAGGTGTGTCGACTGAGACATCGATAAATTTGGTTCGATTTGGGGTAACAATGTAGCCACCAATAAATGTACCAACGAATGCAAGTACACCGGTTGAAATAATGGCTGCACGTTTAAGAACTTTTTTCATTCTAGGTTTCATTTTTAAGCCTCCTGATTTTTTATCGAGAAGTCGAATTCTTCATTCCATGAAGGGATTTTCATTTCCCCAACATGGTAGAAGTATTCGAGAATGTCATTTGTTTTAGCTGGGACAGGAATTCCTTCCTTTGTCGCAGTAAACGTTTCATCAATGGAGAGGTGCTTAAGAACTAAATCTTTACTCAACGTATAAGTTAGTTTGACCTCTTCAAATGGTGGGAGATTACTTAATCCAGAGAGGTTCAGCATCTGTGTCTTGTAATAGAAGGTACTGAGATTTGGATTAAGATTCATCTTGATGACAACATCGTCTCCGCGTGTTGTTCGTGAACTGTCTATCATTGTTTTATCAGAGATAACATAGATAAACATTTCATCAAGAGTTTTACCGAGATATTCCTTGTATTCCTCTTTTTCAAATGTTTTTGTAGGTGTTTGAGGAAACGTAGCGTGCTCGGAATCGCTTGGAGTTCCATCATGGACGATTATTTGGCCATCTTTACCGTGTTGGTAAGATCGTTTCGCTAAAGCGACCATTGATGAGTGCGAAATCTGATCTTCGTAATACTCATCTCCATTCTTAATGAATGCATTTCGAACGGTTTGAGTAACGATTGTCTTCGCATCTCCAATCGAATAGAAGTAGCAATTCGGCATTCGTCTGAACTTTTCAAAGGCAACGTTCATGACTTCGGCATCGGAGAAACTCTTCACTCCGTTGATGGTTTTGTCGGATAAGCCTTCATACTTTTTCCAAATGGCATCAACGTCTGGCGAGAATTCTTTTGGATCGAAGCCTGGCGGGTACATTTCGTCAATCGGGCCAATTGTCTTTTTTAGAACAATGCCAGTCCCGATACCTGCCACGGCGCAGATTCCGACTGTAAGAATATAACTGAGAAGTAGTTTTTTCATGTTCTTGTTCAGTTTTTTCTTCGTCTTTCTCCTTAAACTGCCGACCATAATAATAAATTATGTCAATGTAAAGATAACCCTATTGTGTGTATACCTTATAAATAGAACAAAGTTCTCATCAAAATAGAGCAAAAAACGCTATTCTCTAAAAAATAGAATTTATAATTCTTCTTGCATTTTCTATTCCCACATTCTATTATAAGGTCATGAAAAACATTCGTGAAATTATTGGAGAGAACCTCTCTGAGTTAAGAAAAGAAGCTAAATTAACACAACTTGAATTAGCTGAAAAATTCAATTATTCTGACAAATCTATCTCTAAATGGGAGAAAGGTGAAACACTCCCTGATATTGTCACTTTAAACGAGCTTTGTGAGTTCTATGGAGTCACTTTAGACTATCTCACACATGAGGCTACACAAGAAAATAAAAAGAAATACAAAAAGGAATCATCACGTGATCACTATAACAAAATTATCTTAACCGCTTTATTGGTTTCTGTTATTTGGATGATTGCAACAATCATCTATGTTTGGTCATTAATTAAGTTTAATAACGGTATTTGGATGGCATTTGTCTGGGCTGCTCCAGCAACATTCTTGTTCTTAACTTTTGAAAACCACCGTCATTTCCATCAAAAATCCCTTTATTTTGCTTTTACATCATGTTTCCTTTGGTCAACACTAGCAGCAAGCTTTCTGCAATCCTTAAATGACCGTGTATGGACAATCTTCCTACTTGGTATTCCAATCCAAGCAGCGTTATTCTTGTACGGAAAAATGAAACACTAAAAAAGAGAGGTTTACCTCTCTTTTATTTTCCATATTTTCTAATGTTTTCCAGATGCTGCTCTCGTGACATTTTTACACTAGCGTTTTTAAGTAATGAGTAGATCCGTCCCATCTCATCCACTGAGATAACTTTCTCCGTAAACTGAGACATAAACGATCTAAAGTCAGATAAGTTAATTACGCCATCAATATTAATTGGTCGAGCGTTATTCTGCGCCATCACTATTACAGATGTAATATGAGGCTTTTTACCAATGATATCGTGAATAGCACGAATGTGCGTATCGTTTTGGAAACAAGGGTTACGACGAAGATTTCCGTTGACGTTCCAGTATTTCTCTTGGCGACCACCTTTTACACTACCAGACCAGTTTTTCACTTCAATACAGAAGATTCCGGTTTCTCTGATTTCAATGAAATCAATCTCATGAGACATTCCGTTTGTATCAACTAAATAGGTGTTCTTTAATTCGAAGTGCGGAACCTTGGCAAAAGGTCCAGGGTTAAGGTAGGAATGAATCTTTTCTTCAGCTTCAATACCTCTTAATTTATTTTCGACATCGCGAGAAATATCTTTTATTCTAGCTTTGTTTTCTTCAGAAAGATGAGGTTTTTGCTGGGCTTTTTGTTGTTCTTCGTATTCTTCTTCATATCGACGAATTCTTCTTTCATTCGCTGACCAAATCGAATACATGACCCATGCATCGCCCCAATCAAAATTTCCATTAAATGACATAAGCTACCTCTTACAGTGTTGCCCAGAGTTGAACAGCTGTTTCTAAAACAGAATAAACACAGAAGCCTAATCCAACAACTGGGATAACCATATCAATTAGTTTGTTCTCATAACTTCTTGTGTATGAGAAAAGCATAATAATTGGAAGAATAAATAGGACTGGGAAACATTTGCCTAAACCAGTCGTTTGAACAACGGCTATTGCAGTTTCTGTTGGAATATCTCTTCTTGCAGCAAGAGATCCAGCGCAGATTGAAGCAATGACCGTGTCTAAGATAATTGCAATTACTAAAACAACACACGTTAGAATGGAGAATTGTAGGGAATTTGCGTTTGTTTTTAAATATTCATCATATTCGTCTTCAGTGTGTCCTTTATTTAAATAACGACGTTTTCTAATAGCGAAAATGAGAGTTAAAACCAGGAATGAAAATAAGAGTAATGGAGGTTTTGTGGTTAATAATGGGAAAATGTACCACGGAATAATAAATTCATCGTTGAAGAAAACGTGGAGTTTAACATAGATACATGCAAATTCATAAAGAATTGGGAGTAAGACAAATAAACGGAAAATGATTAGTTTTTTGCCTTTGAAATATTTCTTTGGTTCGTATGTTAAGAATAAATACGAAAGAGAACATAACAATAAATCAATGAAGATGTTTAAATAAACAAACTTAGATGGGTTGGAGTTTAGCAATGTTTCCAAGATCCCAGCCATGAATGGATATGCTTCGTTATCGTACTTTGTTGTGATTGTAAAATAGAAGCGGAACACAATGACATAACATGCGATTAGCATAGCTAACGCCATTAACGCGTGCGTCAGAAGGATCTTTTTCACATCTTTGTGACTTCTCATAATAATGGAGAAATTGGCTACCAAGAACATTGGAAGAGCTAGTGTTCCAATAACAGATAAAACATCACTAGCAGTTTTAAATCCTCCTCCAGCATGTTTAAAGCGAATAAAAGCTGAAAAAACGACCGACATCGCCATGCACATCATAAAAATCCACGCTAAAATACGCATATGACGGTAGGATAAAGGTCCACGATACTTAATATCGTAATCCTGGTTATGAAGATGCCATTTAATTAAATGGAATCGATTCTTTTTGGCTTTTTGAGCTTTTTCCATTGGATAAATTGTAAAGCATCATCCCTTTTTATTCAATATAGGTGATTTCACTTTATTATTAAATAATGTGAATCTATAATAATTGTTATGCAAAAGATTTTACCTATTTTAGTAAGTATTCTTGTGATTAGCGGATGCACCTCATCTCCTAAGAAACATAAACAATCTTCATCAGTTGATGAAAGGTCATCTCAAATTGTTACTTCCGGGGTTGCTCCAACTTCAGAAGGAACAAGTGCGACAAGTGCTACTACTTCCGCCACACCTAAACCAACAAGCGCGCCAACAAGCGCTTCAAAACCAACGCCAACTACAACTAGTAAACCAACATCATCAAGCACACCAGTAAGTCCTCTTCCAGGTGAATACACAATGTTTGATGCTCCTACAAATACACCTATCGAAGTTACAACTACTTTAAGCGATCCTAGTGGTGATTCTTGGTGGAACAATGATTTGAGATATGAATTTCCGACTGAAGATTGGTCTCATATTTATGGACACAATCTAACCACACCAAAATTCTATGATAATGAAGCCGGTGGTTTAAAGATGGATCAAAAATACAAAGGTTTCCAAACTCCTTTATTCCACCATACTGGAGCCAAATTAGAATTTAATATCGGTATTTCTCAAGTTAATAATGCTAGTGGCAAACCTGATACAAGTGTTCCAACAGGTTATTTCTTCTTCTATGACAAAAACGGAAACTA
>OCVV011110481.1_pt1 | contig 10028 bp, 9 predicted proteins | sample 1539721 | NCBI WGS metagenome assembly OCVV01 (sample SAMN02144230, study PRJEB22623) | gut metagenome | biome: sheep rumen | host: Ovis aries | place: New Zealand
AATCTCCTTCGTATCTATCAGCAGTATTTTATGTGCTCTAATGCGGCCCAGCTCATCCTTCGCGAATTAAAGGCAAATAAGGCTGACCTTCGGAGAATGTATGACTATGCCGTTATCCAGATAAACGATACGCATCCCACTTTGGTCATCCCGGAGCTTATAAGGATACTTACGGATGATAAGGCCATATCAATGGATGAGGCTATTGAGGTGGTAAGCAGGACATGTGCATATACCAATCACACGATACTTGCCGAGGCGCTTGAAAAGTGGCCTCTTGAGTACCTTGAGAAGGTTGTGCCCCAGCTTGTTCCGATCATAAAGGAACTCGATAAGAGAGTGCGTGATAAATATGAGGATCCGAAGGTACAGATAATCGATGAGGACGAGCGCGTCCACATGGCGCATATCGATATCCATTACGGCTTTTCGGTAAACGGTGTTGCGGCGATCCATACCGAGATCTTAAAGGATACCGAGCTTAACAGATTTTATAAGATCTATCCGGAGAAGTTCAATAACAAGACCAACGGTATCACTTTCAGAAGATGGCTTTATTCATGTAACAAGCCTCTTACAAAGCTCATCGAAGATACGATCGGAGATGGCTTTAAGAATGATGCAGATGAGCTTGAAAAGCTTCTTTCAAAGATAAATGACAGCATCTTTTTAACAAAGATTGCCGATATAAAGCAGCAGAAAAAAGAAGAACTCGCAGCTTTTGTCCTTGAAAAAGAAGGCGTAAAGCTGGATACGGAGTCGATTTTCGATATCCAGATCAAGCGTCTCCATGAGTATAAGAGGCAGCAGATGAACGCCCTTTATATCATCCACAAATATCTGGAGATAAAAGACGGTAAAAAGCCGAGCCGTCCGATCACTTTCATCTTCGGAGCCAAGGCTGCACCCGCTTATGTCATCGCACAGGATATCATCCATCTGATCTTATGCCTTGAGCAGATAGTAAACAACGATCCCGATGTATCGCCTTATATGAAGGTGGTAATGGTTGAAAATTATAATGTCAGCTATGCTGAAAAACTGATTCCCGCCTGCGATATTTCGGAGCAGATCTCTCTAGCGAGCAAGGAAGCTTCGGGTACGGGCAACATGAAATTCATGTTAAACGGAGCGGTCACGTTAGGTACTTCCGACGGAGCAAATGTCGAGATACATGAGCTTGTCGGAGATGAAAATATATATATCTTCGGCGAGAAGAGCGAGCAGGTCATCGGACATTATGAGAAGAAGGATTATGTATCAAAGAAATATTACGATAATGATCCGATGATAAAGCAGGCAGTCGATTTTATAATCAGCAAAGAGATGCTCAAAGTCGGAGATAAGACCAATTTAAAGAGACTCTATGATGAGCTCTTAAAGAAAGACTGGTTTATGACACTCCTCGATCTTCGCGATTATACGGTCACAAAGGATCGTATGTTAAACGATTACGAAGACAGGGATAAATGGAAAAAGATGATGCTCGTTAATATAGCAAAAGCCGGATTCTTCTCATCGGACAGAACGATCGAAGAATATAACAGGGATATCTGGCATTTAAGTAAGGGGAATGAATGAGAGGCGCAGGAATCTTATGTCCCGTATTTTCCCTGCCGTCACCGTACGGTATAGGAACATTCGGGAAAAGTGCATATGAATTTGCGGATAAGTTAAAGAAAGCAAAACAGTCCTATTGGCAGATACTGCCGTTAGGTCCGACGGGCTATGGGGATTCACCCTATCAGTCTTTCTCTACCTTTGCAGGGAATCCTTATTTTATCGACCTTGATATATTAAGGGAAGAAGGATTGCTTACGATCACGGAATGCGAGGAAGTCGTGGTGAGCCGTGATCCTTCCGATATCGATTACGAGAAAATGTATTATACGAGATTCCCCGTTTTAAAGAAGGCCTATGCCAGGTTCAAGGGAAGAGAGGACGGTAAATACAGATCTTTCATCAAGGATAATTCCTTTTGGATAAATGATTATGCCCTTTATATGGCCGTAAAGGATTCGTTTAACGGCAAGGCATTTACCGAGTGGGATGAAGATATAAGGTTCAGGAAAAAAGCCGCTTTAAAGAAATATAAAGAGGAACTCTCCGAGGAGATCGGATTTTATATATTCCTCCAGTTTGAGTTTTTTACCCAGTGGAGCAGGCTTAAAAAATATGTCAATGATCTCGGGATAAAGATAGTCGGAGATATCCCGATCTATGTTGCTTTTGACAGTGCCGATACATGGTCGGAGCCGAAGCTCTTTCAGCTTGATAAGGAGGGACTCCCGATAGCTGTGGCAGGCTGTCCTCCGGATGCGTTTTCGTCGCTCGGACAGCTCTGGGGCAATCCTTTATATGACTGGCCTTATCATAAAAAAACCGGATATAATTGGTGGATCAAAAGGATAGAGAACTGCTTTAAATTATATGATGTCGTTCGCATAGATCATTTCAGAGGCTTTGATTCTTATTATGCGATCCCTTACGGGGATGATACAGCCAAGTTCGGACATTGGGAAAACGGACCCGGAGAAGAGCTTTTTAAGACATTTAAAAAGGAGCTCGGAAATATAGATGTGATAGCCGAGGATCTCGGATTTTTGACCAAGTCTGTAAGAAAGCTTGTTAAAAAGACGGGCTATCCCGGAATGAAGGTCCTTCAGTTTGCATTTAATGATTATAAGGACAGTGAGTACCTTCCTCACAGGATCCCGAAGAATTCCGTGGTATATACCGGGACTCATGATAACGAGACTACTCTTGGATGGGTCAGGAACCTTAAAAAGAAGGATGCAGCGTTTGTTAAGGGATATTTCGGCATGCATGATGAGGCCGATGAAAAGGATATCGCCGATATGATGGTACGCTTTGCGATGATGTCTACGGCAGATACCTGCATAATCCCGATCCAGGATTACCTTTTATCAGGAAACGAGGCCAGGATAAATACTCCTTCCACTCTCGGAACGAACTGGAGATGGAGATTAGTGCCGGATCAGATCGACGATGATGTTATAAAGAAGATAAAAGCCCTTACGCTCATAAGCTTCAGGGCAGGAAAATACGCGAAGAAAAAGAAAAAGAAGTCGGGCAAAAAAGAAGCCGGAGCCAAAGACGGCAGATCCCGTGAGGTGAAGGCGGATGAATGAAAAAGAGGTACAGTGCAAAAACTGCGGAGCACTGTTTGATCCTTCCAAAGAAGCATGTCCTTTTTGCGGAGCTCTTTTCTATCCCGGTGCGGAGAAGGAATATCTTAAAGCGGTCGAAGGAATTAAAGACGAAATGGCCGAAACATCCGATGATTCATTTGAAGGATTTGTGGATGAGACAAAGAAGGGATTTAAGACTGTTTTGATCACCATTGTTGTGACAGGGATCATCCTTGCACTTCTTTATCTTGCCTATACAATGATCCATAGGCATATTTTCGGATATTAGGAGAAATATGACACTTATAAAATGCGGGTTCTGCGGAGCCAATATAGATATTAACGCCGAGGTTTGCCCTTACTGCGGGATGAAGAAAAGTCAGTTTCAGGCCCACAGAGAGGACATGAAAAAGTTACAGGCGGACTATATAAAGACAAAAGAGACAGCAGTAAAGGAAAATGTCAGCTTTTCAAAGAAAGCTGCATACGCAGTCATGCTGTCTTTTATTTTGGTTGCCTGCCTGGTCGTATTTATAGCTCTTACCCAGAACTATCAGATACACAAGGCGTTTGCAAAAAGGTCAAATGAAAAGAATGCCGAAAAGCATATTTCCATACTTAAGGATCTTGAGGAAAATGAAGAGTACGAGCTGTTTACGTCATATGTCCTGGAGAACGACCTTTCTTACAATATACGTGATGAGAAAAGTGTATTTTACGAATATAAGGCATTAAACAGGCTGGCCGATCATTATGCCACATGTATGACAAAACTGTATGATATCCCGTTGCTTGGAACGGAAGGCGACTATTATGAGGACGGATATTCCGAAGGCAATATCAAATATATCGCCGAGAACTACGAGACGTTTGAAAAGGTGTATGAGCAGTTTTTAGAGGAGTCGGATCCCGAGTATAAATATCCGACATATTCAAAAGAAGCGCTGAGTAAGGAGCATCTTGAGAGCATGGAAAAGATGCGAAAAAGATTAAGAGAAGAATATTCCTATATCTTAAGGCTTGATGAAGAGGAACAGGAACAGTTCTTTGACGGCACACCGGCGCAGAGACTTTTGATCACCGAAACGAAGATAAGACAGATAGAGGAGGAAAGACGTGAAAAATACGGACAGAGTAAGTAGCGGCGGCGGACGTATTGCCACGATATTCTTAGTGATATCAAGTATCCTCCTTGTGGTCCTTATCTTTATATTTTTCCTGATAATGAAGGATTATGCTCCGGCAAACAGGATCTCAGGTGCTGACAGATTTGAATATTATCTGAGGGACAAACAATACAGGGATATCCATAATTACGTAGCTCGCAACAGGGCGGTAGAAGGAAAGATGGATACTGATGATGCCGAGCTTTCAAAGTATTATGCGATCGCGGATTATTACGAATACAGCATAAGTGAAAAAGCAGCTCTTAAAGCCGGCGATATGAGCGCGGCGGAAAAATACGGAACGAAGGCGGAAGATGCCGCGGGCAAGATGGGCGATCTTAACTACGCAAAGGATGATATAGATAAGATTCTGGAGGATTTTTGATCATGGGAAAACTTTTTCTGTTTTTAGCTGACGGATGTGAAGAGTGCGAGGCACTTATCACGGTGGACATTTTAAGAAGGGCAAAACTCGATGTTGTAACGGTCTCGATAAACGGGACGGATGAGATCGTAAGCTCTCACGGAATAAGCGTTAAGGCGGATGCAAAGATCGAAGATATCGATTTTGAAAATGCTGATATGCTTATCCTGCCCGGAGGCATGCCCGGCACGACAAACCTTGAAAAATGCGAAAAGCTCATGGAGCAGGTAGATGCATTTAACGAGGCAAAAAGACCGATAGCCGCCATCTGCGCAGCTCCCGGGATATTCGGAAGACGCGGGATCCTGGAAGGAAAGAAAGCGACAAGCTATCCTTCCGTTACCGATCAGTTAAAAGGTGCAACGGTCCTTACCGATAAGGTCGTAACGGACGGACATATAACAACAAGCCGCGGCCTTGGCACAGCCATCGATTTCGGACTTGCGATCGCTGAGCGCTTCTGCGGGAGGGATGTTGCGGAGGATATTGCCAGGAGTATCGTGTATAGATAAAAAGGATGATCTATGGAGATAGAACGCAAATTTACCGTAAAAAGCATACCCAAGGATATCGACTCATACGAGAGCATTCTGATGGAGCAGGCTTATCTTTGCACGGATCCCGTGGTAAGGATAAGGCGGGAGAATGACAGATATGTTCTTACGTATAAGGGAAGCGGTCTCATGGCCAGGGAGGAATATAATCTCCCTCTTAATGAGAGCGCTTTTTTACATCTGCTTCCCAAGGCTGACGGTGTTATCGTAAGGAAAAGACGATATCTGATCCCCGAAAAGGACGGGCTTACGATAGAGCTCGATGTTTTTAAGGAGCCTGTGGATCTTATAATGGCAGAGGTGGAATTTTCATCAGTGGAGGAAGCGGATGCCTATATTCCGCCGAAGTGGTTTGACAGGGATGTTACGGATGATCCCGATTATCACAACTCAAATATCGCAAGCGGACGTTCGGGGCTTGTAAAATAATGACATGATTATAAAAAACGCGAGTTGTTCGATTGATTATATTCCGATATGTGTTATAATGATTGTGGTAGTGTCACTTTGACAGGACTATTTAAGACGGACATCGGCGATCTGTCGGGACTTATCGCAGAATCCCGCACAGGGCATGCATGAATATTTATAGGTTACAAAACAATTAAAAGGGGGGAATACACATGAAATTTCTCAAAAACATTAACGTCAGGATCAAACTTTTGATCATTTCCGTTCCATTGGCGATATCGCTTCTTGTTGCCGTAATTATGATGGGCGTGGAAATGAACAGTACCGAAAAGGAACTGACAAGTATCTACTATGAGACCTTATATAAGGCTTCGGATGCGATCATAAATGCCGACCGTGATTTTTATCAGGCCAGGGTTGACATGCTGGCTGTCAACGCAAGTGCTTCCGACGCGGAATATAAAGAAAATAAGGATTCATATGTGGAAAATATGCAGCAGACGCATGACGGAGTCATAGAGGCTGCCGGCATCGCAGAAACATTTCCCGAGCTTTATAATATGGTTCCCCAGGGAAAGGATGCCAGCATAAGCACTTTAAAAGATGTTTTCCTTGAGCATTATGAAAAGGCTTTTGCAGAGGGGAATAACGGTAATACCGGTAATTACATAGTTGAATTCGATCTGGCCCGCGATGCCATAAACGACATGAGTGAGATCGTAGAAGAGTGGGCGGTTGAAGAGTATAAAGCTCTTCAGACAGAGATAAGGACCAAGATAATAATCGTATCCGTTGTCTTCGGTCTGCTTATGGTTCTTCTTGGAATTATTGTTGTTGCCGTTATCCGCGGAATAAGGCTTGGAATAAAAAGTGCCACGGATGATTTAAAGGAAGTTGCTTCGGGTAATCTCAATCTTACCTTTCTTGATGATTCCGTATTTGGCAAAGATGAAGTAGGCCAGATGCAGAAAGCCACCAAGGATCTGGTTGTACGCTTACAGCAGATCATGTCCAAGTCCAATACGATGGCTGCCCAGCTTGCTAGTGCGGGAAGCGAGCTTGCAACATCTTCGGGTCAGGCCAGCCAGGCATCAAGTCAGGTTACCGAGGCTGTGGATGATATCAGCAAGGGTGCGGTATCACAGGCGGAGAGTGTTGAGAGCGCAGCCGGGAATACACAGGATATCGGAAATGACATTGAAGTCATCGCTCAGAATGTGGAGCAGCTTGACGGATATGCTTCGAGCATGAAGACAAGCTGCGAAGAGGCAATGGATGCTCTTAATAAGCTGCTTATCCAGAGCCAGGATGTTCAGAATTCGGTTCATGATATCGGACAGACGATAGAGTCCACAAACGAGTCCGCTAACGGAATACACGAATTTGTTAAGGCAATTACCGATATAGCAAGCCAGACAAATCTCTTATCCCTTAATGCTTCTATAGAGGCGGCAAGAGCCGGAGAAGCGGGAAGAGGATTCGCGGTAGTAGCACAGGAGATCGCAGCTCTTGCGGATCAGTCAAGCAAGTCGGCTCAGGAGATAGGACATATAGTAGAGAGGCTCCTTGCCGATGCATCCGCATCCGTTTCCGTTATGGCCAGACTTAATGAGAGCTTTGAAGTTCAGTCCAGACAGATGGAAGAGACAAGAAGCAATATGGAATTTATGGCTCAGGGCGTTGATAATGTTGCGATAAGCAGTGAGGCCATTGCAAGTAAGGTTGCAGGTCTTTCCCAGGCCAAGGATACACTGGTTGAGATCGTTTCCGACCTTTCCGCGATATCCGAAGAGAATGCTGCTTCCACCGAGGAGACAAATGCTTCCATGCAGGAATTAAACGCTACATTCTCGCTTATCAGTGAATCGGCCGACTCGCTCCAGGCTCTCGCAGGAGATCTTACCGAGACGATTAGCTACTTTAACTGATAACCTGATAAGGGAAAACGCATAGAATAATTAAAGAAAATAAATTCGGCAGCTGCATATGATGCAGTTGCCGTTTTTAGTTCAGGTTAAGGGCGTCGGGAGTCTGTGAAAAAAAGCTGTAAAAATATAATAGTTATGTATTATGGAGGTCAAGCAAAAAATGCTACATTTTTCCCGGTTTATTCATCTGTGTAGCATTTTTGGAGGTGCTCAAGCAAAAAATGCTACATATTTTCCCGGTTTATTCATCTGTGTAGCATTTTTGGAGGAGGTCAAGCAAAAAATGCTACATATTTTCCCGGTTTATTCATCTGTGTAGCATTTGAGGTTTGGCTCAACCGGAGAATGCAAACAATCATCTAAGCAAACCACGCTTTGTCTTAGTCTTTTATCCTACTGTAATATAATTATATACCATTTTTATCATAATTCTTGACGAAATCAATGGGATCAGGTATAGCCAAAACGAGCTGGACAACGGTAATCTTACCGCATACAGCTCGTCAATTATCTTAGGATATCTTATTTACAGAAAAACTATCACGCACTTGGCGTCGGTAAAACAGATGATCTGTGTGGATCAGAACCAGCCTTTATAATTCTGACAATAGATATACTGGAATTCTTCGTCTGACTTTGTTAAGTAGATGATTCCCTCTATCAGACCGATGATCGAGATCACGGATGCACCTATACCGCAGGTTGCAAGTGAGATCACGAGCATTATGACTCCTTCTTTTGTATATCCCAGATAAAATTTGTGAATGCCGAGTCCTCCTAAGAATATACCGAGGAGTCCGGCTGCGACTCTGTCTTTCTGACTCATATGAGATTCTCCTTTACAACTTTATAAAACAAATATATTCTATCAGTTTTTGTGCGTTATTGCAATCGTGGAAAAACATTGCAGAGAGTTTCTTTTTTTGCCGGTTTCTAGAAGTTTATGTCAAAAAAAGAGCCGTATCCTCATCCGTATACTTATTGATTTGATGAATGTTTATAGAATATTTATGTAATTAATAAAAAGTTATTAGCACTCTCTGTTGAAGAGTGCTAATTTTTGTGTTATTATTTATTCAGATTTCCGAAAAGGGGAGGCGATCGATATGAACGTACAGAAATTTACACAGAATTCAATAGAGGCCGTTAACGGCTGCGAAAAGCTGGCTTATGAATACGGAAATCAGGAGATAGAACAGGAACATCTGCTCTTATCGCTGATAAGTCTGCCGGACAGCCTTATCTTAAAGCTCATCGAAAAGATGGGGATCGATACGGGGCATTTTACCGAATTTGCAAAGGGCCTGGTCGATAAGAGAGTTAAGGTCTCGGGCGGAGATCTTCGGATGGGAGCAAAGCTTAACAAAGCTTTGGTTTCTGCCGAAGATGAAGCTAAGCAGATGGGAGATGAATATGTTTCGGTAGAGCATCTCTTTTTATCCATGTTAAAATATCCGAACTCCGGTATCAAAGACATGATGGATGAATACGGGATAAACAGGGAGAGATTCCTTCAGGCTCTGTCTACCGTAAGAGGCAATCAGAGGGTTACGAGCGATAATCCCGAGGCGACATATGATACGCTTGAAAAATACGGCGAGGATCTTGTTGAAAAAGCAAGCAGGCAGAAACTTGATCCCGTCATCGGACGAGACAGTGAGATCAGAAATGTCATAAGGATATTATCGAGAAAGACAAAGAACAATCCGGTTTTAATCGGTGAGCCCGGTGTCGGTAAGACAGCTGTAGTTGAGGGCCTTGCGCAGAGGATAGTGCGAGGAGACGTACCTGCTTCGCTTAAGGATAAAAAGATATTTGCTCTTGATATGGGCGCGCTCATCGCAGGAGCAAAATACAGAGGCGAATTTGAGGAAAGATTAAAGGCCGTGCTCGAAGAGGTTAAGGGAAGTAACGGTCAGATCATATTATTTATCGATGAGCTCCATACGATAGTGGGTGCCGGAAAAACGGACGGAGCGCTTGATGCGGGAAATATGTTAAAGCCCATGCTTGCAAGGGGCGAGCTTCACTGCATCGGTGCGACCACCTTGGATGAATACAGACAGTATATTGAAAAGGATCAGGCCTTAGAGAGGCGTTTTCAGCCCGTACTCGTGGATGAGCCTACGGTTGAAGATACGATATCCATCTTAAGGGGACTTAAGGAAAGATATGAGGTATATCACGGAGTTAAGATCCTTGATAATGCGCTAGTAAGTGCGGCGGTACTCTCAAACAGATATATTTCCGACAGGTTCCTTCCTGATAAGGCGATAGATCTTGTGGACGAGGCTTGTGCCCTCATAAAGACGGAGCTTGATTCCATGCCGACTGAGCTTGATGAGGAGAACCGTCGTATCATGCAGCTTGAGATTGAAGAGGCTGCTCTTAAG
>OCVV011347085.1_pt1 | contig 10028 bp, 7 predicted proteins | sample 1539721 | NCBI WGS metagenome assembly OCVV01 (sample SAMN02144230, study PRJEB22623) | gut metagenome | biome: sheep rumen | host: Ovis aries | place: New Zealand
CCGACGCCACCTGTGGATCGACACCCTCCTCGCCGTACACCAAGGGCAGCAACCCTTCTGGCTCCTCCAAGCCTCCCTCCTCCTCCGACTCCACGCCGGCCCCCTCCACCTCGACCTCCAGCAACTCCTCCAGCACTCCACCGACGCCCTCCAGCTGCCCCTCCCCCTCTGGGCCACCAAAAACTCCATCTACGCCGACTTCCCACTCTTCGGCCGCACCCTGCGCGCCCAACTGGGCGTCGACCTCCGCTACCACACACCCTACCACGCCCCCCTCTACGACCCCGCCTCCGGACTCTTCCTCCAGCAGGACCAACTCACCGTCGGCGGATACCTCTGGGCCGACGCCTTTATCAACCTCCAAGTCAAACGCGCCAGCATCTACCTCAAAGCCGGCCACCTCAACGCCCTCTGGGAAACACCCGCCACCTACCTCCTCCTACCCCACTACCCCGGCCAAGCATTCGGCCTCCAATGGGGCCTCCTCTGGACCTTTTTCGACTAACATAATCACCAACCACTAATCACCATGAACTGGAAAGACGAATATAAACGAAAAGTAAGCAAACCCGAAGACGCCATCAAAGACATCCACGATGGCGATTGTGTCGTCCTCGGCCACGCCGCCGCCGTGCCCAAAATCATCCCCAACGCCATGGCCGAACACTGCGAAGACTACAACGACGTCCTCATCTTCCACATGACCACCCTCGGCGACAACCCTCTCCTCCACCCACGCTGCTACGGCCACTTCCGACACGTCAGCAACTTCCTCAGCGGCAACTCACGCGACGCCGTCAACCACCTCGAAGGCGACTTCTTCCCTGCCTACTTCCACGACGTCCCTGAAATGATCGGCGACGAAATCCCCTGCGACGTCGCCGTCTTCCAGGCCACACCACCTAACGACGAAGGCTACTGCTCCCTCGGTCTCTCCTGCGACTACGCCCTCGCCGCCATCCGACGCGCTCGCTCCGTCATCATCGAAACCAACGAACTCATGCCCTTCTCCTTCGGCAACACCATGATCCACGTCTCCCAAATCGACCACATCATCCCCTGTGCCTACCAGCTCCCCGAACTCCACAGCGTCGCACCCTCCGATGTCGAACTCGCCATCGGGCGCCACTGCGCCTCCCTCGTCACCGACGGCTCCACTCTCCAACTCGGCATCGGCGCCATCCCAAACGCCGTCCTCGCCGAACTCACCGACAAAAACGACCTCGGCATCCACTCCGAAATGTTCTCCGACGGCGTCGCCGACCTCATCAAAGCCGGCAACATCAACGGCTCTCGCAAAACACTCCACCGCGGAAAAGTCGTCGCCACCTTCATCATGGGTAGCCGACAACTCTACGACTTCGTCGACGGCAACCAAGACATCGAACTCTACCCCGTCGACTACACCAACGACCCCATCATCATCGCACAACAATACCGAATGGTCTCCATCAACTCCTGCCTCGAAGTCGACCTCATGGGTCAGGTCGCCAGCGAAACCATCGGCATGCGACAGTACAGCGGCATCGGCGGACAGATCGACTTCGTCCGAGGCGCCTCCATGGCCCGCGAAGGCAAAAGCATCATCGCCATGCCCTCCACCGCCGCCGGCGGCACCATCTCCCGCATCAAACCCTTCCTCACACCTGGCTCCGCCGTCAGCACCACCCGCAACGACGTCAACTACCTCGTCACCGAATACGGCATCGCCAGACTCAAAGGCCGCACACTCCAGCACCGCGCCGAAGACCTCATCCGTATCGCCCACCCCGACTTCCGCCCCTCCCTCATCGAAGAATACGAACGCCGCTTCCAGTGCAAATACAAACCCGAGTAACCCTCTCGGCATCCCTAACACAGAAGGCCCCGCCGCAAGGTGGGGCCTTCCTCTATAAAAACGTTGACAAACTTTCTTACTCGGCTGCGCTGATAAACGGGTACTTGTAGTCGCGCGCAGGGTCGAACGTCTCCTTGATCGCCTGGGGCGACGTCCAACGGATCAAGTTCAGGTACGATCCCGCCTTGTCGTTGGTACCGCTGGCGCGGGCACCGCCGAAAGGCTGCTGACCCACCACGGCTCCCGTGGGCTTGTCGTTGAAGTAGATGTTGCCGGCGGCGTTCTTCAGCAGGTCATAACCCGTGCGGAGAGCCTTGCGGTCCGTGGCGAAGATAGCACCCGTCAGGGCGTAGGGCGACGTGCTGTCGCACAGCTGGCAGGTCTTCTCGTAGTCCTTGTCCTCGTAGACGTAGATCGTAATGATGGGTCCAAAGATCTCCTCGCACATGCTCTTGTAGTCGGGCTTCTTGGCCAAGATCACCGTAGGCTCCACAAACCAGCCCTTCTTCTTGTCGCACTTGCCGCCGAAGATCACCTCGGCGTCCTTGCTCTTCTTGGCGTGGTCGATGTAGGACTTGCACGTGTCGAACGACGCCTCGTCGATCACCGCGTTGACGAAGGCCGAAAAGTCGCGCACATCGCCCATCTTGATCTCCTTCAGCATCTTGCCGACGATCTTCTCCACCTTGGGCCACATCGAGGCAGGCACATAGGCACGGCTGGCGGCCGAACACTTCTGACCCTGGAACTCAAAGGCGCCGCGCACGATAGCCGTAGCCACCTGGTCCGGGTCGGCGCTCTTGTGCACCATGATAAAGTCCTTGCCGCCCGTCTCGCCGACGATCTTCGGGTAGCTCCTATACTTATCGATATTCTGGCCGATAGCCTTCCAGAACCCCTTGAAGGTGGCGGTGCTGCCCGTGAAGTGCACACCCGCCAGGTTCTCGTCGGCAAAGGCCACCTTGCCGATCAGCGACCCGCTGCCGGGCAGGAAGTTGATCACACCGTCGGGCAGGCCGGCCTCTTTGTAGATCTTCATCAGGATATAGTTGCTCAGCAGAGCCGTCGTCGACGGCTTCCAGATGCACACATTGCCCATCAGCACGGGGCTCAGGCACAGGTTCGAAGCGATGGATGTGAAATTGAACGGCGTGATGGCGAACACGAAGCCCTCCATGGCGCGGTAGGTCACATAGTTCAGCGTCCCCTTGTCGCTGCAGGGCTGGTCGCTGTAGATCTGACTGGCGTAGAAGGTGTTGTAGCGCAGGAAATCCACCAGTTCACACGCCGAGTCGATCTCTGCCTGCATCGTCGTCTTGCCCTGGCCCAGCATGGTGGCGGCGTTGATCAGGTAGCGGTACTTGCCGCTGATCAGCGTGGCAATCTTCATCATCACGCTCGCACGATCCATCCAGGGCGTCTCCGCCCACTCCTGACGGGCCTTCAGCGCGGCTGCAATAGCGGCTTTCACCTCCTTCTCCCCCACCTTGTGGTAGCGCGCCAGCACATGGTGATTCTCCGTGGGCATCACCACCTCGCCCATGTCTTTGGTCTTCACCTCCTTGCCACCGATGATGGCGGGAATTTCGGTCACCTTGTTGTAGAGCTCGTCCAGCGCTTTGCGGATCTCTTTACGCTCGGGGCTGCCGGGAGCGTAGCCTTTCACGGGCTCGTTCTCGGGTTTCGGGAACATGAAAATGCTGTTGTTCATTGTGCTTATTTGTTTGATAATAAATTATGTGCATTGTCATCCCACGCTCGGTTCACCTCGCTCCTATCAGGGTGCAAATATACAAATAAGACTCCAATCGGCAAAAAAAAGTTTTCAACAGCCCCTTTCCTTCCTTTTGCGGAAGGACGAAAAGCACTGATACTTAGCTATGTAAACACTACTGGAGCAACTCAAGGGCACGTTGGAAGCCAGGGTCGGCCTCCTTCATCACCTTGTAGTAGTACTCGATGCCAAACAGATTGCGAGCCACCTGGGCCTTCAGCATGAGCCACATGTAGCGGTCGCTGTGGGCCGTGCGCTCGGGTTGGGCGGCCTCCTTCTCGGTGTCGCGCACCACCCCCTGCTCGAGGGCCGCGGCCGTGAGCAGGCTGTCGAGCCCCAGCGAGTCGTAGTGCTGGAGGAAAAGGTCAAAGTTCTTCACCTCGGCGTCGCGGCGATGGCGGTCGGCCCACTGCATGGGGAAACTGTTGAGGATGCCCTTGCCGCGCAGCGAGATGTAGTAGTCGGAGAGGCGCATCGTGTCCATCGGCACGAAGACGTCGGGCATGATGCCGCCGCCGCCGTAGACGGTGCGGCCGCCGCTGGTGGTGAAGCGCAGCGAGTCGGCGAAGTGGATCGAGTCGGCGCTGACCAACTCGCCGTGGAGGTAGCGCTCGTTGATGTCCTGACGGTAGGCTTCGCTGCCCTCGTCGTAGGGGCGCTGTATGCAGCGTCCGCTGGGCGTGAAGTAGCGCGCCGTGGTGAGCCGCAACTGACTCCCGTCCTTGAGGGGGAACATGCGCTGCACCAGGCCCTTGCCGAACGAACGGCGACCGACGACCAGGCCGCGGTCCCAGTCCTGGATGGCCCCGCTGACGATCTCGCTGGCCGAGGCGGATCCCTCGTCGATGAGCACCACGAGGCGGTGGCCGACGATGGTACCGTCGGCGGATCGTTCGGCACGGAACGTGCCGCGACCGTTGGCTCGGTAGTCCTGCCGCGGCGTGCGGCGCCCCTCCTGGTAGACCACCAGCTGGCCGCGCTCGAGGAACTCGTTGGCCAGCCCGTGGGCAATGTCGAGGTAGCCGCCCGTGTTGCCCCGCAGGTCGAGAATCAAAGCCGTCATGCCCTGCTTGCGCAGCGAGCGGACCGCCTTGCGGAACTCGTCGACCGAGGTGCGGGCAAAGCGGATCAGGCGCACATAGCCCACCGTGTCGTTGGCCATGAAGTAGGTGTCGATACTATAGATGGGGATCTTGTCGCGCACGATGTGGAAGGTGTAGACCGAACCCTGACGCATGATTTCGACCACGACGGTGGTGCCCTTCTTGCCGCGCAGGTGGCGGAAGACGAAGTCGTTGCGGGCACTGTCGCCCGTAGCGTCGATGCCGTCGATGCGCACCAGCTTGTCGCCGATCATGACACCTACCTTCTCGCTGGGGCCGCCATCGATGACGCTCTGCACCACGATGGTGTCGTTGACGATCTGGAACGAGATGCCCACCCCCTCGAAGTTGCCCTGCAACCCCTCGTTGGCGCGGGCCACATCGCTGGCGGGAATGTAGACACTGTGGGGGTCGAGAGCGCGGAGCATGGCGTTGATGGCCTCGGTGCCCATGCGCTCCATGTCGGGCGTCTCGGTGTAGTTGCCGTCGATCAGCCGCATCACCTCGCCCACACGCTGCTCGCCACGGGTGGCCGTGTCGGGCACAACGACGACTTGGCCCATGGCACTGTGCGTGACCAGGGCTGCAAAAAAGAGGGTCAGTACAATAGATTTGGTCTGTTTCATTTCGCAATAGTCCTTTCGCGGTTCCCACCGCTCGATACGGTTCCCGGCCCGAGGGCCGCTTCTCACTTCCCCTGCCCGGCGGGCATCTGCTGGCTGAGGCAGTGGAACGAGCCGAGGCCCCAGATGATGTCGGTCGAGTCGATGCCCACCACCTCGCGGTCGGGGAAGCAGGCCTCGAGGATATAGGCCGCCTCGTTGTCGGTCAGGCAGCGGTAGGTGGGGAAGATCACCTTGCCGTTGGCCAGGTAGAAATTGGCGTAGGAGGCCGGCAGACGCTGTCCTTCGTAGAAGACGACGTCGGGCATGGGCAGCTCCACGATGTCGGGCTGCTTGCCGTTGGCCAGGCGTGCGCGCTTGAGGATGCGGAGGTTCTTCTGCAGGGGCTCGTAGTTCTCGTCCCAGGTGTCGGTCTCCACGGCGGTGATGATGGTGTCGGGACCGACAAAGCGCGACAGGTCGTCGACGTGGCCGTCGGTGTCGTCGCCCACGATGCCGTCGGCCAGCCAGATGATATTGTCCACCCCGTAGTAGTCGCGCAGGTAGCCTTCGATCTGATCCTGGTTCAGGTGGGGGTTGCGGTTGGGGTTGAGCAGGCACGACGTGGTGGTCAGCAGGTCGCCGCAACCGTTCACATCGATGGAGCCACCCTCCATGACGATGCCGGGCGAGAAGAGGGGCATGTCGGGGAAGAGGTCGTGGATGCGCACCGGCACCTCGGTGTCGAGCTCGTAGGGGTACTTGCCGCCCCAGGCGTTGTGGTTCCAGTTGACGATGGCCCTCGGCAGGGCGGCGTCGCGGTTGAGCAGGAACGCCGGCCCGTGGTCGCGGCACCAGGCGTCGTTGCTAGCGATGATGTGGAGGCAGATGTTCTCCATTCGGGTACCGATGGCCTGCAGTTCGTGGGCCACACGGTCGCGCATCGCCTCGTCGTCGACGTTGATATGCACCGTCTCACCCTCGGCGAGGGTCTTGACAAAGAGGTGGTACGAGGGGTAGATGGTTTCGATCTTGCCGGGCCACGAGTCGGGGTTCTTCGGGTAGGTGAGCCAGGTGGCCTCGTGGCGTGCCCACTCGGCGGGCATGTAGTAGCCTTGTTCTTTCGGAGTCATCAGTCGATATAACGTTTGGTGATGTCGCCATAGGAGTCGATGCGGCGGTCGCGCAGGTAGGGCCAGTGGCGGCGATAGTGATCGGTCTCGTCGAGGTCGAGGGTGGTGATGTGCGTGGCCTCGTCGTAGTGCGGCGCCTGGTAGAGGACGCGTCCGAAGGCGTTGGTCACGAAGCTGCCGCCCCAGAACTGCATGCCGCCCTCGCGGCCGGTGCGGTTCACGCTGACCACCGGCACCCCGTTGGCCACGGCGTGGCTGCGCTGGATGGTCTGCCAGGCGGCATACTGCTCGCGGTTGTCGTGCTCCTTCTGGCGCACATCCCAGCCGATGGCCGTCGGGAAGAAGAGGATCTGCGCACCCTTGAGCGCCGTGATGCGGGCCGCTTCGGGGTACCACTGATCCCAGCAGATGAGGACGCCGATGGTGGCGAAGCGGGTCTTGAAGACCTTGTAGCCCAGGTCGCCGGGAGTGAAGTAGAACTTCTCGTAGTAGCCCGGATCGTCGGGGATGTGCATCTTGCGGTACTTGCCCAGGTAGGAGCCGTCGGCGTCGATGACGGCAGTGGTGTTGTGGTAGAGGCCTTCGGCGCGCTTCTCGAACATCGAGCACACCAGCACCACGCCCAGTTCCTTGGCCAGGGCCATGAAGTGCTGCGTCGTGGGCCCTTCCGGAATAGGCTCGGCCAGACGGAAGTTCTCGTAGCGCTCCTCGTCGCAGAAGTAGAGCGACGCGAAGAGCTCCTGCAGACAGATGATCTGCGCTCCGCCGGCAGCCAGTTCGCGCACCTTCTCGGTGTAGCGTTCTATATTCTGTTGCTTGTCCTCCACGCAGCTCATCTGCGCGATTCCGACTTTCACTTTGTTCATTTCAGACAATATTTTGAGAATGCAAAAATACACAAAAAAATCCATTCCGCCGCCAACACCCCTCTTTTTTTCCACTATTTCCAGCCATCGCGCTGGCAATCAACATCCTACACACCCTCCCCCAAGCCGCCGTTTCGCCCCACCCACTCTGCATCCCCTCTGCATCCCCTCTGCATCATCTCTGCATCATCTCTGCATCCCCCCCAGGCATCATCCAGGCATCATCCAGGCATCATCTAGGCATCATCCAGGCATCATCCAGGCATCATCCAGGCATCATCTAGGCATCATCTAGGCATCATCTAGGCATACATGCATCCCGAATGCATGGCTGACGGAGCGATCGTCGGTGGAAAAAAGCCATAAAATAATGAACCAATACAATAAAAGCGGCGCCACGCCGTTAAGCCTTCTGTTATGACAAAGAAGGCACTCATAGCGACAGCGGCCCTGATGCTGCTGGCAGCGGCGCCGGCAGCGGCACAAGGCCTGCTGGCCAAGGGCATCGGCGCCGAGCAGAAGGGGCTGACCGACCTGGCCGAGGACTACTACCGCCAGGCCGCCGACACCAGCGCCACGGCGCGCCTGCACCTGGGCATGCTGCAGGAGGAGCGCGAACGCTACGCCGACGCGGCCCGCTGGCTGGCGGCGGCCGACAGCAGTGCCTTGGCCCTGAGCCACCTGGCCCTCTGCCAGGCCGAGCTGCGACAGTGGGCCGACGCCAAGCGCAGCGCCGAGAAGGCCATCGAGCTGGCCGACACCGCCGCCCACAGTGTGCGCAGCAGCGCCATGGCCTCGCTGGCCCTGGTCTACTGCGCCGAGCAGAGCTTCACCAACGCCCTCCACTGGGCCCGCCAGGCCGCCGCCGAGGATCCCCGTTCGGCCCGCGCCCGCAACGTCAAGGGGGTGGTGCTCTACAGCCGCGGCAACGAGAACGAGGCCATCGCCGCCTTCCGCGAAGCCCTCAAAGTCGACCCCGCCAACGTCGACGCACACTTCAACCTGGGCACCATCTACTGCCGCCGCAACAACCACGACCTGGCCATCACCACCCTCCGCAACGGGCTGAAGCAGCACCGCCGCTCGGTCAAACTCTTCTACTGCTTCGGCTGGGCCTACCAGCTCAAGGGCGACAACGAGCGCGCCATCGAGTGCCTGCAGAACGTGCTGGAGCTCGACTCGACCCACGTCAACGCCTACAACCGCCTGGGCGACATCTACTTCGGCCGGGGCGAATACAACCGCGCCATCGAGCAGTACCGCCGCGCAATCCACTTCGGGCCGCGGCTGACCGAGGCCTACCGCCTGCTGGGCCGCACCCATGCCGAGCAGGGCGAGTTCGGCAAGGCCATCCGGCAGTACCAGAAGGCCGTCGAACTCGACCCCAAGGACGGCGACACCTACTGCCGCATCGCCGAGCTCTACGCCCGCCAGAACCAGCCCAAACGCGAGCAGGCCAACTACAAACGCGCCGCCCGCCTGGGCAACACCGAGGCCCGCGACTGGTGCACCAAACACGGAATAGCCTATTAATATATAATAACTATGAACAATCTAAAATACTACCTGGGACGTGTGGAGCAGCTCTTCGCCGACGAGTGCTTCCTGGCCGAGCCGCGCGAGCTCTACGAACCCATCGACTACACGCTGCGCCTCGGCGGCAAGCGCATCCGCCCCACCCTGCTGCTGGCGGCCAACGCCCTCTTCGGCGGGCGCGAGGAGGAGGTGCTCGGCGCCGCCCTCGGCATCGAGACCTTCCATAACTTCACCCTGCTGCACGACGACCTCATGGACCGCTCGCCCCTGCGCCGCGGCCAGCCCACGGTCTACCGCAAGTGGGACGAGAACACGGCCGTGCTCAGCGGCGACACCATGTTCGCCCTCGCCTGGCGCTACTTCCTGCGGCAACCCTCGCCCCGCCTGCGCGACATCCTCAACTGCTTCAACGAGACCGCCATCGAGGTCTGCGAAGGGCAGCAGAAGGACATGAACTTCGAGCGCCGCGGCCTGGGCCGCGTGAGCCTCGACGACTACCTCGACATGATCCGCCAGAAGACCGCCGTCCTGCTGGCCGGCGCCCTGAAGGTCGGCGCCCTCTACGCCGGCGCCCCCGAGGCCCAGGTGGACCTCCTCTATGCCTTCGGCCTGCACCTCGGCCTGGCCTTCCAGATGCAGGACGACCTGCTCGACGGCTACGGCGACACCGCCGTCTTCGGCAAGAAGACCGGCCAGGACATCCGCGACAACAAGATCAGCTACCTGCCCCTGACGGCCCTCACCCTGGCCGACGAACCCCAGCGCGAGGAGTTGCTTTCCCTCTTCGCCGCCAAGGACACCCCGGACGAGGAGGCGAAGGTGCGCCGCGTGATGGCCCTCTACGACGCCGTCGGACTGCGCCCGGTGGTCGAGCAGAACATCGCCCGCGAGTTCCAGAGTGCCCGCCAGACCCTCGACCGCATCGCCGCCGACGAGGCCCTCAAGGCCCCCCTGCGCGAGCTCATGGAGACCCTCAACGGAAGAAAAAAATGAGATTTTTTCTTGGTTTTAGAAAAAATGTGTATATTTGCACAACGAAATATAATAGGCAAATTATAAACAATAAATTAATAATCAACATTCTAAAAACATCATGAAAAAAGTTTTTGCTTTGATGTCAATAGTCGGACTGTTGACATTTGCCAACTTCAATGACGTGAAGGCACAGGATCAACCC
>OCVV012836862.1_pt1 | contig 10027 bp, 10 predicted proteins | sample 1539721 | NCBI WGS metagenome assembly OCVV01 (sample SAMN02144230, study PRJEB22623) | gut metagenome | biome: sheep rumen | host: Ovis aries | place: New Zealand
CACGGAATCAACTTGCGGTTGAAGCCATGCAATTGCCATTCCAATAGATAGAAGTCTTACGACATATTCTTCATCGGAATATTCATCCACCGAATTACGCAATTCGTATACAACCTCTCTTGTATCTACGTCGATTTCAAACGACGAAAATTTCTGGCGAATTCTCGGTTCAGAAGAAGCCGCATAAAGCCATTCGATCTCTAGCTCTTCAACATCTGTCTCCGGGAGTTGAGCCAGATTATAATCGTTGACAAGCGCTAGAAATCTGGAAAAAATTTTATCAAAAGAGGCCATGCATTACCTCCCATTATAGAAGCAACTTCAAATCTGTCCCACAAATCTCGTCAATAATCTTGACTTTTTGGATGGAGTCAAATAAACCCTCATCAAGTCTACGGGAAACTTCGGAAGCAACGGTTTTACGGAAACTATTCGGCATCTTTTCAAGAGCCGTGCGGAACTGATCAACCGGGAGTTCAATAACGTCATAGATATCAGCCACGCTATACAGGTTGTCATAGAGTTCCTTTACCTGTTTCCAGCGCAGTTCGCTAAGCAGATCTTCGTCCTCGATCATAAACAGAGGGCCGAAAATAAACCTTGATCTCGAAGCACGAAGCCCCATAAGATCCTGATATTCGACCTCGGTTACGTCTCCATAGCTACTCCATACATACTTGTTGCCAGTTTTCTTTGCAATGCAAATCATCTCTCCGTTAACGATAGACCTACAAGGAATGAGATCATCCCCTTTATGTTCAACCGCCGGGGCGGGACTTGCAACTGGATCTTCTTTTACAACGGTTTCCTCTTTTGTGACGGTTTCCTCTTTTACAGAAGGTTCTGTTTCAACAGATTTAGTAGTTTTTCTTGTATATGCCATTATCCTTTATTCTCCTTTAGTATAATAACCCCTCGAAATCGAGGGGTTTTATGTAAATTAGTCAGTCGTGACAATATCCCAAACGCCAAACTTCTTGCCAAGCACGGTAGCCACGCCAAGCTTTTGCTGATACTCAAACTCAAGCGTCATATCCATATTGATGTCAGGGTTATCATCCTCGTGAATACGGGCTTCACCCTCGTTGAACAGCTTGATGAACTTGTTGTCGGCAGAGACAGGCATGAACAGTAACAGCGTAGGATCGACCTGCTTCTGAGTGGTTCCGCCGGGAGCGAAGGACTGAGGAATCTCAATCTTGCGGATGCCTTCCCAGTAACCAAGGCGACCAGTCGTGTAGCGCTCCTGCTTCATCTCGTTAGATCTCCAAGAAGCATCACCAACAGCGTCAAGCTTGCCAAGAGCAGACTTCGTGCCCATGATGACAACATCATCACCAGTAGCAGCCTGAACATCCTCGATCAGCGTAAGCAGAGTGTCGCGGTCTAAGTTACCAGTCTTATAGAACTGTCCGGCAGGGGTAAGCTGCGTAGCAACAGAGGTGAGAGAGGAGTAGATCATATCATTGACCTTCTTGTCAAACGCCTCATAAACTTTCTGAACGAAAGCCGCCCAATCAACAGCCTTAGTCAGGAACTGCTCATACTCAGTATAAATCTTTACACCATACCAAGAAGTCTTGACAGGGAAGGACTTTCCGGCGCCAAGTCTCTGACGGAATAAATCATGATGATTGCCGGAGATCTCAGCAACAGTCAGGATTACATCGTCGGGAGTATAGAAGATGTTGGTGTCACCATCATCAAGGTTCTTGATCTCGACGAATTCACGGAAGAACGGATCGTCTCCCCAACCAGTTTTTAGCAGATCCTGAATTAGCTCCTCGGTCACTTCGTAGATATCAATCTTATGTCTACGAATGGCGTTGCGAACCTGCTTGCGGGTGGCATTCTCATCAAGGCCAAGAACGGCATAAGAAATTTCGCGAATCTTATCATTCGCTTCCTTCATGGACACGCCATCTTCCAGAGTATTGGTTGCAGCCTGGAACATCAGCTTGTTGAAGGAATCAAAATCTTTCTCAGCAAACACTTCACGAGTGCTCTGATTAGTAAAATTAATTTTCTTCATCGTTATACTTTCCTCCTTTCTTAGCCTTATGCACCAACCGTCAGCTTCTTATTAGCAACGGTAACGGATTTATTCTTTGCGGGAGTGCCAGTGAAGCCCTCAGCAGACAGCTCGAACACATCGCCGATTTCGAGAGCATAGCAACGAACGATGTCGTTTGCCTCATTGTAGAAATACGCCTCATCTCTCATCTGATGCGTATAGTCATAGTAGGTTTCGGGAACCTGAAGGACTAACAGATCGTTAGCACCAACAGCGGTAACCTCAACATACCAGTTGCCATTTGCAGCCTGATCAATAATCTTGCCAGCAAACGTATTAGAAGCGGCAGCCTCCGCATAATATTCAGGTGCTACATAAGCGCCACGACCAATAATGTTGCCATTATCAGCAGCCGTAGACAGCTTTACATTGTAGATATGACCGCACACAGTCGCATGGATTCTGGTAGAACCGGCAACGGCATGCTTGGTGCTAAAATTTAAGTAGCTAACAGCCATAATTCAAATTACCTCCTAATTTTTAGATAAAATAAAAGAGCCGCTATTTATGCGACTCATTAATCGAACAGATTTCCATATGCTTTCTTTTTCTTCGTCTGTTCATTTAGATCAAAATTGACCTTGTGATTACTGTCAGTAATCGGATGCTTTTCTCTGTATTCAAACAGGATAAGCTTAACTTCCTTTTCGAAATCGGTGAGAGAGTAATCATCAATTTTCTTCACGAGATCTTTATACGATTTCTCATTCTTGATGACAGCATACTTATCATCGCTCACAGAATTCAGCTTTTCCTCACGGCTTGCCGCACGATCAGCATTATCCTTAAACTCTACAAGAGACGCATAATTTGCTCTCATATTTTCAAGCTCAGTACGCTCTTCTTCTGTTACGTATACTGCATACACGCGAACACGATCCCCGGTCAGGGTAAAGTTGCCATCATCCTCAGTATAAGTCTGACGATAGCACTGTCCAGTGCACCAATCTTCCATGATGACGTAGCTATCATACGCCTGAACGCCATACCAAGTGTTGTCAGTCTCAGCATAGGTTGCATTAACAAGCTGATAAAGAGCATATTCCTTTTCGCCGAGAGACAGCTCATAATTTACATTGCCAACAGTAAAAGTATTATCAACTTTCTTCTTTGGCGTAGGATCGGTAGAAGCCTCATCCTCTTCAGGATCTTTTTCTTCTTCGTCATCATCTTTGTCATCATCTTCGCCCGGCGTAGTATTGTCATCCGTTGCTGGCGGATCGGCTAAGGCGCCGCCATTCTGGTCGGAAGAAGAACCGTCACTCTCACCATCAAACAATTCGGCAAATTTGGCTTCAAGTTCCTCATCCGTCATTCCGTCATATTCAAACGTAATGTCTTCGAGAGACTTGTTGTACTTTTGCAAAAGTTCATCCATCTTCGTCATGCCTTGTCCTCCTTCCTTCGAATTTTCTTTATGAAAACAGGGATTACCCTGAGTTTCATTGACTGCAAAATCGACAATATCCGCCCGACTACCAAGCATACCTTCGCCGATCTCTGTACCATCCTTCTCGCTACCAAGGAGGGTGGAACCGCTAAAATAGAAATCCTGCAATTCAAGATATCCTTCTTTTGCATTGTAGACAAAGCTATCAACACAAAGTTCGCAGGAATTCTTTGTGCCGCCTTTTTCGCGGATTATCTCAGCCGCCTTAGTATATTCTTCGGCAACTACGCCATAAGCAACCACATAGGTTTTATCCATTTCCTTGTCATATTCAAGGACTGGATCATCTTCTGTAAAATTGCCGACCTGAGTTTCTATATACTCAACCTCGCCATCCTCATTTTCGGCAGCATCATGTTTATGAAAATCCCAAGAACCATCATCAAGCTGATGAATTGCAGCAAGGATAGGTCTGTTCTTTAAGGACGGCATGGCCTTCTTCATGTTTTCTTCTGAGATATAAGTCTTGTTCCTGTTTTGCCCAATATGAGCCACTTTAAATCTCAGGCGTGCAAGCCCGCGATGTGTTAAATCCTCATCGTCATATTTTTCAAGATCAAAAGTTGCAGGAACAGAAACTGCAATGGAAAACCCAGTATCTTTAGCAGAAAACATAAAGTAATCATTTTCCTGACAGAATTGTACAAGTCTGTCAATAGGTAAAACCCGTCTCTGTTTCACTGGCAATCCTTTCTTGCTACATATGTAGGATGTTTGTGAATACGAGTTTGCCACGACTAACTTCGTTTGAAAATTTTTCGGGCGAATTAATAAACACATATTCCTTGCCGTCACAGCTAATCATTTGATATCCAAGTTTTATAAGCTGTTGTGCGGTAGTAGCATCTGTAGTTCTAATAAATTTCTTTTCCATTCTTTATCCCATCCCGTTCTTATCTTGTTCTCTAGTGGCAGATCCTTCGTCAGTTAGCTCGTCGCCTTCCTTCTGGTTGTCACCTTCAGTCCTGCGCCAACTGTTCGTATAAGAAGATTGCAGAGGAACCCATTTATTATGTAATTGCAGAATATCATTCTCAAGATACATAATAGATAGACTCTCAAGAGGACTAAAACCATCAAGCGACGCAATGGCCATCTTGTCCGGGATACCATACTGCCCGGATTCCAGAAGTTCTTTCTTCTTTTTTGCCTTGGTATATGGTGAGCAATGAATGTATTTAACCTTCGCCGGATTTTTCAGGCGATATCCAATATACCGATTGATCCACTTTTCAATTTGCGGCAAGAGCGGAATAGTTCCATGAAGCATCTCACTTAGAATCTGCGCCTCATAGATGGTTGTCCCGGACTTCTCATTGTCGAGAATTAGAGATCCGCCGGACACCTTGAATAGATTTGACGTGGAATTTGCAATCATATCCACATCATCCGTTGTATTGCCCTTAAACTCAATTACATCAATTGGAAGCGGCGAGATAGTAGAATCTACGCCTTCGGGCAATTGATCGTGGAATTTATTGTAATACTGGATCGCGGTATCTATATCAACCTCAAAATCATCTGGGTCTTTCGTATTTGCAAGCGGCTTTAATCTCGCGACCAAAAGCTTGTAAATACTAAGCTCATCCTTAAGTGCTTGGATGCTTTGCAGATCCACATTGTCAATTAGCATCTCAAACAACCCAAGATATGGTGGAAGAACAAGCTTCATATCTTCAATGTTAACTTTCAAACACATTGTTCTTTGTGGATCAAGTTCCTGCCACCGAAGAGTATTGTCGTTCATATAGGCGTTATACTTTGTAGTAAACTCTTTATCCCAGAATTCCAAATCTGCCGAATGACTACGAAAATAGTTGAAATCAAATGCAAAGTTCAGCGTTCCATCGTAGTTGATGGAAGATGGTTTGCAATAATCCCCGTCAAGCGGCATAATGAAAAATCCAGTATCATCTTCGTATGTGTATCCATAGAAGCAGTCTTCCCGCCAAGCAATAATCAGACACTTATAGATCTCGTCGTACAGCTTCATCTTGTCCACCTGAACGGCAGTCTCATAGTAGCTGTCAAGGACGGTCTTTGCCTTATCATCCTTAGAAAAGCTCGTGCGAATAGGGATCATTGTCTGCGCGGTAAGATCAATCATTTGAGCATTATGCTCGATCAGTCTTCTGTATGGATAGGAAACCCTGTATAAGAACCTGCTCAGATTTCGCAGGTTTGTAGCGTTGCTCATAGGGTTTCGCATATATGTTCTGAGACGCTCTTTATTGAATGTTGCAAAAGTTCTTGTCTCTGTTCTTGTGAGGTCAAGAAGCTTCATTGCAATATTCACAGCTTCAAATTTTTCGACCTTGCTCTGATATTCGGCAAACTTTTCCCGAATCTCAGATACGGTCAAATTATCTGTATTTGCCAACTTCCAGCCTCCTTACTTAAATAGCGAAGAACGTTTTGCTTTATTGAATGGCAAAGATTTGATAAACTCAGATGAAACTCCACGTTTCTTCTTCGTGATATGCTGTCTCCGCTCTTCGGAAAGAGCGTAGCCAAGCATACAACATGTGTATGCACGGTCATCATGCATCTTCGTCCGCTTTTCTGCACATATCTCAAATGAATCCTTGCCGTTCTCACGTTTAATACGAACCATATTGACAAGCTCTTCCTTTAAGGCATCAATACCAGTAAGGGCTATTTCTTCTTGCCAATTCAGTTTTACAACGTGATTGCTCACATCAAGAGCACCAATCTGTTCTTCTAGTTGATCTGTATATTCAGACTCTGTTATAGAGCCATCTTCTAGTTTTTTATCAAGTTCCGCCTTTATTTTATCTGCTTGCTTTTGATCTACAGTAAATAAGTTTAAAAAACCACGGTTGTCGTAAGCAGCAGTAAAACTAATTTTGTCTTGGTTTAGCATTTCGATCATTGCCTCATACATCTCCGACTTATATTGCGTAGGAGACATCAGGTGCAATTTATCCACAGCATTCGGGAATTTTCCGACATATTCGGCGGAATACGCCTTGTCGATAAGCCCCCTATGTGGTTGTCCAGATGCATCTACCCAATCTTCCATCAGATAGTCGGCAATGTTTACACCGCCACCGCCAGATCCGGCATCAATATAGATACCAAGGATGTTGCTATAAGTATCATCTCCACCTTGATTGTAATCCAAAATAACCTCTTTCAGATACTTGATCTGATCTGGGGTTTGCATGGGCGTTCTCTTTTTCTTGGCAACATCTGCCAGATTGATACAGTTTACAATCCTCGCCCGAGTGTCGAAGTGTTCATGCCCCATATCCACCTGATAAATCTCACCAACAAGAATTACAGAATTATCTCTGGAACGGGCGGGATCATAACAAATTACAAACTTCTTGTCCCCCGTATCATTGTAAAGCAGAGGCTTTCTTACTTCCTCATTTCTAGCAATCGTTCCACGTCGGACAATAGCGTCAACTCCAGCATCAGTAGTAAACTGACAGTAGTATTCACGCCTTGCTTTTTCAGGATTAGTTGCCATTTCGGTCTCAACCGTAGAACGAGAGAGTAGTGGCGCAATAACCTGACCTTTTACTGTTGGAGCAAATGCTACTTCGCAATCAATCTGAGCAACAAAATAATTTGGATCACCCATGATCATTCGTTTTGAGAATTCACGGTAAAGCTTGTAGAACTCATATTCTGTGGTAGATGCGGAACTTATATAAATCTTTTGATTTGGAATATTGGATGGGAATGTTCTCAATCGAACAGGATCAAGATCATTGCCATCACGATCCTTACCAGTTTTAAACGCTTTGTTTACGATAGCAAAAGCACCGTAAGTTTTAAGCATTTCTGACGAAAGGAACAATGTGTTACCCGGCATAACCGAGGAAGCAAGTGCTTCTCTCATGCTTGTTCTAAGATGGCATATACATGAGTTCAGATCATTGCATCCCCATCGAAATGGGGTCAACTCGCTTGATCGTTGCAGGCGGACAAAACCTTCCTGGGCGTTGCCCCGCCATTGGGGTTTTCGCCGTATATCAGAGTTGATTAACATATCTGCTTTATGGATTATTGCAGTATGAGCCTTCAATTAAGCACTCTCGTCAAAAATTACAGAGCCTCTATAGCCTCTTTTGCTGTCAATGTTAGAGTTTAGCGTCTTTGTTTGAGAACCATTGTACAGCTTATATGAAAAGCCGCTAGAGCTATGGCTAAAACCGTCTCCGGCAGCGTTGCTTATAACCACTTCATTCTTAAAGATATATCCAGTCGATCCCATCATCTCGTCAATTCCATCATTGGCAATCTTCTCAAGAGTCGTGAATGTATTATTCGCCTGATCACCAGAACCAGACGCTATGTATGCCCAGTAATTGCTAAACAACATATCCTTTGCCATAAGCAGGAGATCAATCACGGTAGACTTTCCGAGACCACGAGTAGCCAAACCTAGCACATTCGGGCAGTTCCAAGCCATCTCAATGATCCATGCCTGAGCATCAAGTAACGTGATCCCTAGAAAATCGCTAATGAACCTTACTGGATTACACTGATAATACTTCTGGAGTTTTGCAATATTAATGAGTTGTTCAAGCTTTCGGCTAGACATAGCATAAGCACATGGTTTGACATATACTTTTCCATCTTTCAGGATGTCAAAAACATCTGGTTCTTCATTTGTGACAACTAGCTCAACTTCCTTCTTCATTTTCATCCTCCTCTTGTGCGGAGAATGGAGAATATAATTCAGAAAGATCGACTAATGATGAATCTGGAAGAAGATGATGTTCTTTAAGGGTATCCCGAAGGTCTATGTTTTCACGCAACAGTATTCGGTTCAGCTCCTTGTACTTGTCACGCTCTCTGTTTGCATTGACAACCATATCCCTTTGTTCGGCAATAATCTCGCCATATTCGGATTCATCAAGCCGCAATTGCTCAAGAAGAGACTTATGACTAGCATCCATCACCTGTCTCATTCCACGGCAAGTATCTATATCAAAGCCATTAACCTCGCCTTCACGAAGGTTCAGATCTCGGATTTTCTTAATCTTGCCAGTCCAAGTATTCTCACCCTTGCGATTCCCTTTGTTATATTGCAACGAAATGCAGTTATCCTTCGACAAACTTGAAATAGTGGCGGTCAGGTTCTTCTTACTTTCCTGCATTGATTTGATCGTAGGAATATTTTGCGTCAATTGCATGTAATTACCCATCATTTTAGCGGTTGCATCATCAATCTTGGATTGTTGCAGGAAAGCGCGAACAATGGTTATACAAGCCGCTGTTCTTATCATATCGTCATTCGAGTCTTCGCCAGCATCCAGAAGCCCTAAAAGCTGCGAATAGAGCAGTGGTTGGTCTTGAGGATCTTCGTTTGCAAACGGATCATAGGATAATAAACGGATAACATCATTTCGGTTCTTTTCAAAATCCTTCACAGCATCAGCATCTTGTTTAATGTCAAAATCTGACGGCTGATCGTATATAACCTCTGTTACAGCACCCTTGAAGAAATCACTATCAGCAAATGTCATACTATAATAGTTTCGCATCTGTACGTTTTTAATGTAAGATGTCCACGTATTATTCTTGCGCTTGCCAGTAATAACAGCATTGCTTTCATCCTCGCTAGAGTGCCACAAAGTAGTTAAAAACGGTTTGTCCAAATATCGCAAAGCCTCGATTACAGATTCCTTTGTAGGCTCATGTTCTTCGCCATCTGGCCCAACCCTCAGAGCAATTTTTCTTGCACATTCTTTGCAGATTGGCGTAATCCTACTCTGATTTCGTGGATCGGTAGAAGCGTAAAATTCAGAGGGGGACTTTCTGGTGTCGCATAAGTAGCACCATTTGTCCCCCTCAACGCTATCCAATTTCTCTTGTAGGCACTTGTTTTCTACCGTAAGCTTCTGAACCTGTGAGCGCAACTTTGCCGTATCTGTATTGATGGCAATTGTCGTTTTCTTTGAATTATCAGTAGCCAACGGCGATCACCACCTTACACTTCGTACTGCTTAACAGTTTCTTTGTAGTGAGTGTGGAAAGAACACTTGGGATGGCAACGATCAGGAACTGTAAATGTCTCACCAGTTGCAGGATTTCTCGCCTCGTGAGAGTCGCGAACCTCAATCTTAAATGTACAGAAGTCGGTCAGGCGAACCTCACCTTCTTCTTTAAGCAGTTCCTTAATTGCATCCACGAATACAGGAATAACATTGTATGCATCCTGAATCTTCATTACCTTACTCTGTCCAATCTTCTGGGCAAGTTCTCGTCTTCCAGCCATTTCTTTTACTTCCTTTCTTTTCTTAAAATCTGACGGGATGGTATTCTGTTATTTCCCCGTCTTCGCAAATCATCATAATCTGTTCTCCACGGCCTTTTAAGCGTTTTTCTCTTGTAAAGTTATCCCCCGCGCCGCCGAGAGCGCCACCTTGAACAACCTTCACATCGCTAACCGTAGTGACAGCATTGAAGTGTCTGTGTCCCATCATGACACAATACGGAATTTCACCAAGCCACATTATCAGCTT
>OCVV012864468.1_pt1 | contig 10027 bp, 8 predicted proteins | sample 1539721 | NCBI WGS metagenome assembly OCVV01 (sample SAMN02144230, study PRJEB22623) | gut metagenome | biome: sheep rumen | host: Ovis aries | place: New Zealand
ATGACACAAAAAGACATTACAATGCAAAGATATTCTTTTTAACTTTGTCATGCAATGTCAGTTTCAGTTAACATACCGGAAATATCGGCCCTGCGAATGCGCGTGGAAGCCGTGTACGGGCAGTCGCTCCAGACGCACAATGCCTTCATCGCCCTTGTCGACACCATCGATTCGGCCCTGCGCGAACACCTCTCCGAGAGCACCCTGGAGCGCCTCTGGGGCTATTCCACCCGTGAGGCCGATGCCGTCTCCCTCCGCACCCTGGATGTCCTGTCCCGGTACGCAGGCGCCGCCTCCTGGGCCGATTTCAAGAGCCGCCTCAAGGCCGAAACGCCCCGCGAGTCGGAAGAATTCGCGGCCGAGGGGATTGACTCATCGTCCCTCACTCCCGGGACAGAACTCCTGCTTGGATGGCTGCCGGACCGGCGCATCGCAGTCAAATACCTTGGCGACAACCGTTTCGAGGTCACGGCTTCCGAAAACTCTTCCCTGCAGCCCGGGGACAGCTTCTCCTGCCTCCAGTTCCAGAAAGGACATCTTCTCTATCTGGACCGCTTCCGCCGGGCCGGGTCTGTGAAAGAAGCCCGCTACGTGGCGGGAGAACGGAGCGGACTGACGGAATGCCGGATTATCTGATATCAGAACGGGAGGGGGAAATCGGCAGGGTACTTCTTTTTGATGCGGTATTTCATGGTGTACACGCTGGAGGGGGCGACGTGCATGGCGGTCGCTATCTCCTCGGTGGCTTTGCCGGACATGAAAAGCAGGATGTACTTGCGCTCAACGGCGGAAAGCGGCTTCAGGGCCGATGAGAAGATCTTTCCGGCGGTTTCGGCCGATACGTTTCCGGCGAGGGCGGTGACTTTGTCATCGGTCTCCACAAGGGCCTCCACGGCAGCGGAGTACTGCATTTCAAGGCGGTTACGGCGCCATAAGTGGAGATACAGAACCGCGGCGACAAGAAGGAGTATGATACCGCAGGACAAGACCAGCATCCAGCGCATCTTCTCCACCTTCGCCTGCTCCCTGGCAACGTTGTACTGCGCCTCAACCTTGTGAATGGCCTCGTTGCGCTCTACGCCGATTCGCCGAAGCTCCGCCTCGGATTTAAGCTTCTGGTATTCAAGGGCCTTATCCAGCCTGCCGGTGTTTGAATAGAGTTCCACCAGAAAGTCGTAGGCTTCAATCCTTTCTGTGCGGACCGCATTTGGGGTCTTAATCTCTACGGAATCGATCATGGAGAGGACCCGGAACATTTCCTTTTCGGCCTTGTCGTATTCTCCGTCATAGTAGTAGAGCCAGGCCTGCTCGTCACCTATCGATATCTCCCCTTCGAGGTGGATGTTTTCGGCAAAGTTGAATCCGCGGTTATTGGCCTCGCGGGCCTTTTCGAGGTAGAAGGCTATGGAATCCCTAACGGGCTCGTCGAAGTACATGTCGTAACCGACGGCCATATTGTAGTAGTTCCAGACCGGGTTCACCCTGTACTTTGCAATCTCTTCAGGGCTCATCTTTTCCATCAGGGCGATGGCCTTGACGCCTTCGGAGAACATCTCATCCCTGTCCTTCTCCCGCCCCGCCTCCTGGTAAAGGATAGCGTAAAGGGTCTGCCGGACCGTATGGTAACTGTAAACTACGTTTGGAAGGTCCGGATGGTCCTTCGCCAGCTTTTCCATCTTGGGAATGACACCCTGCATGCCGGAAGTGTCCAGTTGCTGCAGGTACAGCTGCGCTACGTAAAAATAAGCGATGGATTCGTTGTCGTAGTCTCCCCTTCTGTGATAGTCATCGGCAAGCTTGAGGACGGCCTCCATAGCCACGGAGTCGTCGCCGCTGCGCAGGAGTTCCCATACCGCATCCGCATCGCTGTCCATCTCCTGTGCCGATTTCACGCCGCAGGCAGCCGCCACGGCCAGAATAAAAAGGAGGAAGCCTTTAATTATGAAAGATTTACATAGTTTCATCCCATGACAAAGGTCAGAAAAAATCTTAATAAAAACAAACGCCTCCTCCTTAGGTATCCCAACTTCCACGCCGCAAAAATACACATGCGTAACTGTCTGTCATATAGACAAATCTAGACAAACACCGTCAAACACGACAAAACCACCACCTTCCCGCCATTTCTGATGTGAAAGAGATGGTTTGTGTAAATGAAAGCGCCGGCAGAGCCCTCTGTATTAAGGCGTAGGGTCCGAGATGCCGTCGGAAGACTTGAAGTCGAATTTGGGGGCGTGCCAGGTCCAGGTGTAGAGGGCGTCGGTGCGCTTGTTGCGGATGGTGAAGGCCTGGCGGAAGACGCGGATCTCGCGGGCTCCGGAATCGGCAGCGCCGATGCGGCCGATGACCGCCCATTCACCGCCTGTGTACTGATAGATGTTGGCGGAGATGGTTTCGGCATCCCTTCTGGCTACGACGAGTTCTACCTGACGGTCTCCCGTGAAGTCATGCGTGCCGATGATGACGGCCCCGGCACCCTTCTCCAGGACCGCCCCGTCGATGAGGACCTCGTCGCCGGAAATGACGGCGCGGGCGTCCTTGCTCTTGACGGTGAAGCCCAAAGAGCCGTTTTCACCATAGAAATAGCTGTCCAGGCCGATGATGAAGGTGTCTGTCTGGTTGTCGGTATATGACCTTACCTGTGAGAAGCCGGCGATTGAGGCCAGCATGAGAGCGAATATGCCGATTAATCTTTTCATACTTCGGCAAATATAAGAAAATTATTTCTTCTTCTCAAAAGCGTGGACTACGGTGATGAGGATGGAGCCCAGGATTCCGGCGCACACAGAGCCCATGAGGACGGCGATTTTACCCGCATCCCTGAGGTGCTGGGTGACGGCAGGGTCGATGCCTGCTCCGCCGAAGCTGAGCGTATCCACAAAGATGGACATCGTGAAGCCGATACCGCCAAGGCAGGCCACCGCAAAGAGCATCGGCCATGAGGCCTTGGCCGGCATTTCTCCCACCTTGAGCTTGATCGCAAGGGCCGATGCAGCCGTGATTCCAAGGGGTTTGCCGATGAGCAGTCCCAGGAAAATACCCATTCCGGCACCGCCCAGTGCAGGGTCGAAGTGGAAGACGTTGAAGAAGGAAGGGTCCGTGATTTCAACGCCGGCATTGGCGAGGGCGAATATCGGCATGATGCCGTAGTTGACGATGGGATTGAGCTTGTGCTCAAGCCTGTAGGAGGGCGGAACGGTCTTCTTGGTAAGGCTGGAAAGGTGCCTGAGGTAGTGACGCTCCGGGCCGTTGGGGAACTTTTCGTTGGTATGCGTGGTGTTCTCCGCCTCGATAAGGCTTTCGTAGAGTATCTTTGCGCGGCGGTGGAACTTAGCCTTGTTGTAACGGGCTTCCATCGGGATGAACATTGCCATCACTACGCCGGTCATCGTGGCGTGGATGCCGCTGTAGTAGAACAGGAACCACACTATTACGGCCGGAACGAGATAAAAGCCGATTCTCTTTTCTCCAAGGCGCTTCATTACGGCCACGAACAGCACCACGATGAAGGCGAAGAAGAGCAGCGTCAGGTTGATCTTTCCGCCGTAGAAGAGGGCGACGACAAGGATTGCGATGAGGTCATCGGCAATGGCGAGGGCTGTAAGGAAGACCTTGAGGGAAATTGGCACCTTGTCCCCCAGGATTGAGAGGATGCCCACCGCGAAAGCGATATCCGTAGCCGTAGGAATGCCCCAGCCTGAGGCCGACAGGGTGCCGTGATTGACGATGGCGAAAATGCAGGCCGGCATCACCACGCCACCGAATGCGGCTATGACGGGGAGGATGGCCTTCTTCGGCGAAGAGAGCTCTCCGCAGACTATTTCCCGCTTGATTTCCAGGCCCACGGTAAAGAAGAAAATCACCATGAGGATATCGTTGATGAACTTCTCCATGGTCATTCCGCGGGGGAAGAACCAGTCTATCACGGAATCCGGCGAGGAAATATGAATGGTGAGCTCCGTCTGAAGGAAGGAGTGGTAGATATGCTTTGTGAACGGAAGGTTTGCGAGCAGCATGGCAACCACCACACAGAGAAGAAGGACTACTCCGTTGGCCCAGGGCTGCTTTGTGAACTTGTCTTGAGAAATGCGGAAGTTGTGGACTTCCTTGTTCCACCAGTATATTGGAATCAGTGCCATAGTATCTTGTTAGGGGAGGGCAAAGTTAGCAAGTTTTTCGTATATTTGCAGCCGATAAAACTGATTTTATGGGACTTTTGGATTCAAAAGTTGCGCTCATTACCGGCGCAGCAAGGGGAATCGGCAAAGCCATTGCCCTTAAATATGCATCTGAAGGCGCAGACGTGGCCTTCACAGACCTTGTAATCAACGAAGCGGCAGAAGAAACCATCCGCGAAATAGAAGCTTTCGGCCATAAAGTAAAGGGTTACGCCTCCAACGCCGCCTCCTTCGAGGAGACGCAGAAGGTCGTAGCAGAGGTTCTTGCCGATTTCGGCCGCATCGACATCCTCGTAAACAACGCCGGCATCACAAAGGACGGCCTTGTGATGAGAATGAGCGAGCAGCAGTGGGACGCCGTCATCAACGTGAATATGAAGAGCGCCTTCAACTTCATCCATGAGGTTGTTCCCGTAATGGCGCGTCAGAGGAGCGGAAGCATCATCAACATGGCCTCCATCGCCGGACAGACCGGAAATCCCGGCCAGGTGAACTACGCCGCCTCCAAGGCCGGCCTCATCGCCATGGCAAAATCCGTCGCCAAGGAAATGGGCGCCCGCGGCATCAGGGCCAATGCAATCGCCCCCGGCTATATCATTTCCGACATGACCGAATCCCTCCCTCAGGCCGTGAAGGACGAGTTCATCCACCTCATTCCCATGAAGCGTGGCGGCACTGTGGAGGAAATCGCCAACACAGCCCTCTACCTGGGCTCGGACCTCTCCTCCTATGTGAGCGGCCAGGTGATAGCCGTAAATGGCGGCATGTACTGCTAAATGGCATCTTTGGACATACAGGTACCGGGTGGAGCAGAGAGGATTCTGCTCCACTCCTGTTGTGCCCCCTGCTCGGGTGCTATCATAGAGTATCTGGTGCAGAAAGGCTACAAGCCTGTGGTGTTCTATTCAAATTCCAACATCTATCCCTTTGACGAGTATGAGCACCGTCTTTCAGAGGTGCTCAGATATGCCCATGAGTTTGGCCTCGAGGTAGTGAACGACAGCTATGACCATCCCGCATGGCTGTCCTGCATTCACGGGCATGAAGATGCCCCCGAGCGCGGTTCCCGCTGCCTTGAATGCTTCAAGTTCAGACTCTTGCGCGCAGCAGAGTATGCATCGGCAAACGGTTTCGAAGTGCTCACGACCACGCTGGCATCTTCCCGCTGGAAGAGCCTCGAACAGGTTGATCAGGCCGGGCAGTGGGCCTGCAGCCAGGTCCAGGGCGTAACCTGGTGGCCGCAGAACTGGCGCAAGGGCGGCCTGCAGGAGCGCCGCGGAGAAATCATACGCGAACAGGATTTCTACAACCAGACCTTCTGTGGCTGCGAGTTCTCCAGGAGGTAAATTACATCGGCCAGATGAGAAGGCCGATGCGGTAGGCGGCGAAGCCCAGAATCCAGGCTACAAGTATGGTGTAGGCAGCACACAGTATTGCCCAGCGCCATTTTCCCGTTTCGTTCTTGATGGCAACGAAGGTTGCTATGCACGGGAAGTATAGCAGCACGAATATCATGTATGCGAGAGCGGCGGCGGTGGGAACCGTGGCCTTGAGGGCGCTCTGGAGGGCGGTGTCGTTCTCGTCTCCAAGGCCTTCATACTCCTCCCCGTCCTGGGCATAGACTACGCCCATGGTGCTGATGACCAGTTCCTTGGCGCCGACGCCGGCAAGAAGGCCGACGTCCATCTTCCAGTTGAAGCCAAGCGGCTCCAGGGCGGGCTCAACGGCTTTTCCAAGCGTGCCGATGTATGAATGCTCCTGCTGATAACCTGTGCTCTGGCCTTCATGGCGCGGGAAATATCCAAGGAACCAGATCACTACCGAGAAGATAAGGATGGTTGTTGCCATCTTCTCAAGGTACTGACGGCCCTTTTCCCAGGTGTGGCGCCAGATTGCCTTTCCCGTGGGCATGCGGTAAGGCGGCAGTTCCATAACGAACGGAAGGTCGTCGTCCTTCACGTACTTACCGGCTATGATGGCCGTAAGGATGGCCAGGATTACACCCAGCAGATATATTCCCAGCAGCGCCGTAGCGGGGTTGTTGGGGAAGAAGGCGCCCGAGAAGAGGACGAATATCGGCAGACGTCCCGCGCAGGACATGAAGGGGATGATGGCGATGGTCACGAGGCGGGATTTCCGGCTCTCGATGGAGCGGGTGGCCATTATTGCCGGGACGTTGCAGCCAAAGCCCATTACCATGGGAATGAAGCTCTTTCCGTGCAGGCCGATTTTGTGCATGAGCTTGTCAACGATGAACGCAGCCCTTGCCATGTATCCACTGTCTTCCATTATGGAAATGAAGAAGTACAGGATCATGATGTTGGGAAGGAACACCAGTACGCTTCCCACACCGGCAATTACGCCGTCCACAACAAGGTCCTTGACCCAGCCCTCATGCATCATGGAGCCAACCCATTCCCCGAATTTTGCCACCAGCCAGTCTATCCAGTCCATGGGATACTGGCCGATTGTGAACGTTGCCCAGAAAATGAACCACAGCAGCACGATGAAGATAGGGAAAGCCAACCACTGGTTGGTGACTATGGCGTCTATCTTGTCCGTGAGCGTACGCCGTGGCCTTTCTTCCTGGTATTTCTCGTAAGTTTCTGCAAGGGCGCCCTGGATGAAGGCGTACTTGGCGTCTACGATTGCGCTCTCCGGCGAGGTCTTGAGGATGCTCTGGATACGTGCCGACTCCTCTTCTCGCACAGCCTCTATATCGGCATAGTTAGGGAGCTTTTTCAGCGTCGCCTCAACGTCCTTGTCGGTCTCAAGATACTTGATGGCAAGGTAGCGGGTGGAATACCTGGACTTGATGTCCTGGTTAAGGCCGATTGGCTTTTGTATCTTTTTGATGCTCTCCTCTATCTCCCTTCCATGGTTGATGTGGATGTGACGGGAGAGCTTGGGATCTGACTGTTCGTAAATCTTGATTACGGTGTCGAAGAGCTCGGGGATGCCCTGTCCGTCACGGCTCACCGTTGGGCAAACCGGAATGCCCAGCAGGTAACCCAGCTGCTTTGTATCCAGCTTGTCTCCCTTGTGCTCCAGTTCGTCGTACATGTTAAGGGCCATCACTGTCCTAAGGTTCATGTCGATGAGCTGGGTGGTAAGATAGAGATTGCGTTCGATATTGGAGGCGTCTACCACATTCACCACGACATCCGGCATGGCTTCTATAAGGTTCTTCCTCACATAGAGCTCTTCCGGGGAATATGCGCTCAGTGAATATGTGCCAGGCAGGTCTACAAGGGTGATTTTGTACCCGCCGTGCTCAAAGTGCCCTTCCTTCGCGTCTACGGTTACACCGGAGTAATTGCCTACGTGCTCATGGCTTCCGGAAGCGATGTTGAAGAGGGATGTCTTTCCGCAGTTGGGGTTACCTACCAGCGCCACGCGAATCACATGGTTGCGCTCCTCTGCAACGTGGGCCAGAGCCTTGTCCAGACGCTCTTTTTCTTCCATGTCTCCGGGCAGGGCCTGCAGATGCTCATCGCTCACGAGGGCCTCGCGTGCCTCTTCTTCCGTAACGACCTCAATCTGCTTCGCTTCCTCGCGGCGCAGGGACACCTTGTAGCCGATAATTTCATATTCGATGGGGTCTTTGAGCGGCGCATTCAGAACCACTTTCACTTCCTTGCCTTGGATAAAGCCCATCTCTATCAGGCGTTTACGAAAACTGCCATGACCGTGAACGCGCACAATCACCGCTTTTTCGCCTGTCTGTAAATCTGCCAGTATCATAATACAATCGGGGAGGTTACAAAGTTACTGCAACCTTCCCGTGCAAACAATCCCCATTTATGGGGATAATTTATCTCAGCGGCTCCAGCGGGACGGTGCCGGGAATGTCGTCGTCCGGCGGGGCGCCGTGCAGGTAGATGATACGCTGGTTGGGGCTGCCGCGGAACAGAAGGTCAGTGTCACGCTGTTCGAGGATGAACGGACCGTCTACAAGGACGTCAAGGTAAGGAAGCATGGCGGACATGACGGGATCGGCCTGGACTTCTTCCAGAGTGAAGCCGGTCCAGCACCAGATGGTCTTGCCGGTCTCTTCCTTGATTCTTCTGGCGAGTTCCGTGAAGGCCGGAGCCTGGTACATGGGGTCCCCGCCGGAGAAGGAGACGTTGGACATGGAATCGGCCTTTATGATGTCCAGAAGTTCGTCAACCTCCATCCATTTGCCGGCGTTGAAGTCCCAGCTCTGGGGGTTATGGCAGCCCTTGCAGGCATGCTTGCAGCCCGCGCAGTAGATGGAAGTGCGGAGGCCCGGGCCGTCGGCCATGGTCTGGTACGCTATATCAAGAACTCTTATCTTCACCGTTTTCTGTAATTAATTGATTTTCTTTTGATTACTAAAATCCCCTGTGTAAAATTACGCAGGGGATTTTCATAAAACGCAGTTGTTCAAGTATTTACGAAAAACGCCCTACTTATGAACCACGCGGTCGTGGAGCTCTGCGAGCTTGCCGGAGTTCCAGCGGTTGGTGGTACCTACGAGGTAGCCGGTGATTCGCTGGAGGGTGTCGATGTGATGACCGTGGCAGTGAGGGCATTCGGTGAGGCCTTCTTCGGAATTCTCATAGCCGCAGTCAAGGCAGCGGTTGCGGTTGTGGTTCACGGAGCCGTAGCCGATGTCGTACTTGTCCATGAGGTCTACAATCTGCATGATGGCCTCGGGGTTGTGTGTGGCGTCGCCGTCGATTTCCACATAGAAGATGTGGCCGGCGCCTTCGTACTTGTGATAAGGGCCTTCGATCTTTGCCTTGTGCTCGGGTGTGCAGTGATAGTACACGGGAACGTGGCTGGAGTTGGTGTAGTAGTCCTTGTCCGTAATGCCGGGCAGAACGCCGAAGGTCTTCTTGTCCTTCTTGGTGAACTTTCCTGCAAGGCCTTCTGCGGGAGTTGCGAAGCAGGAGAAGTTGTGCTGGTAGGTCTCCGAGAAGCCGTTTATCTTCTCTGCCATGTGGGAAACGATACGGAGGCCAAGCTCCTGGGCTTCTTCGCTTTCACCGTGGTGCTTGCCGACGAGTGCGATGAGGCATTCGGCAAGGCCGATGAAGCCGATTGCCAGGGTGCCCTGGTTGATGACGGACTCGATGGGGTCGTTATCGTCAAGCTTCTCGCTGCCCAGCCAGAGGCCGTTCATCAGGAGAGGGAACTGCTTCTTGAGAGCGGTCTTCTGGAAATCGAAGCGCTCGTTGAGCTGTCGGGCCGATATGTCAAGAGCCCAGTCGAGCTTCTGGAAGAACTTCTGGATGCGTTTGTCCTTGTCCTTCTCCTCGTTCATGGCTTCGATGGCGAGCTTCACGATATTGATGGTGGTGAAGCTGAGGTTACCGCGGCCGATGGAGGTCTTGGGGCCGAACTTGTTGTTGTAAACACGGGTACGGCAGCCCATGGTTGCAACCTCGTGGATGTAGCGCTTAGGGTCGTCGGCCTTCCAGGCGTCGTCCTGGTTGTAGGAGGCATCCAGGTTCAGGAAGTTGGGGAAGAAACGGCGGGCCGAAACCTTGCAGGCGAACTTGTAGAGGTCGTAGTTGGGGTCTTCGGGAAGGTAGCTCACGCCCCTCTTCTTCTTCCAGATCTGGATGGGGAAGATTGCGGTGGAGCCGTTGCCGACGCCCTGATAGGTGGTGTTCAGGATTTCACGGATGATGCAGCGTCCTTCTGCCGATGTGTCCGTACCATAGTTGATGGAGGAGAACACAACCTGGTTGCCGCCACGGCTGTGGATGGTGTTCATGTTGTGAACGAAAGCCTCCATGGCCTGGTGTACGCGGCTCACGGTCTGGTTGATGGCGTGCTGCTTTGCCCTCTCCTTGCCCTGAAGGCCGATGAGGTCACGC
>OCVV011273863.1_pt1 | contig 10026 bp, 5 predicted proteins | sample 1539721 | NCBI WGS metagenome assembly OCVV01 (sample SAMN02144230, study PRJEB22623) | gut metagenome | biome: sheep rumen | host: Ovis aries | place: New Zealand
TCAGCGAACTTAAAGCCAGGACGCTTATTGTCGGCATTGTCGTACTTGACGCTGATGCCCATCTTCTTGAACTCGTCGATGATAGGAGCAACAGCTGCATCAACTGCTGCCATCTGTTCGGGCTTGCCGCCAATAGGAATGATGACTACCTGAATGGGAGCCAAAGCAGGAGGCAGCACGAGACCATTATCGTCGCTGTGCGTCATGATGAGAGCACCCATGAGTCGTGTGCTTACGCCCCACGAGGTTGCCCAAGCGTATTCGGGTTTGTTCTCCTTGTTGAGGAACTGCACCTCGAAGGCTTTACCGAAGTTCTGGCCAAGGAAGTGACTGGTGCCGCTCTGCAGAGCCTTGCCGTCCTGCATCATAGCCTCGATGGTATAAGTGTCGAGCGCGCCAGCAAAACGTTCCGTCTCGCTCTTGACGCCCTGAACAACAGGCACAGCCATATACTCTTCTGCGAACTTTGCATAGACCTTGAGCATCTGCTGAGCACGTGCCTCAGCCTCTTCTCTGGTAGCGTGAGCCGTGTGGCCCTCTTGCCAAAGGAACTCGCTGGTGCGCAGGAAGAGACGCGTGCGCATCTCCCATCGCATCACGTTGCACCACTGATTGACCAGCAGAGGCAGGTCGCGATATGAGTGGATCCAGTTCTTGAAGGTGTTCCAGATGATGGTCTCTGACGTTGGACGAATGATGAGTTCCTCTTCCAAACGGGCAGCGGGGTCAACCACAACGCCATCGTGCGTCTCGTTTGTCTTGAGGCGATAGTGCGTCACGACGGCACACTCCTTAGCGAAGCCTTCCACATGCTCTGCCTCTTTCGAGAGGAAACTCTTGGGGATGAGCAAGGGGAAGTAAGCGTTCTGCACGCCCGTCTCCTTGAACATATCGTCGAGGGTGCGTTGCATCTTCTCCCATATAGCGTAACCGTAAGGCTTGATGACCATGCAGCCGCGCACGTCGCTCTGCTCTGCCAGGTCGGCCTTAACCACCAATTCATTGTACCATTTGCTATAGTCCTCGCTACGTTTTGTGAGGAAATCCAATTCTTTTGCCATTACTAAAAATGATTTTATTTATTTTTCGGGTGCAAAAGTACAAAAAAAATATGAAATAAGAAAAAAACTATAAACCATAAACCATAAACTCTAAACTTTTTTATGTATCTTTGCAATTGAAAAGAGAATCAACAATCAATATTAACTCATAAAACTAACTCAAATGAAAGCAAAGAAATTCCTTTTGGGTGCTTTGGCAATGGCTTTGGTGCTCTCTGGTTGTAACATGAACAACACCACAAAAGGTGGTCTCATCGGTGGTGCCGGAGGCGGTGCACTTGGTGCAGCTATCGGTGCAGGTATTGGTGCTTTGGCTGGTGGTTCAAGTGGTGCTAAGCTTGGTGCAGCCATTGGCGCTGGTGTGGGTGTAGCTGGCGGTACAACTGCTGGTGTGCTCATCGGTAAGAAGATGGATAAGGCTAAGGCAGCAGCCGAGGCTGTGGCTAACGCTCAGGTTGAGACCATTACCGACAAGAACGGTCTGGAAGGCGTGAAGGTTACGTTCGACAACGGCATCCTCTTCAAGGTTGGTAAGAGCGACCTGAAGGCTGACGCACAGAACTCTCTTCGTCAGTTTGCCAACAATGTGCTGAACGTTTACACTGACTGCGACGTAGCCATCTATGGCTTTGCAAGCAGCGACGGCAGCGACGCAACAAACCTGACTCTCAGCCAGAATCGTGCTAATGCAGTTCGCGGATACTTGACAAACACCTGTGGCGTAAGCACTTCTCAGATTAAGAGCAGCACAGGTCTTGGTGAAGATCCCAACTACCTCGTTCTTGACGCAAACGGCAAGGAAGACAGAGATGCCAGCCGTCGTGTAGAGGTTTACCTCTATGCAAGCGAGGCTATGATCAATGCCGCCAACGCAGGCACGCTGCAGTAAAGCCTGGGAAAGCCTAGTAAAAACTAGTATAACCTAGTAAAAACTAGTAAAAACTAGGAAAACCTAGCTTATGAGAAAGCTCCAACTCTTTTTGCGATGGATTGTGCTCCTGTTCTTTGGGAGCACAATCCTCGCTGTTTTAATATATAAGTGGTGCCCAGTTTATGTAACGCCACTTATGATAATCCGTTGTGCCCAGCAAGTCAGTCACGGAGAGAAACTGCGCCTCAAACATCATTGGGTGCCGCTCGACTCGATGAGCATCTATATGCCCGTAGCCGTGATGGCAAGTGAGGACCAGCGTTTCCTCACGCATAACGGCTTCGACTTCATCGAAATCAACAAGACACTCGAGGAGCGTCGCTCCGGGAAACGCTTTCGTGGAGGCAGCACCATCAGTCAGCAGACAGCCAAGAACGTTTTCCTTTGGCCTAAAGCAAGCTGGGTTCGGAAAGGACTGGAGGCTTATTTTACCGTTCTCATCGAGTTCATCTGGGGCAAAGAGCGCATTATGGAGGTTTATCTCAACTCCATCGAGATGGGCGACGGCATTTATGGAGCCGAAGCAGTTGCCCAGCAACATTTTGGTCGCAGAGCAATCACCCTGACGCGTCCCAACTGTGCCCTCATCGCCGCTACGCTGCCGAATCCACTCAAGTTCAGCAGCAAAGAGCCTTCTTCCTACATGCTCAAGCGGCAGACTGCCATCATGAATCAGATGCGCCATATTGATGTCTTTCCAAGAAAGAAAGATTAAACCCAAACGTCTTGTCTGTTAACTTTGCAAATTAGATTAGTCGGAATTCTGCAAAATTATTGACAACAAAATTCAGACATGCTGAAGGGTCACAAAAGATGACACGTTAACTTGCCAAACTTCACACGTGAAAATGCAAAACTTCACACGTGAAATTGGCCAACTTCACACGTGAACTTTGGCAACTTCACAGCAGAACTTTTTACTCCCCACAAGTCAAACGAGCAAGAACTTCATTTTCAGGAAGTTGAAGAGGAGTGCCTTTTACACCCTTTTTGCAGGGGAAAACTAATGAATTTAGCTTGCAGATTCATCCCCAAAGACGCATCTCTACAGGAAGAATCTTTACATTTTCCTGCAATCACATCACCTCAATTCCACTTATCCCTCTTTTGGCTTTGAAAACTTTTTAAGGCAAAAAATGCACTTTTTGCTATATAGAGTTTGCAATTTGCAAAGTTTTTTGTATCTTTGCAGCGCAAAAACTATATAAATATATTATGTTCGAGTCTTTCTATAGAATGCATCAGTATCTGGTGGAACGCACACAAGCGCCCATCAGACGTGCCTTGATGGATGAAATTGATTGGCACAAGCGACTCATCGGCATTAAGGGTAGTCGCGGCGTAGGCAGAACAACTTTCCTGCTCCAGTATGCGAAAGAGAACTTCGGTCCGAGAGATCGCAGGTGTCTCTACATCAACATGAACAACTTCTACTTCCAGGGGAAGACGCTCTTCCAGTTTGCCCAGGAGTTCATGCAGGCTGGTGGTAAAGTCTTGCTCATCGATCAGGTGTTCAAGTACCCAGATTGGAGCCACGACCTCAGGCTCATCTACGACCGCTGCCCACACCTGAAAGTGGTCTTTGCGGGCTCAAGCGTGATGCGATTGAAAGAGGAGAATCCCGAGTTGAACGGCATCTGCGCAAGCTACAACCTGCGTGGCTTCTCTTTCCGCGAATACCTGAACCTCCGGGCAGGAACAAACTTCCGTCCCTACACCATTCGTGAGATTCAGAACCGACACGAGCACATTGCTGAGGAAGTCCTGCAGCAAGTCAATCCGCTCGACTACTTCAACGACTATCTTCATCACGGATACTACCCCTTCTTCCTCGAGAAAGCAAGCTTCATTGAGAACCTGCTGAAGGCAGTCAACATGATGATTGAGGTGGACATCCTGCTCATCAAGCAGATCGACCTGAAGTATCTGACAAAGATAAAGAAGTTGCTCTACCTGCTTGCTACAGGCGATTACGGAGCTCCCAACGTCAGTCAGTTGGCTCAGGACCTGCAGACCAGCCGTGCAACAGTAGTGAACTACATCAAGTACCTGACAGATGCCCGTCTGCTCAACATGCTCTATCGTCCAGGCGAAGACTTCCCCAAGAAGCCCGCAAGCATCCTGCTTCACAACACGAACCTGATGTACGCCATGATGCCCGACTTCAACGACGAGCAGATGATTATGGAAACTTTCTTCCAGAACGCTCTCTGGGGCCGTCATCAAGTGCAGAAGGGCGACCGCAGCTGCACCTTCATCGTGGACAAGAACATGAGGTTCCGCATCTGCCTGGAGCAACCCAAACGCAAGAACACAGACGTGCTCTACGCCCTTGCCGGCATCAAGGAAGGCTTGGAACAAGAGATTCCCTTGTGGATGTACGGCTTCCTTTACTAAAAAGGTGAAGAAGGAAATAGTAGATAAAGTATAAAAACACATTTTATAAAATATAAACTGCCCATGACCCTGCAAAGCAGTTCCCTCGCCCTAAAGGGAGAGGGTTAGGGAGAGGGTCTGTAATTTGGTATGAAGCAAAAGAAATTCGTAACTTGGGATGGCAACACCTGTGCCGGACACGTAGCTTATATGTTCAGCGAAGTAGCTGCCATCTACCCCATCACTCCCTCATCTCCTATGGCGGAGCATGTTGACGAGTGGGCCGCTCAGGGTCGTAAGAACCTCTTCGGCGACACAGTAATGGTTCAGGAAATGCAGAGCGAAGGCGGTGCTGCTGGCGCCGTTCATGGTTCGTTGCAGGCTGGTGCCCTCACAAGCACCTTCACTGCCAGCCAGGGCCTCCTGCTCATGATTCCCAATATGTACAAGATTGCAGGCGAACTGTTGCCCTGCGTCTTCCATGTTTCTGCCCGTACACTTGCAACTCACTCTCTGTGTATCTTTGGTGACCACAGCGATGTGATGGCTTGCCGCCAGACAGGTTTCGCAATGCTGGCAGAAGGCAGTGTGCAGGAAGTGATGGACCTCAGTGCAGTCGCTCATCTCGCTGCTCTCGAGGCTCGCGTGCCTTTCATCAACTTCTTCGACGGCTTCCGCACCTCTCACGAGTATCAGAAGGTCGAACTTCTTGAAGAGGACGATGTTCGCGACCTCGTGAATCAGAAGGCTCTCAGCGAGTTCCGTGCTCGTGCCCTCTCTCCTGAGCATCCTCAGGCAAAGGGTATGGCCGAGAATCCTGAGACATTCTTCGCTCATCGCGAGAGCTGCAACCGCTACTACGATGCCGTTCCTGCCATCGTAGAGAAATATATGGCTGCCATCAGCGAACGTACTGGTCGCAAGTACGAGCTCTTCAGCTACTATGGTGCAGAAGATGCAGAGCAGGTCATCATCCTGATGGGTTCTGCTTCTGAGGCTGCACGCGAGGCTATTGACTACGCGAACGCAAATGGCAAGAAGTACGGTATGGTGAGCGTTCACCTCTATCGTCCTTTCAGTGTGAAGCACCTGCTGGCTGCAGTTCCCAAGACTTGCAAGCGCATCGCAGTGCTTGATCGCACAAAGGAGCCCGGTGCAAACGGCGAACCTCTCTACCTCGACGTTCGCGACGCATTCTATGGTCAGCCCAACGCTCCTATCATCGTAGGCGGACGCTATGGTCTCGGCTCTGCCGACGTAACGCCCACCATGATGCTCAGCGTCTATGAAAACCTTGAACTGCCTCAGCCCAAGGAACACTTCACCGTCGGCATCGTCGATGACCTCACTTACACCTCTCTGCCCGTCAAGGAAGAGATGGCCCTGGGCGGCGAAGGCATCTTCGAAGCCAAGTTCTTCGGTCTTGGCGCAGATGGTACTGTTGGTGCCAATAAGAACAGCGTCAAGATTATCGGCGACAATACCAACAAGTATTGCCAGGCTTACTTCAGCTACGACTCCAAGAAGAGTGGCGGCTTCACTTGCTCTCACCTGCGCTTTGGCGACACACCCATCCGCAGCACATATCAGATTAAGACGCCTAACTTCGTGGCTTGCCACGTTCAGGCTTATCTGAGAATGTACGACGTGATTCGCGGCCTTCGTCCAAACGGTCAGTTCCTCTTGAACACCATCTTCGAGGGCGAGGAGCTCGTGAAGTTCATTCCTAATAATATTAAGAAGTACTTCGCAGAGAAGAACATCACCGTTTACTACATCAACGCCACCAAGATTGCACAGGAGATTGGCCTCGGCAACCGCACGAACACCATTCTGCAGAGCGCATTCTTCCGCATCACAGAAGTCATCCCCGTGGAGCTTGCCGTAGAGCAGATGAAGAAGGCTATCGTGAAGTCTTACGGCAAGAAGGGCGAGGACGTGGTGAACATGAACTTCGCTGCCGTAGATCGTGGTGGCGAGTACAAGGTACTGCCTGTTGATCCTGCTTGGGCTAACCTGCCAGCCGACGAGGTTCCTGTATATGACGAACCCGAGTTCATCACGAAGCTCGTGCGCCCCATCAACGCCCAGAATGGTGCCGACCTTCCAGTCAGTGCTTACAAGGGCTACGAGGACGGCGCATGGGAACAGGGCACTGCAGCTTACGAGAAGCGTGGCGTAGCAGGCTTCGTTCCTGTATGGAACCCTGATAACTGTATTCAGTGTAACAAGTGTGCATTCGTTTGTCCTCATGCTTGCATCCGTCCTATCGTAATGGACGACGAGGAAGTGAAGGGCTTCGAAGGAAAGACCATCGAGATGAAGGCTCCCGCAGCAATGAAGGGCATGCACTTCGTCATGCAGGTTGGCGTGAAGGACTGTCTGGGTTGCGGCAACTGTGCAGACGTTTGTCCTGGCAATCCGAAGCTTGGCGGTCCTGCACTCAAGATGGTATCTTACGACGACTCAAGTGCAGAAGCTGCTCAGGAAGCAAAGAACTGGGATTACTGCATCAAGAAGGTCAGCTCGAAGCAAGACCTCGTCGATATCAAGCAAAGCCCGAAGAACAGCCAGTTCGCTCAGCCTCTGTTCGAATTCAGCGGCGCTTGCTCTGGTTGCGGCGAGACGCCTTATGTGAAGCTCATCAGCCAGCTCTTCGGCGACCGCGAGATGGCATCGAACGCAACAGGCTGCTCCAGCATCTACTCCGGCTCAATTCCTTCCACTCCTTACACCAAGAACGCGAAGGGACAAGGCCCCGCTTGGTCGAACTCCCTCTTCGAGGACTTCTGCGAGTACGGCCTTGGTATGGTGCTTGGCCGCAAGAAGTTGCGCAACAGAATGCGCAAGCTGGCCGAGGAACTCGTGAATACTACAGCCTTCGACTGGATGCGCGAGGCTACACAGAAATGGCTCGACACATTCGACGACTCTACCGCCAACCGCAAAGCAACCGATGAATTCGTTGCCGCTCTGGAGAAGGCCATACTGCCCATCGACGGAGCAATAGAGTTCTGGCAGGGCAAGGGCAAGGAACTGTATGGCGCTGAGGTGGCTGCACAGAAGTTGCAGGAAGCCAAGGATGCCAAGGCAGCAGGCAGCCCCATCTGCCCGTGCCGCGGATGTGCACTCGAAAGCGAGCTGCTCGCGAACAAGGACAAGCTGGCTAAGGCAAGCCAATGGATTATCGGTGGTGACGGTGCAAGCTACGACATCGGCTACGGCGGCCTCGACCACGTAATCGGTTCTGGCGAGGACGTTAACATCTTCGTTATCGATACAGAGGTTTACTCCAACACAGGTGGTCAGGCTTCGAAGGCCACACCAATCGGTGCTATTGCTCAGTTCGCTGCCAATGGTAAGCGCGTGGGCAAGAAGGATCTCGGCCTCATGCAGGCAACCTACGGCAACGTTTATGTTGCTCAGGTTGCTATGGGTGCAGACCAGAGCCAGTGCCTGAAGGCCTTCCGCGAGGCTGAAGCATGGCACGGACCTTCACTCATCATCGCCTACGCTCCCTGTATCAACCACGGCCTGAAGGCTAAGGGCGGTATGGGCAAGAGCCAGGCTGAGGAGGCTAAGGCTGTTGAATGCGGATACTGGCACCTGTGGCGCTACAATCCCGCTCTGGCTGAAGAGGGCAAGACTCCCTTCCAGCTCGACAGCAAGGAGCCCGATTGGGATAAGTTCCAAGAGTTCCTCGAGGGCGAGGTTCGCTTCCTCTCTCTGAAGAAGGCCGCACCCGAAGAGGCTCAAGAGCTCTACGACGCTTGTAAGGCAGCCGCACAGCGCCGCTACAAGACCTACGTTCGCAAGACGCAGGAAGACTGGAGCCTGTAATAGAAACCGTTATTGCGAAAAGCGCTTTAACGTCATAACAGTAGGGACGCTTCGGCGTCCCTACATTATTTAAATTACTATGAAAAACCTCTCCTTACTCATATTCGCCATAATGGCCCTCGCTTCGAAGGCACAGGTGCAGAATATGATTGTTTACAGAAGCGATGGGTCAACCATTCGTTGTGATGTGGAAACGGTTGACAGCGTCGTTTTCGAGGCTGTTCCGAAGTGGAGCAACCGTTCGAAGGAAGCCCAGAACCTGCTCTCCTACCTCGAGGAGAATGTCGGCCAAAAGATACTGACGGGCACCCACGCTTGCGTGAACTACAACATCAACGAGGCAAAATGGGTGTATAAACACACGCGGAAATATCCAGCCATCAACACGTTTGACTTCATCCACGACATACATTCCTCTTCGAATGGCTGGATAAACTACGCGAGCAACACAATTTGGCAGAACTGGGCTAACGCAGGCGGCATCGTCTCGGCAATGTGGCATTGGAACATGCTTACGAACGACAGTACCGACTGGACATGCACCCCAGGCTCCGAGCCCAAACAAACTAGCTTCCATCCATCAGGAATCTTCTCGCCGAACAGCGACGACTACAAAACGATGATAGCCCGCATCGACCAAGTCGCTATGTGGCTGAAATCCACCAAGACAGCCAAAGTGCCTGTTCTCTGGCGCCCCCTTCACGAAGCACAAGGCAACTGGACGGAAGCCAATCCAGGCACAGACTGGCACAAAGCATGGTTCTGGTGGGGCATCGACGGACCAGAAGCATTCGTGGAACTATGGAGAGTGATGTACGACCGCATGGTGAATTACCATGGCCTGACGAACCTCATCTGGATCTTTAACGCAGGAGACTCAAAGCGCTGGTATCCAGGCGATGAATACGTCGATATTGTAGCGTACGACTTCTACAACAAGAACCTCAGCGAGATGCATTGGTGGTACGACTACTTCCACGAAAACTACCCAGGCAAGCTCTATGCCATCAGCGAATTCGGAAGCATTCCGAAACTCTCGCAGTTGTGGGAAGACGGTCAGCACTGGAGTTTCCTCATCCCTTGGTACGACTACGACCGCACGAACAAAACAAGCGGCGATGCCTTCAACAGCACCGACCACAACAACGCCAACATCGACTGGTGGAACGACGCTCTGGAGCAGGATTGTGCCATCACGCGCGACGAACTGCCAAGGAATTAGTATTCTTTGGCCAACACACCTGAACACCTGATTCAACACATTATATTTAATTTATAAATCCCCTATAGGGCGTTCGTCATTCCCCTATGGGGCGTTGAGCATTCCCCTATAGGGCGTTGAGCGTTCCCCTATAGGGCGTTTGGCACCCTAATACTTGTGGCTGCCATTTTTTGTCGACTAAATATGCAGCCGCAATATCATTTTGCGCATATAATATATAATAATGTGTCGTTTTGTTGGCCAAAAGAAAGATTTATGCTAACTTTGCGGCCAATTCGCGTACGCGAGAAAGATTAAGGATTATGAAACATCAATTGAGAAGCTCAGTCTGCACCGAAGGTCGTCGCATGGCTGGAGCACGTGCTCTTTGGGTCGCTAACGGCATGAAGAGGGAACAGTTCGGCAAGCCAATCATCGCTGTCGTCAACTCGTTCACACAGTTCGTCCCAGGTCATACACACCTCCACGAAATAGGACAAATCGTAAAGCAAGAGATAGAAAAGCTCGGTTGCTACGCAGCTGAGTTCAACACCATCGCCATCGACGACGGCATCGCCATGGGTCACGACGGCATGCTCTACTCCCTACCCTCGCGC
>OCVV011336049.1_pt1 | contig 10025 bp, 7 predicted proteins | sample 1539721 | NCBI WGS metagenome assembly OCVV01 (sample SAMN02144230, study PRJEB22623) | gut metagenome | biome: sheep rumen | host: Ovis aries | place: New Zealand
TTTGTTGACCGCGTCGATACCGATGCGGAAGCAAAGAGGATAAGGATCATCGATTACAAGAGCGGCGGCAAGAACATCAATCCGAAGCAGCTGTTCTACGGAACGCAGATCCAGCTCCCTGTCTATACCAAGGCGCTGTCCGACAGATATGAGATAAGCCCGGAGAATTGTGATTACGGATACTTCAATGTCGGCCTGAAGCCTGATAAGGGGAAGGGCGCTGCGGTCTTTGCACCAAAGATGTCCGGCTACAAGCCCGATGAGATGGCAGCTACTCTCGAGTATTCGCAGAAGGTCCTTGCCGATACAGCGGAGAGCATCAAGAGCGGCAGAGCGGACGCACTGGTCTGTCCTGCACACAACTACTGCAGCTTCTGCCCGTACGGCGGAGCATGCGGCAACATACCGTCATCTCCGATCGCGGCGGAAGAGCCGCTCGGACACGGCGCGAGGAAGGCGGATTATCTTGCTGCCATCCGTGCTGCCGCAGACGGTGATACAGGAGAAGACAATGAGTGATAAGAGACCGACGCCGGATCAGCAGGCGATAATAGACTGCAAGACAGATAACATACTGGTCCCCGCAGCGGCAGGGTCCGGTAAGACTACGGTCATGATCGACAGGATCGTATCGAAGATTATCGGAGATATGTCAGATGACTCGATCCCTGAGCACGAGAAACATTCACTGGACAGCATACTTGTCGTTACCTTCACGGTGGCTGCAGCCGAACACATGCGCGAGAAAGCTGAGAGCGCACTTGACGAAGCAATAGCGAAGAACAAGGACAAGCCCGAACTGGTGGCAAAGCTTGCCAGGCAGAAGGAACTCCTTCCCAATTCTTACATTCAGACTTTCGATGCGTTCTGTGCGAGAGTAGTGAAGGAGAAGGGATACTGTGCGGCGGATTCTGCGAAGGCGGATGTTTTCGATCCGGCGAATATCGTGCTGGACGGCAACGAGCTTACGCTGCTCAAACATTCTGCTGCACGTCAGGCCATAAGGAAGATGTACGACGAAGCCGGTTCGGAGACGGATCCCTTTGTAAGGCTTACGTTAAGGTTCGGTGACGGCAGATCCGATACGAGTCTCGAGAATACGACCTGTGAGATATACGATACCTTAAGAAGCCTCCCGGACTATATGAACAGGATCAGGGGTGAGTACGAATCGCGCAAGGCTCTCGAGGCGGAAGGACGGCTTGTCGTCAGCGAGAAGCTTAAGGCTGTGGCAGGAGATATTGTAACGCTCCTGTCTGACTACGGCAGGGTGATAAAGTCCGAAGACGGCGTGCTTCAGTATCTGAAGGATAACGAGACGTTCTATGTTCTTACTACGGAGAAGACTCCCGAGGCAAGGAATGCCGCATCTCTTAATGCGATAGAAGACATCACGGATCTTATCAACAGACAGGTGCAAAGACATGAGGAAGGCACGATCACTGACGGCCTGGAAGAACTGTATCTTATAAGCCGTGAGTGGAATGAACTGCTTGACTTCAAGTTCTCCTATATGACGCGCACCAGCAAGATCTTCAAGGAGAATGAAGACCTGATGCTCGAGTATCTCGATAAGGTGGCGCAGATCAAGGCTGTGACGAGACTGGTCAGGGGAACGCCTGCCAAGCTCGAGCACCCGCTGGATCCGCCGAAGGCACTGTGCACATTCCTGTCGAACGGGCTTGAGTCTTATGAGAGCTTCGAGGAGCTTAAGGCTGAGCAGCTCTCGCTCCAGCAGGAACGTACCGAGATGATCGGGGCATTTGTAAGGCTCATAGAGAAGACGGACGAATACTTTGCCGAGCTTAAGGCTGCGGTCCACGGCATGGACTTTGCAGACCAGGAGTACGCGGCATTCGACATACTGGATCATGAAGATGCCGTTGATTTCTACCGGAGCAAGTTCGTGGAGATCTATATCGACGAGTATCAGGACAACACGAGGCTGCAGGACGAGATAATCAGCAAGATCGCGAGACCGTCAGGCAATGTCTTCAGGGTGGGTGACGTCAAGCAGAGCATCTACAAGTTCAGGCACGCGGAGCCCGGCATATTCAACGAGAAGATAGATGCATATGAAGCCGGAAGAGAGAAGGGGCAGGTGCTCCCGCTCACCGAGAACTTCAGGAGCAGTCCCCAGATACTTGCTTTCGTAAATCACATCTTTGAGCAGTCGATGACGAGAGATGCTTCCGAGGTGGAGTATTCAGCCAAGCAGAGGCTCAACTATCCCGAGAACAGTCCTTCGGCTGATCAGGGTGAAGAAGGCCTGCCGAGACTGCTCATCGTCAACGGAGACGGTGCGGGAAGCTTCGATGCGTTTCAAGATGCCGACGACTCCGAAGAAGAATACGGCGCATCTGATAACGATACTAACGATATCTCATCTTCAGGTGATGACGAAGACCAGCCGCTCGATTCGAAGATCAAGGCGCTCTGCCTCGGAGTCGAGAAAGAGATTAGAGCTTATATGTCGCAGTTCGATCCCGATGCCGAAGACTATGAACAGCATTATTCCGATATCTGCGTTCTCACTTCCATCAGGAGCGAGGCTGAAGTCATATCGGCGTACCTTGAAGGTCACGGCCTGCCTTCCACGGGAAGGGTCACAACGAGCGTGTTCGGAGACCTCGATATCAGAGGCATTATCGGATTCATCATTTGCCTCGGCAATTCAATGCGGGATGAGTATCTCGCCGGAGTCCTGCTGGCCCCTTACAAAAATACGAACTTTACCGTTAACGATATCGCTCAGGTTCAGGCATATATCCTTGAGAATGCGCCTCATCTCAGGCGTGAGAACCTTATCAACAGGCTCAGGGTATTTGCAGCCGGCGAGGGAGGAGATCTCGCAGGAAGGATCAGCGCTTTCCTTGATGATTATGACGACCTCAGGATGAAGGCGATGACCTGCGACATAGACGAGATAATAGAGCTCATCTTCAAGCGCACCGAGATCAAGGCTACCGTCAAGCGTAAGGAAGGCAGCTTCGACAAGCTCACTATCCTTAAGGACTGGCTCTGCAGTAACTTCAAGAGGTTCGGGTGCGATATCTCAGGTATCGCGGAAGAACTCGAGAACATGAGGATCCAGATCAATGAGGATGCGGTCATCGAGACGAGTCTTAACGAGAAGAACAAGATCGTCTGCATGAACTTACATAAGAGCAAGGGCCTCGAGTATCCGTTCGTTATCTTTGCCCTTAAGGACAGAGGAAGATCTTTCTCGGTGGGAAGGTTCTCTTACGATGCGCACGCGGGATTCGTTCTTGAAGATTATGACGATGCAGCACTGGCAAGGAAGGATTCCATCGAGCAGAATGTCTATCTCATAGATGCCCTGCTCGAAGAGAATGCTGAGACATTAAGAGATCTCTATGTCGCCCTGACGCGTGCGCAGACGAGGCTGTCTGTCGTTACCTGGGACTTCCTTGACGGCAAGAGGAACAAGGCAATAGAAGCTGCAGTGCGTGCCGATTCACTTGCTTCCGGAGACAAGTTCTCCAGGCTTGACTGGCTGAGGGGGAGCGGCACGATGTGCTGCGATCTGTTCATGGCGCTCATAAGGACTGATTCCGACGATGCGAAGATGATAAGGAATACTTTCGATACGGATATCGGATATCTTACGGGCTTCAAAGCCTGCACCACAAAGGCCGATCAGGACCCCGGAAATCTTCCGGGCAACCGCGGATTCGTCACCGAGATTCTGTCCGAGGAAGAGACGGCACAGCTTGATCTGGAATATGCCGCCAACACTGTCATTGCCGCTGACGAGGAAGAAGAGACTCCTGAAGACAGGGGACTGTTCGATGACAGAGGCAACAAGACATTTGCTGATTACGCCTACGAAGAAGAGACTCTGATCCCGTTCAAAGTATCGGTCACGGGCATAAGGCACGGCAACATGGAAGAGACACGCCACGTCGATCTCGAGGTGCGCGATGCTTCGGAATATGACAATACAGGAAGCGGCAAGCTCAATGCTGCCACCAAGGGAACCATACTCCACAAGCTGATGCGGTTCATCGATACCGAAGCTGTCAGGAACGGCGGTGACATCATTGCCGAGACCGACAAGCTTATCGGCATGAAGATGTTCGAAGAATACAGTGCGGATAACGTGAGGAAGACCGCTGAAGAATTCGGAAGCGGAATAATTACATTCGCTTCGAGCGATATCTGCAAGGCGGCAGAGGCTGCGGCAGACAGGGGCAGGGCGGAGTGCGAGAAACCTATCGTCTTTGCCGTGCCCGCGACCGAGAGCAGCAGCGATTACGCTCTGGTCCAGGGTAAGATCGACCTCATGTTCGAAGAAGATGACGGCTGGGTAGTACTGGATTACAAGACAGAGAGGTCCGATATGCCGGATGCGGAGAGCAGGGCTTCTGAAGCAAAGGACAAGCACGGCTTCCAGCTCACGAGTTACAGCTCGGCACTTGAGGCGTCGGGCATCAAGGTAAAGGCGAGATATGTCTATCTGGTCAGATTCGGGGAGTTTGTCGAGATCTGATCTCCATGTTTTTGTTAGTGCAGAGCACAAAACTCTAACACTTACACGAACAAAGTCACTTGCCGGAATCCCTCTTCCTGATGTTACGGAAGAAGTCGAGCATCATCTTCGAGCAGGGCTCTTCAAGGATACCGCCTTCGAACTCGACCTTGTGGTTATGACCGTGCGACACGTCGAAAATATCATTGCACGACACCACCGCGCCGCTCTTGGGTTCGTACGCACCGAAATACACTTTCCTTATCCTCGACTGGATTATCGCGCCTGCGCACATCGTGCACGGCTCCAGGGTGACATACATGTCGCAGTCCTCGAGCCTCCAGTCGCCAAGCTTTTTGCAGGCTTTGTTGATGGCCACGATCTCGGCATGCGCCAGGGAATTGCCCTTGGTGAGCCTTAAGTTATGGGCTCTTACGAAGACCTTGCCGTCCTTGACGATGACGCAGCCGATAGGACATTCGGCAAGGTCGATCGCCTTCTCGGCCTGCTTGATCGCCTCGAGCATGAAGCGCTCGTGTTCATTGGCCGGTCTAAGTTCTGGATACAGTCTGGATCTCATAATCGAAGATTATACACTATTGGCAGAATTAGATTATACTTTTAGCGTTAATAACTCCGGAGGCGGAATATGGTACTTCATAAGATCCCTTACGAACTGACAGTATGCAAGGTAGCTTCAGAAGCAAGCCTTGACCTTGGCAAAGACTTCTACTTCATCGGCAGGACCGATGAGGAGATATCTCTTGTCTGCATCACCGGAGATGTTCCGGATGACACGACGGAGAGAGATGACGGATGGAAGGGCTTCCGCATACAGGGAGTGCTCGACTTCTCGCTCATCGGGATACTGTCGAAGATATCGGGGGTCCTTGCTGACAATAAGATCGGCATCTTTGCCGTATCCACATACAATACAGACTACATCCTGGTGAAGAAGGAGAACTTTGACAGGGCGATGCAGGTGCTCGCGGAAGCGGGGTATGAAGTCGAATGAAGATCTACGTGGATTACGACGACTGCCTGTGCGAGACGGCGAGGAATTTCTCTGACCTGGCCGTGGAGATGTTCGGGAAGAACGTTCCCTATGAGAAGATCAGATACTTCGAACTCGATAAGTCTTTTGACCTGAATGAAGAGCAGTTCGTGCAGTTCATGAGCAAGGGGCACGAGCCTGATGTGCTGCTGTCTTACGAAGAGACCCCGGGCGCATCGGAGGTCATTAACGAATGGCTCAGCCAGGGACACGATGTATCGATCATCACGGGCAGACCGTTCAGTTCATATGAGCCTTCCAGACAGTGGCTCGACAGGCACGGACTTAAGGATGTTAAGCTCTACTGCCTCAACAAATACGGAAGAGACGGCTTCATTAAGGACAGCGACTTCAGCCTGGAACTTGAAGATTACTACAGGATGAAGTTCGATGTGGCGGTGGAAGACTCGCCCAAGGCATTCAGGTTCTTTGACCATCTGCCGGATCTGAAGGTGATGGTGTATGACCGCCCGTGGAACAGGGAGTGCGGGCTTCCGGGAGACAATTACACCAGATGCGCCGGCTGGGAACTCATAAGACAGAATGTTGCCCGATTATCGAGTTGACATCCCTTTTTAATAATAATATAATTCGAGGTTGCTATAAGTATAACTATGCCTATTTGCTTGAGTACAGCCGTGATTACGGCATTATGAGACAGCGATTCTACTTTTCAGCTTAGGTGCGGAGTTTGGCTTAGAGCTCAAATCACGAATAAGGACGGTCTTTAATGGCTACTACACAAGGTATGTGCACGAACTGCGGTTCGCTGGTCATTTTCGATGACAGAGATGAGAACTGCGAGTGCGTTTTTTGTCACTGTGTTTTCCCTGCGTCGGAAGCGGTCGAATTGCTTGCGAACCCTGCAGGACACGAGTTCAAGAATGAGAAGTTCGAAGTCCAGGAGGGCGGTAAGCATTATTACGCCACTCCCATGCAGCCTGACATTGTAAGCAAGGCTGTACAGAGAGACAAGGTATCCAAGGCTAAGAGCGAAGATCTTAAGATCAAGCCCAATGAGTTCGAGCTGTCGCCCAACGACGTCAAGGCTCCGGCTAATATGGTCATTGCCATCGTCGCAGCAGCTGTTGTTTGCGTCGGCATCATCCTCGCCATCGCATGGCCTATGTACAACACCAGGACTTCTCTTACGGATGCAATGGTATCCAAGCTCGATACCGTATTCGAAGATCAGGCCAAGGTCGATCTCTCGCTTAACGACGACGGATATGCGACAGGTTACTGCATCTCCGGCAAGACCTGCCAGAATCTTAAGGTCGAGACATCTGACGAGATCAGCGAAGACACGGCACAGAAGATCTTCGATAACTACTGTGAACTCAGAGCAGCTGAAGGCGGTGATAAGGCTTCGTCTTCCAAGGAAGTTACGGTCGCCATCTACACTCCGACAACTATCTATACGGTTACGGCTGACGGTGTTACGGTCAGCGAAGCAGACTGATGAGGTAATCAATCAATGACAGATTTTGACAAGGCATTTACATCAGCAAAGAAGCTTGCAGGCAAGAGGAAGAAGGCTCTCACGGAAGCAGAGCTCGAATCCATTACCGATAACTACAAGATGGGTCCCGACGATATGCTCGCGCTCAGGTCAGAACTTGAGAAGGCAGGCATTAAGGTAAGCGAGCCCGAAGTCGATCTCGATCTCGATAAGATCGAAGATATCGACAAGATGGAAGACATCGATAAGATCGACGATATCGACAAGATCGAAGACATCGAGAGCATCGCCAATCTCGAGGGCTTGGAAGGCCTTGATAACATCGATAACCTCGACCTGGAACCCATCGATGACGACGATGTCGTAGTCGATACGGATACTTCCGTCGATGACAGCAACGGCGTAGATGACTCGGTCAAGATGTATCTCAAGGAGATCGGTAAGATCGACCTTCTCGAGCCCGAGGAAGAGCGCATCATCGCACAGAAGATGGCTGAAGGTGATGAGGATGCCAAGGAGACTCTCATCAATTCCAACTTAAGACTCGTTGTCTCCATAGCAAAGAAGTACATGAACCGCGGTCTGTCGCTCCTCGATCTCATCCAGGAAGGCAACATCGGTCTCATCAAGGCAGTCGACAAGTTCGACTATACAAAGGGATTCAAGTTCTCGACATACGCTACATGGTGGATCAGACAGGCTATCACAAGAGCCATCGCCGATCAGGCAAGGACCATCAGGATCCCCGTTCACATGGTCGAGACGATCAACAAGCTCACAAGGATCCAGAGACAGCTCGTCCAGGATCTCGGAAGAGAGCCTACTACTGAAGAACTCGCAGATGCAATGGGCATGGAGCCTGCAAAGATCCGCGAGATCCAGAAGATATCACAGGATCCCATCTCCATCGACAAGCCTGTCGGTGAGGAAGAGGATTCACACCTCGTAGACTTCATCTCCAACGATGAGCTCGCTGCTCCTGAGGAAGAGGTCGCAAGGAATCTCCTCAAGGAAGACCTCATCAAGGCTCTCGGCACGCTGACTGAGCGTGAGCGTAAGGTCATCGAGCTCAGGTTCGGTCTTAAGGACGGCGTTCCGATGACACTCGAACAGGTCGGTAAGAAGCTCGGCGTTACACGTGAGCGTATCAGACAGATCGAGGCAAAGGCCATCAGGAAGCTCTCCAGAGCTTCAAGCTCCAAGAAGCTGGAAGGTTACATAGACTAACGAAGTCGGAGGTCTCAGGTGTCCGACCGTAAGATTTATTCTTTCTACAAAGGTTTATTTCCGGGGGACGTTTTGAACTTTTCAAAACGTTCTCCTTTTGTCAAGGAAATAATGCTCGAGAGGATATATCCCAGACGCGTCATACTTCCCATGAAGATGCACTACGGCGTGCCTGCCGTACCGATCGTCAAAAAGGGCGATCTCGTCAAGGCGGGTCAGTGCGTAGGTCTGCCCGAGAAGGGCGCTTTCTCTGTTCCCGTGCACACCGGAGTATCCGGCAAGGTAACGGATATCAGTGAGATCACGCTGCCCAACGGCATCAGGACTCCCGCCGTATTCATCGAGAACGACATGAAGCGAACCCGTCTCGATTCTCTGAAGCCGAGAAGTTCTCTGAAGCTGTCTGCTACCGAGACCATCGGCGTCATAAGGAACGCGGGCATCTGCGGCATGGGCGGTGAGGGCATACCGACCGCGGCAAAGCTTGCCAGGGCAAGAGGTAAGGCAGTAAGCGATTTCCTCGTCAACTGCCTTCAGAGCGAACCCTATTCAACATCAGATCTTACTGCGATAGTGGAATATCCCGACTATGTCGTCATGGGCGCCGCTGCCTGCGCGAGAGCCGTGGGCGCGACTAATCTCTTCTTCCTGATATCCAAGGACAGGAAAGTGGAGCGCGCCGCTCTTGAGACTTCGATATCGAGAGCAAAGAAGGACTTCGAAGATCTTAACTTCGAGATCAAGCTCTTCCGCGAGCGTTTCCCGCAGGGTTACTACAGGCTCGTCGGCAAAGCTCTCTACGGTAAGGAGATAGAGGAGGGAGAGACCATTGAAGATACCTGTGATGCGGTCCTCTTCAACTGCTCGACCATGCTCGCCTGCTGGGAAGCGATATCCGACAATATCCCGATGATGAGCAGGATCGTCTCGCTGTCAGGCGGATCTTCCGGCGGACATAACATGCTGGTACCGATCGGCACGCCCGTGTCTGAACTTCTTGCGAATTCTTTCTCCGAGGACAGCACCGACAACAGGATAATCTGGGGCAACTGTCTTACCGGCATCGAGATAGAAGATCCCGAGAATACTCCGATAATCAAGATGACTTCGGTCATATCCGTGGTAAGGAAGGCGGAGATCCCAAGGACTGCGTGCATTCACTGCGGACTTTGTTCCGAGTGCTGCCCGGTATCCATATCACCAAACATAATCTACGAGATGCTCGTCCAGGGCCTCGGTCAGAAAGCATCCGAGGAAGGTGCCAGAAGATGCATCTCATGCGGATGCTGCACTTATGTGTGCCCGGCAGGAATAGATCTGACGAGCGCCATTGCAGAGTTTGCCAACCGCGGCAAGGTCATCGAGACCAACTCGCTCCTCGACAACAAGGCAGCGGATCTCGACTATTCGATCCTACCCGAGCAGGAGACTGCAGAGACATCTCTTCTTGAAGACTATTCCGATGAGAGCGCTCCCGAAGAAACAAAGGATGACGGCTCCATCGTACTTCCCTTTGACGGAGGCAAGAAGATATGATGAACAAGACTCTTGCACCGTTCATACATACAGAGAAGAACGCTCCGTATATCTATCTTACGATAATAGCGGCGCTGGTTCCGGCCTGCTGCTACAGCATTTTCTATTACGGCATCAGGGCCATGGTCATGATCCTCATCTGCACGCTGTCTTTCATGACATGCGACGTACTCTGCTCTAAGGTGTCCAGACGTGACGGCAACGGCGAGTATTTTGACATTAGCTCCGTAGTGTCGGGGCTTGTTTTCGCGATG
>OCVV011062665.1_pt1 | contig 10024 bp, 10 predicted proteins | sample 1539721 | NCBI WGS metagenome assembly OCVV01 (sample SAMN02144230, study PRJEB22623) | gut metagenome | biome: sheep rumen | host: Ovis aries | place: New Zealand
TTTATAATTTATATTATTAACAATATTTTTTACAGAAAATTTTATTTTATCTCCATTAACAAAATAATAGTTACCAGAGGTATTCCATACTGATTTTCCAACATATTTAAAGGGTTCGTTTTCTATAGCTTCTAGCAATAGTCTTTCTTGAGGAAATACAGGCCTAATATCAGTTCCTATATATTCAGCTCTATTTCCACAAATAGGACAAATATCATCAAATAATGGGATATTACAATTTCTACAATAATATATTTCAGATTTATCAATAAAGGTTCTATTATTACATACAGGACAAGTACTTGATTCACATATTAAGTTGTCACAATTATTACAAACGTATTTAATCATATAATATCCCTCCTATATATTTACATCTTCTCTAATATTATATCATACTTTTTACTGGAGAAAAAATATTTTTGATAAATGTTTCTCCAGTTTTTATTTTTAAAAAAAAATTAGTAGCAAAAGCTACTAATCAATAAGTGATAAAATATCTAAATCATTGATATCTTCATCATAATAATCTTTACTCTTGTAAACACAGTCAATGGAATTATCAAAATAAAACTTTTTCTTATCTATAAATTCTTTAATGTAATATTCATAAAGATCTATATTATATTTTGTAAGTATGTCTTTCTTTATTTCACTAACAAATATTTTATTCTTAGTTACAAAACTATTTATAAATTTTTCTCTTGTTGCTTGTTCATCAGTTTTTATAAATACAACATTATTTTTTACTGTGAATGTTTTAACATTAGGAATAGTTGAAATAATAGTTTCATAGAAGCAATCAGGAAAATTATATTGTTTTAAATTTGTTAAAAAATTGTCTTTATCTAAAGTATATAAATTAAAATACTCATTATCCGAAATTACTTTCTCTATTTCATTAATAAATTCTTTAATATTTTCTTTACTTATACCTAATTCATTTAGCTTCTTTATTGTTATATATTTTTCATTATCAATTGCAAATAAATCTAAGTTATAAATAAATTTATATAAATAGCTAGAAAAAGTTGAACCTATTTTTTTCATTTCAGGTTTTATTTCGTAATAATCATTATTTAGGATAATATTACGTAAATAACCTTCTAAATTTGATATTGAACTTTTCATTATATAGTTTCCTCTAAGTTTGTATCCTAACTTAGACATATTTAAATTATTTATTAATTTAAAATCATTTACATCAAATAAATCTGTTAATAATTCTTTTATTGTAATAATCGAATATATATCCTCAGTCAATTTTTCATTTAATATTTTCATTTGTTCTTCAGTAAATTCAGGACATTTACTTATAATTTGACCATTAGTTATATACTTACTAAAATTACTCACTAATAATGCTCTAAATGTATTGTTTTTATGACCATAGTTTTGATATACATAATCAACAAATTCATCTAAACTAATAGGGGATAATTCATGAATAAGATTATCAATAAATGCATTTTTATCATCACAGTCAATAAAAATATCAGGCATTCTTGAATAAGTAATTTTACCATTATAATTACCAATATATTTCCTTAATAGATTATGTAATTCATATTCGTTTTTAATATCTATATTTTTCATTAATAATTCATTGTTATTAAAGAAAAATTCGGATGAATAATCTCCAGGTTCAACATCTAACATTTTTTTAAGTGCATCGATATCTAATTCATCAAGTGCATCGATATCATAATATCTATAATATCTTCCAGCATCACATAAAACATAATTTGATCTATTTAGAATTGAATCTATATTTCTAAAGTCAGCTTCACTTATTAAATCCATATCTAAATTATTAAACTCTATTATTCTATTATATTCACTCATTATCTCAGAATATTCCATAGCTTTATCTGATTGTTTTAATATAGCATTTAAAATATTATTTTTTTTAACCACTATATTTTCACCTTTATATGATATTAAATTATATTTTCTTTTTAAAATAGAAAGTTGTCTCTTATCCAGATTCCAACTATCTATTAATTCAGAAGGTTCAGTATCACCCATTTTATATTTTTCACGCAAGTAATAATAAACATAATCTTTTACATTAAAAAATTCACAAAACAAATCACAATCGAATGTATATGTTTCAAATAATTCTTTATATTTTTCTTCTTCTCTAGTAATAACAAATTTTTTTATCTCTTTTTGAATTATTTGTCTAATTCTCTCCCTTGTAACATTATATTCACTACCTATGGATTCTAAGGTTCTTCCAGTTAATTTTTTTAATACTATATCTTTATGATTTACATCTTTAATTTTTTCTATTTCATCTTTTAATCTAGGTTTAACTAACGAATAATTATAATCTTCTTTTTTTAAAATTTTTTTATTTAGAAAATCTTCAAGTAAAATTGATAAATTTAAAATATCATAATTACATTTTGATACTTCTTTTTCAAGTTGCTCGTATTCAAATGAGCTATAGCCATATATATTTTTTATTAAAGACGATAATAACTCAGGAGTCAATTTTAATTTAATATGATTGTTCATTATAAATTCATTATAGCTTTTGATAATTTTTTTAAATGTAGAATCTCCAATATAACTTTTGTGAATAAGATCATCATTAATATCTTCTATTGATATGTTATTATTTACTAATAATTCAGTTATAGTTTTAGATAATCCAAAATACATCAAATCATAAATTGAAAATTTTTCTTCACTTTCAACTAATTCATGTATTATTTTTTTTATATCTTCAGCTCTTTCACTTCTTGTACCAAGAACATTATTTAAACAATTAGGATTATTAATAATACTTTCACAAGTAATATTATTTTCTTTTAATCTTAACACTGTATTATACGGGATACCATAATCACAAAGCCTAAATATTGAATGCATAAAATCACCACCAATTTCTTTACCATTATACCACATTTTCACGCATTAAAAAAAGAAGATTACTCATCATCTTCCGAATAATAATCATCCTCTTCTAAATCCTCCTCTTCGAAATTCCATGAATCATAATTACCTTTTTTAACTTCTTCTTTTTGCCAATCTTCTAATCCATAAGCATCTAGTTCTTCATCTGTATATTCACTATTATTATTTTTTTGCTGTTCATTCATAAATGAAAATAATCCAAATGCTTGTTGACTTTTCTTCTTATCACTACCAAATAAATCATCAAATAATCCCATACTACTCACCCATACTCTCAATCAAAATCATTATTTGTTCTTTGCTAACATCAAAATTATCCAATGTGTATTGTAAACAAATTAATTTTTCTGTTAAACATAAGTCATTCAAATCTTTATCCTTAACAAACTCAAGATACTTCTTTTTTATGTCATTTTCTATTAAGTTATTTTCATATAAGTATTGTTTCATTCCTTGAATATCTAACTTAGACAAATCATTTTTTAATGATAATGCATTTATATTTAAAAATTCCTTTAAATAAATATCTTTATACAAAGGATAAATATTATTCAAATATAAATTAACATCATTGATTTTGCAAAAATTATTTAACAAAAATATAAGTGGTCTAGCAACATCTTCATGTTTATATCCATGTATTCCAGTTCCTAAACTGCATAATAGTACATCTTTATAATTATGATTAACTATCTCATCAAGCATATTTTTGTATGCTTTAATTAATTCGTTAATTGGATCAGTTTCTTCATAACTTTTTGGTGCTAACACATGGATAATATCCATATTAAGATTAAAACCTGGAGTTATTCTAACCTCATTGTTAATCATTTCAGTTTCATAAGTATTATGGCAATATTCTTCCAATTGTTTTCCAGCATTTCTATAAATAACTCCACAAATTCCACTTCCATATGCCATATATTTATTTGTAGCATTTACAATTGCATCTTTATTTTTTGAGTTAAGTATATAGTCTCCTGTTAATAAAAACAATTTGCCCATACTATCACTCTCCATTTATATTATTCACATTAATAGCATTTACACCATTACTTTTTAAATAGTCAATTGTATCTTCTAAATCTTCAACAAATAATATTTCATTTAATTCACATTTATTATGTTTTTGAATTATCTTAATTCCATCCAGTTTTAATTGTTGATTACCAGCTGATACTAGTTCAATATCATTTCCATAATGTTTATTTATAAAATTTTGTTTTGCTTTAAAATGAAATGAAAATTTCATTCCAGATAAAGCATACATCTTAATATTTCTATTTCTTAATTCATTTATAAAATTATATACATTTTCTGATCTATCACATGGTTCAATTTCTTCATAGAAAGTATCAGGATTTTCATAAGCATTTAAATAATATCCTAATCTTTTATCTTCACTTTCATTACGATGTTTTAAAAAATCTTTATCTTTATGAATTGCTAATGTATCATCAAAATCAAATATAACTACTTTTATATTATCTAAATCAATGTTCATATTCTACACTCCTATAAATCATATTGTAATTCTAATTGTTCGTTATTTGTATAACTATTTAAATAAATAATATTTTTGTATTCAGTATCAAAAGAAAAATTAAATAATGTTATATATGGATCATCTATAGTTTGTAATATTGAATTATCAAATTCATTTTCTTTTGATCTATAAGCTAATATATTTTTTATACTATTTAAATCTTTATTATTGGATTCTAGTAATTCTTTAGATTTGATTAATCTAAATATACTATTGCTTCCTTTATCAGTTTTTTGATTTTTTAAATGTTCTTTATGAATAAAATGATTTGTATGAATGTAATAATCATTTATATATTCAACATCTATACCATCAATATATACTTCAATAGATACTGCAACATTATTATTAATATCTATTGCATTAACATGAAAACCTGAAGCAACTTTCATTTCTTTACATCTATTTATTAAATCTTCAATTGATTTTGCTTCTGATAAATGTCTTTGCAAATAGTATCTAGAATAATTACTAACATCAGTATTTTCATTATGACAATAATTAATTGTTTTAACAATACCAAAACTATTCCAGCTAATACCATTTCCAAATGGCATATTATACATATCATTAGTAACAAACCAATTATTATCATCCATTATTACTTTACTTAAGCAAAAATTGCCCTTTATATAATCATCATCTTCGTTATGTGAAATAATAAAACTTCCATTATTTTTTTTATATATAATAGTAGTACAATGTTCAAAATTTATATCAGAAATTTCTGGACACATAATTGCAAAATATACTAATCTATCAATGCCTAAACCATCAGCTTTTCCAATAGTTTCATCATAATAGATTGGATATTCTTCTTTTAATTTATCAAAATGATAAATAATTTTATTTTTAATAATATTATCTTTTAATATATTATTGATATTTTCTAAATTCAAAGATATTCTATCTTTAAAATATTCACCAGATATTTTACCATTCTCGTATGGAGATTTATTTAAAAATAATATATCTGTTTTCATTAATGAATCACCTCTTAATCTTGTTCATCAAATAATCTATGTTGCATTCCTTCTGCATCATCTAAATACATTCTATATAAAGAATATATATCTGTATCTTCATATTTAACTTCTTTAAAGTTATTATTTAAATCAAGTATCTTACCATCTCTATAACTAATCAAAATTGGAGAGTGAGTTGCAATTATAAACTGACTTCCTTCTTTAACTAATTGATCAATTAAACATAGTAAAGATAATTGTCTTTGTGGAGATAAAGCAGCCTCTGGTTCATCTAATATATATAATCCATGATCTGTAAAACGATTTTGAACTAATTTAATAAATGATTCACCATGTGAACATTCATGAAGATTTCCTCCGTAAGAACCATATAATGTATAAAAATGATCTTCTTTAACTAATCTTTCAACTTCTGAAGAAAAATTATAAAAACTTTCGGCTCTTAAAAAGAATTTCATTTTAGCTTTATTATATGAAGCAATTCTTAAATATTCAGATAACTCTGATGTTGTATTATTAGTTTCATATCTAAAATTTTCAGTTCCACCTTCAGCAGGTAAACCTAAAGCAACAGCTATCGCTTCTATAAATGTAGATTTACCAATTCCGTTTTCTCCTACAAAAAAAGTTACTTGGGAATCAAAATTTAATTCTTGAAAATTTTTTACAACATCTATATTAAATGGGTACTTATCAAAAGATTCTATCTTATCTCTATCTAATGAAATCTTTTTAACGATTAAATTACTATCTAATCCCATATAACCACCTATAATCAATTATACCATATTTTAAGGATATTTAATTACATAAAAAAAATCGTCTCTGTACTAGCAGACGATCTACTAATTGTTGTTAGATATTACTACCATACTTCATACCACAAAACTGCACTATTAGAACTACAATACTACAAACAAAATGCACTACAATAACAACCATTGAACTACATTACTACTGTATCTAACAACAGTTTAATTATAAAATATATGTCATATTATGTCAATATAAATCAAAATTAGAACATAAAAAAAAGAGGTTAGCCTCACGACTAACCTTTCATGCCTAAACTTAAATTAGGGTTTTCATTATATATATTAATAATAGTTTTATCTTCTGATTCTTTTATTTCTGTATGATAAAATTCAGATTTGATTTTAGTATTAAGTAAAGTTTTTTCTCTTTGCTTTAGTTCCCTATCTATTTTAACAGATATATGAACTCTATGATTTGCTTCAATATTATATTTTAAATCAAAATCAGTTTTAAATATCTTTTCTATAATTAACTCAACAGGTTTTAAGTTTTCCTTATCAGCTAATTCTAATTGAGAATAATAATCTTTCTCATCTCTAGTCATACCTCGTCTTTTATTAGGTACTTCATGATTAATGTTTTCAACTGTGAAATATGTATAAGAAAGATCTTTTAATGGTTCTGATTTTCTTTCAACAATTCCAGATTTATAACACGAAAATTTATTATACATTATTGTATCCCTAAAAATTGGAAAACCAATTATTGGAAATATAATTGTTTTATAATGTAATTGTTTTACTTCTTCAGGTGTCATTAAATCTCTACCAATTAGATTTGTTGACCTATCACCATTGTAATTCATTAAAGACATTGATTGTCTTACACTATTAGATTCTATGGTTTTCTTACCAAGTCTTTTTGAAATTGCTTCTGCTGTATCTTGAGTATTTGTTTTAAGATAAATCAAACCACAGTTATCTAATATAATTTGAGCAACATCTTTACCATATACATTATCAAGCTGTGAGAAAGATTGGATAAAAAAATGAAAATGCATTCCCCTTGATCTTGCTACTGAAACAATTGCCTCAATATCAGCAAGAGGTGGACAGTTTGCAAACTCATCTAAGATAAAGTCTATTTCATATGGTAACTTTTTCTTTTCAGTACTGTTTGCTAACTTAACTAAATCTCTATATAATAATCCAACTATAATTGTTACTAATGTAAAATAAGTTTTATCTTCATCAGGTACTATAACATATAAAGCAACAGGTTCTTTCCCTAGTATACTAAATTCAAAATCGCTAGAACATGTTACATTAGCTACATTAATATCATCAAACAAATTCATTTTTTCACCAAATACAGCTGTAATAGATTTATATGTATTATCACTAGCACTTAATATACTAACTAAAGCATCTTTTGATTTACTGCCATATTCTTTTTTATTAATGTAGTCTTTAAATTTCTTAAAATTGTTTTCTTCCATAGAACTATTTTGAAATTTTCTAATTGATGTCATAGTTATTTTTTCTCTAGTAATATTACCAAGTTTATATTCTTCAAGAAAAAAACCTATTAACCCTTCTAAAAGATTCTTAGCTGAATTATTCCAAAAAGGATCTTTTTGTTCTATTTTTTCTTGCATTACCATTGTTGATAAAGACGATATAAGTCTATTCGTTTCAGCGAGTGAACTCATAGATAAATTATTATATTTTAATTTTTCTTCTTCTAGTTCAGTTTCTTTTCCAAGCTTTTCATATTTAATATATTCTTCATATTCTTCGATGATAGGTTCTAGAATGTTTATTTTATTAGACTTTTCAGGATTTCTAAAATCTATTGTTAAAATCCTATAACCATTGTCTTGAAACATCTTAGAGGTAGTCTGATATATTTCACCTTTTGGATCAGTTATAAAAACACTTCTTTTCTTTTTAGCATTTGAAATAAAAGTACATGATGGTATAACAGCTGTAACTGATTTACCAGATCCTGTTGAACCTAAATATACATAATGAGGTGTTTCTCTATCAAAATAAACATAATTTAGATTTTTACTAAAATAAACTGGAAATCCAGCTTCCTTGATATGATTAACATCTTCCTTTTTAAAGTTTTGCTTTATTTCTGCTTTTGTACTAAATCTAGCAGAACCATACTCATTATCATTTTTAACTTTATGTTTCATAAGTATAGGTTCAATATAAATGAAACCTATTAAAAAGATAATAATTATAACTCCAAGTAATACATATATTGTATTCATTACAACTCATAATCCTCATCATTATCATATGGATAATCAACAAAGTCTTTAATATATTTACTATCACCCGTATATAAATCTCTTTCTATACCAATTCCTAGTGGTCCTTTATAGCTTTGTAATTCATTTAATGAAACAGTTCCCCATTCCCAATCAGTTATATGACAATATCCAAACATTATCCAATCATCATCTTGTTTTTCTGCTTCTGTAATTAACCAAGTACCTGCTCCACAAGGATTAAAATATTTAACTAAAACTTCAGCATTTCCTCCTAATCCATCTTGAGAACGTAAAGGATGTTTATTAAATTTTTCTTCTATCTCTTTAGTTAATAATTTCATAAATCTATCTCCTCCTTTGCTTTTTGATTTAAATAATCTCCATACTCAATTTCTCCATCAAGCCATTTATTAGCATATTCATAATCTTTCATAGGAAATTCTTCACACCAATATTTATCAGAACCTGAAGCTGTAGTATCAAAACAAATTATTTTGTTTTGATCAAACAAATAAAAATGATTATCTTTTGTTTTTGATAGATAATCATCATATAGTTCATTAAAATCATTGTATCTTTCCATTGTTTTAGGATATATTCTAGAATGGTTTTGAGCAAGAACTGAATTTGCTTTAAACAATAATAAATCATCTTTTGTAATATTAAAATGTGTCCTTAATATATCTTCTTCTAAGCTATCAATATCATCTGGTTCAATATTACTTGTATAAACATGTGATGTGCCATCAGTAAAACAAGTTTTACTATCCTTTAAATGAGATTTAACATCAAAATATATTTCTGTGTATCTTTCTCTTTCAGATCCTTCACTACATAAAATACAATCTTCAAAGAAATCCATAACTTCCTGTTTTGAATTATATTGATATAACGAACCTCCACAATTAACAAATATTTTATTCATCATTACACCTCCATCTTTTTATCTTCTGCTTTTACATTTTCTAATTCAATATAATTTTCAATATAATTATTAAATGCTATTTTTAAGTCATCAATTGTTGCGCAATTATAACTTGCACCTGAAGAAGTATCAGTACCTATGATAATATTTCCTTCTTCTTTATCAAAATTAATTTCAAGATTAAAATCTTCTTTTAATTCTTGCGATGGATATGGTTTATACTTTGTATAATTTAAATCATTCCAATCTAAAACTATTTCTTCATCTACATATTTAGTAGCAACAAGTTCTTCAGCATCTTCATAAGAATCTGCTTCTTGTTCTACTACTCTACTTAATTTTTCTATAACTTCAACATTATATAAAGCCATAGTTACACCTCCTTTTTTTGCATAATAAAAGACCAAACATTTCTGTTTGATCTGATAATCATAATATCTTAATCTTACGATTGTTTTAAAAATAATCTTTAATGAATTTATTCTTTTTTATTAGAGTTATTATTAAGCAAGAAAAAACAAGAATAATAATTAATATTATTGGAATACCAATAAATGAATTTATATTATTATATGGAATATAATACATAATTAGGTTTAATA
>OCVV011303911.1_pt1 | contig 10023 bp, 8 predicted proteins | sample 1539721 | NCBI WGS metagenome assembly OCVV01 (sample SAMN02144230, study PRJEB22623) | gut metagenome | biome: sheep rumen | host: Ovis aries | place: New Zealand
CATGCTCCAGCAGCTCCATGATCAGCTCCTCGCAGCAGAGCTGCAGCCGGCTGATCTTCCGGCTGTCCATGCCGTACTTTTCCCCGAAGGTCTGGATACCGCCCTGCAGCTGCATCAGGTCAAATTCCCGCATCCGGATGTCAAAGCTGAAATACTTGATCTTGTTGATAAAGGAGATGGTTTTCTCCCGTTTCGGGGCGTCGAAGATCTCCGCCGGGGTGCCCTGTTCATAAATCCCGCCCTCCGCGAGGAACAGCACCCGGCTGGCCACCTCCCGGGCAAAGTTCATTTCATGGGTCACGATCAGCATGCTCATATCCCGCTTCGCCAGCATCCGGATCACGGCCAGCACCTCGCCCACCATCGTGGGATCCAGCGCGCTCGTGGGCTCGTCGAACAGCAGCAGCTTCGGTTCCATCATCAGGCAGCGGCAGATCGCGATCCGCTGCTGCTGTCCGCCGGAGAGCACCGTCGGCCAGGAATGCGCCCGGGAGGAAAGGCCCACCGTTCCCAGCAGCTCCATCGCTTTTTTCTCGGCCTCCGCCCTGCTCATTCCCTTCAGGCGCGTCGGCGCGAGGCACAGGTTGTCCATCACGTCCATCTCGGAGAAGAGGTGGAACTTCTGGAACACCATCCCCATGCTGCGGCGGATCCGGTCCACGTTCGCGCCTTTGGCGGTGATTTCCCTTCCGTCAATGAAAACCTGCCCCGCATCCGGCTTCTCCAGCAGGCAGAGGGAACGCAGGAACACGCTCTTCCCGCAGCCGCTTCCGCCGATGATGGCGATGCGCTCGCCCTGCTCAACCGTCAGGTCAATCCCCCTGAGCACCTCCAGGGAGCCGAAGGATTTTTGCAGGCCTTTGACTTCCAGCAGGCTCATGCGGCCGCCCCCCTTCTCCTCGCCCGGATCCTGTCCGACAGCGCGAACAGGCCGAAGATGATGTACGAAAGCGCCAGGTAGATCAGCATGCCGATGATGATCGTCAGCATCGGCTGCATCGTGCGGGAGGCGGTGTTGTTGATCACCCGGGTCAGGTCGGTGATGGTCACATAGCCCACCACGCTGGTCCACTGGATCAGGTTCACAATGGTGGACTGGTATACAGGCTTGGCAATGCGCAGCACCTGCGGCAGGGTAATGAGCCGGAAGGCGTCCCAGGCCGAAAAGCCCAGTGTCCGCGCGGCCTCAGCCTGCCCGTGGTCGGCTGCCGACAGCGCCGAGCGCAGCAGCTCCGCCACATGGGCGGACACGTTCATGGCGAAGGTAATCACCGCCACCGTAACCGGCTTCAGGCCCGCCTGGGCAAAGATGCCGTAATAGAACAGGAGCAGCAGCATCAGCACCGGCGTTCCCCGCAGCACCGCGATATAGACCGACGCCAGGCCCCGGGCAGCCGGGTTCTTCCGGGTGCGCAGCAGGCAGATCAAAGCCCCCAGCAGCGTGCCGATCAGCAGCGCCAGGGCAGAGATCCGGACCGTGACCCAAAGGCCGCCCAGGATCGTTTTCCATGAGCCGCCCCGGATCAGGATTCTATCCAGTTTTTCCCATATTGTCATCTGCGCTTATGCCCCCGGATTTCCTTTATGATCGCTTATAAGCTGATTCGCCGGAGCACCCTTAAAATCCTGCATCGGAGCGTCGAACTCCTGTCCGCAGGCTTTAGAGGCGCGTCCCGGGTATCCTCCCCCGCTTTCCATGCTTGTCCCGGCAGGCGGTCCATGTTAGAATAGATTCCGGAGAAAGTGCCGCTCAAAGCTGAATCAGATCGGAACCGCTGTTCTTTTCCTCCTGCTCGTCTGTGTGCTTGCGCTGGGCAGCGCAGGGGCCATTGAGGGCAACCGTCCGTTTCCTGCGGAAGCGAAAGACATTCAGAATCTTCTGAGCCGGTGGCCGCTTCCGAAGGCGGCAATACGGAAACGGAAGCCTGATGCGGGACGGTTCCATTGGAACATAAAAAAGGATGGAATAAAAGCATGAAAAGTATTCGCAGCGTTTACAGGATCGGCCACGGTCCTTCCAGCTCCCATACGGTCGGTCCGTTCAGGGCTGCCCTGGAGTTTGGCCGCCGCCATCCGGATGCAGACGGTTTCCGGGTGACGCTCTTTGGATCCCTGGCCGCCACAGGGGAGGGCCACGGTACCGGAAAGTCCATCCGGTCCGGCTTGCCCGGGGCAGAGATCGTCTTCCGCAGGGACGTGCCGGAAACAGAGCTTCCCCATCCCAATACCCTTCTTTTCGAAGCGCTGAAGGGTGGAAGTGTCATTGCTGCAAACAGGGTTTTCAGCATCGGCGGAGGTTCCATCCGCTTTGAAGGAGAGGAGGACGATGAGGACAGGGAGGTCTATCCACAGAAAAGCTTCAATGACTTCCTGACCGTCTGCCGCACGCAGAACATCTCTCTCAACGACCTTATGGACCACTGTGAGGGCCCCGGCCTCAGGGACTACCTGCGGGAAATCTGGGGCGCCATGCAGGCGGCTGTGCAGCGTGGACTGCAGGCGGAGGGCACCCTTCCGGGTGGCCTGAACCTGGCCAGGAAGGCAAAGATCCTCTTTGAGACGCGCTGCTATAACGAGAGCGCGGATGTGACCATGAACCGGGTCATAGCAGCCTATGCCTATGCGGTGAGTGAAGAAAATGCCGATGAAGGACTGGTGGTCACTGCTCCAACCTGCGGAAGCTGTGGTGTTCTGCCTGCGGTGATGTATTATATGCAGCACGACCGGGGCTTTCCGGAGAAGGAAATTCTCGATGCCCTGGCGGTTGGAGCGCTGGTGGGCAACGTTATCCGTACCAACGCAAGCATCTCCGGTGCGGAATGCGGCTGTCAGGCGGAAATCGGCAGTGCCTGTTCCATGACGGCAGCAGCTCTGGCTTCCCTGTACGGGCTTAATAACGAACAGATCGAGTATGCTGCAGAGATCGCCATGGAGCACAACCTGGGGCTGACCTGCGATCCCGTTGGCGGCCTGGTCCAGATTCCCTGTATCGAGCGTAACGCCGTTGCAGCTATGCGCGCCATCTCTTCGGTGAACCTGTCCCGGTTTCTTTATTCAACCCGGAAAATTTCACTGGATGATGTCATTGAGACCATGTATCGCACAGGAAAGGATATGAGCGAAAAATACCGCGAGACATCCCATGGCGGCCTGGCCCGGATTTATCATGCCAAATGAGAAGCGGTGAGCAGGAAATCGCCGGAACAGTGACCGGACAGATCTGGGCAGTCTCGTTTGAAACGTATCCGTCAAATGAAACCGCGTCTTTCATCCGGATCCCGCCCCATGGTTTAATAGAAAACTGTGAAATGTGGCAGAAATCTTTTTTGAATGCTTCCCTTGCTTTCTGTTCCATGGTATTCTATTGAAGAAAACTGTAAATATTGACAAGAATCTATTTCAGGGAAGTGCGTGAAATGGAAATCAAACGTGACTACTATCTGCAGAAACTGATTGACCGGAAGCATAATGGCCAGATCAAAGTGATCACAGGCGGTCAAGACGCGTCGAACTCCTGTCCGCAAACTTTATAGGCGCGACTGCCCACCGGGCAGCTCGCGCCTTAAAGTTTGAGAAAGAATTCGATGAGATTCCCGCCACAGACGGTCATCGAATTCTTTCCCCCAGCCCTGCCTCTGGCAGTGTTTTGATCAGGGGATCGATTTCCATCCGCCAAATGTCAAAACCCGGAACCATCCCAAGGATGATTCCGGGTTTTGATGTGGAGCATAGGAGATTCGAACTCCTGACCCCAACACTGCCAGTGTTGTGCGCTACCAACTGCGCTAATGCCCCGAACAGATGGTATCTTATCACATCCTTTCCACTTTGTAAAGCACTTTTTTCCGGTTCTTTTCGGAAGGATCATAGCTTTTTTCCCGGTTCCCGGATATAATAACCTTAATCAAATCTTCTCAGGAGTGATTTTTTTATGACATTGCAGCAAGCCATTGACAGACTGAACGAAATCGAAAAGGTTTCCTATGCCATCGGCCATGCCCAGGCGATTCTTTCCGTGGACGGGGACACCGTGGCGCCGAAGAATTCCTGGAAAGGCCGCGGCCGGACCCTGGCCTACCTGGGAGAGCTGACCTACCGGCAGCTCGTAACCCCGGAAACCGGGGAGGTGGTGGAAACCATCCTGCAGCATAAGGACGAAACGGATGAGATCACCTTCCGCCGGGCGGAAGTACTCAAGGAAGCCTACGACGACCTGCATGTCCTTCCCATGGAGGAATATGTGGCCTGGCAGGAGCTGACCAACGAGGCCGGCGCCGTCTGGCATGAGGCAAAGGAGAAGAGCGACTGGACCATGTTCGCCCCGTACCTGGAAAAGATCCTGGTCAACCGCCGCCGCTTCGCCTCCCTGAAAAAGCCCGGCAGCCCCGCCTACGATGTCCTGCTGGACGAGTATGAGAAGGGCGCCTGCATGGAATCCCTGGATCCTTTCTTCCGCACCCTGCGGGAGGATCTGGCCCCCGTGATCCGGGAAGTCGCAGCCCGCAAAAAGCCTGTCCCGGCCTTCCTGAAAAACACCTGGCCTGTAGAAAAGCAGCGCCTTTTCTCCGAAAAGATCATGGCCCTGGAGGGCATTGATCCCCTGAACTGCACCCTCGGAGAAACGGAGCACCCCTTCACCAACGGCACCAACAAGTGGGATGTGCGCATCACCACCCACTATCATGAGGACGACCCCTTCTCCAGCATGTACAGCGTCATCCATGAAGGCGGCCACGCCCTTTATGAGCTCGACGTCCGGGACGACCTCCAGTTCACCTGCCTCTCCGGCGGGGCCACCATGGGCATCCATGAAAGCCAGTCCCGCTTCTATGAAAACATCATCGGACGCAGCCGCGCCTTCTGCACTCCCCTGCTGAAAATCCTGCGGGAGGTCTTCCCGGAGAATATCGGCAGTCTCACCGAGGAGGAGCTGTATTCCGCCATCAACCTGGCCGGTCCTTCCCTGATCCGCACCGAGGCCGATGAGCTCACCTATTCCCTCCATGTCATGATCCGCTACGAGCTGGAAAAGGCCATGATCGCCGGCGACCTGGCCGTGAAGGATATCCCCGGGGAATGGAACCGCCTGTACAGGGAAGTCCTGGGGGTGGAGGTCCCGGATGACCGCCGGGGCTGCCTGCAGGACAGCCACTGGTCCTTCGGCGGCGTCGGCTACTTCCCCTCCTATGCCCTGGGCAGCGCCTACGGGGTGCAGATGCTCCGGGAAATGGAAAAGACCGTGGATGTATGGGGAACGGTAGCCAGGGGGGACCTGTCCCCCGTCACTGCCTGGCTCACGGAGAAGATCCATCAGTACGGAAGTCTGAAAAAGCCCCAGGATCTTCTTCCCGCGGCCATGGGCGGCCCCCTGGACGCCCGGGTCTACACCGGCTACCTGGCAAAGAAGTACAGCGAGCTGTACGGCCTGTAAAAACGGCTGCAAAAAAGAACCGCCCTCGGGCGGTTCTTTTGCGTTGGCCTGCGGATCAGATGAGGCCGGCGATGTCGGGATTCTCTCCCGTAATCAGCACCTTGGCTCCCTGGGCCGCTTCGGAGGAATCCGCATGGGCCAGCAGCCACTTGTTGGCAGCCCACAGGATCTCGTCCTCGGAATTCTTTACGGTGATTTCCGGCTTCGCCAGGTTCGTTCCCTTCGGCAGCACGATAACCACCTTGAATCCCTGGCCCTTCTTCGCGCTGCAGGGCGCATAGTGCAGGGTCGTGGCGTACACTTCAACCAGCACGCCCGCGGGGCAGTAATACGCCGCCACCTTGCCGGCGTCCAGCACGCCGTTTTCGTCCAGGTCTTCCCGCTTGGCCAGCAGCAGGATAAAGTCCTCCGTGCCCACGTTCAGCTCGCTGTCCCGGTGATACTCCAGGCAGTTCATCTTCGTGTTGTGGCCGTTGCACCAGCCCAGCTGGATGGGCATTCCGCCGTAAGCGTTGTTCCGCAGCTCCTTCTCCACGGCCAGCGCCTGCAGCTCCGCCTGCTCCGGCACATACTCCACGCCATCGGGGCACGGGGTCACCCTGTCCAGCGTCTCCAGCAGCTCCTTCAGGTCGTAGCCCTCCAGGATCTGTCCGTAGTTCCGGAAGGACGGATCGGTTACGGGTAAAATTTTCATACGCGTTTCCTCCTTTTTATCTGCACCCGGATTTCCCTCCGGGCGAATTCCCTGTCAGAAGTTTTTCGTCAGGTCATACCGTTCGTAGAATTCCTTCCGGTAATCCAGCAGGCTGTCGTTTGCAATGGCCTCCCGGATCTCCTCCATCATATGGATCAGGAACCGCAGGTTGTGGATGGAGGCCAGCCGTCCGGCGGTAATCTCCTTCGCGTTGAACAGGTGCCGGATGTACGCCCGGGTGAAATTCTTGCAGGCATAGCAGTCGCAGGCCTCGTCCAGGGGCGTGAAGTCGTGGGCGTATTTCCCGTTCTTGACCACCACCCGGCCCCTGCTGGTCATCACGCTGCCGTTGCGGGCAATCCGCGTGGCCAGCACGCAGTCGAACATGTCCACGCCCCGGATCACCGCTTCAATGAAGCAGTCCGGCGTTCCAACGCCCATCAGGTACCGGGGCTTGTCCTCCGGCATGTAGGGCCGGATCTCGTCCAGCATTTCATACATCACCGGCTTCGGTTCCCCGACGCTCAGCCCGCCGATCCCGTATCCGATGAAATCCATATCCGCCAGCGCCTTGGCGCTCTCCACCCGCAGGTCCTTGTAGAAAGCTCCCTGGACGATGCCGAAGAGCGCCTGGTCCTCCCGGGTGTGGTGGTCCTTGCACCGCTGCGCCCACCGGTGGGTGATCTCCATGTTCTTCTTCGCCGTTTCCCAGTCGCAGGGATAGGGGGAGCAAACGTCGAAGGCCATGGCAATGTCCGATCCCAGCGCCTGCTGGATGTCCATGGATTCCTCCGGCCCGATGAACTGCCGGGACCCGTCCAGGTGGCTCTGGAAGGTAACCCCCTCCTCCCGGATCTTCCGGATCCCCGCCAGGGAGAACACCTGGAATCCGCCGCTGTCCGTCAGGATCGGGCCGTTCCAGCCCATGAACTTATGCAGTCCGCCGGCCTCCCGGATCAGCTCCTCTCCCGGCCGCAGGTGCAGGTGGTAGGTATTGCTCAGCAGGATCTTCGTCCCGATCTCTTCCATCTCCCGGGGCGTCATGGCCTTGACGCAGGCCGACGTCCCCACCGGCATGTAAATCGGCGTGGGAATATCCCCGTGGGGGGTGTGCAGCACGCCCAGCCGCGCGCCGGACTGTTTGCACACATGGGTTACCTCATAGCTGAAAGGTTTGCTCACTCTATCGTTCCTTCCGGCCGTTTTCCCGCGGCCTTCCCTGTTTTTTTAAAGCAGCTCGTCTGTTTTGATCGGCTTGTATTTGTCGAATTCCTCCAGCCGCTGGACCACTTCCGGCCGGATCAGGATCTGGTCCGGTTCCTTCCGCTCGTCTGTGTCCTCCGGAACCGTAAGCAGGTCCGCGTACAGGTTCCATACGTTTCCTTCCGGCATGCTGTGGAACACCATTTTCTCCCGGGTAATGGGATGCTCAAAGGTCAGCTTGTATCCCCACAGGGCAATCTGCTGTCCCGGGATCCCGTTGCCGTACCGGTTGTCCCCCCACAGCGGCAGGTTGATATTGCTCATCTGGCAGCGGATCTGGTGCTTCCGCCCCGTTTCCAGCCGGATGCCGCACAGGCTCGTTCCGTCCCGCTTTTCGATGCACCGCCCGTGGAGGATGGCCATCTTTCCGCCCTTCGTGTCCGCCTCGCAAACCTTTTCCCGGTTGGCGATAGGGTCGTGGATCAGGTAATCCGTCAGGGTGAATTTTTCCGGCGCTTCCCCCATGACCACGCACAGGTATTCCCGGCCCATCCGGTGCTCCCGCATCTGGGCGTCCAGCCGGGCCGCCGCCTTGCTGGTCCGGGCAAACACCATCAGCCCGCCCACCGGCCGGTCCAGCCGGTGCACCAGCCCCAGGTACACGTTCCCGGGCTTGCGGTATTTCTCCCGGATATACTCCTTCAGCAGCGTCAGGATGTCCGTGTCCCCGGTCCGGTCCGCCTGGGAAAGCATGTTCGGCGGCTTCACCGCCACCAGCACATGGTTGTCCTCGTAAATGACGTCAGCCACGCTGCCACCTCCCGCTGGCGCCGCAGGGCAGCACGCCCCCGGTGGTCACCGGCAGGCACAGTTCCTGGCTGTCCGCCGATCCCCCGTACCTGCGCACCACGCATTTCTCCAGCATGTTGTTCAGCACGCTGGCCTGGAACCCGGTGGTGTAGCTGTTGATGAGGAAAAACAGCGGCTTCTCCGACAGCGCCTGGGCGCAGGTGTCAATCAGCCCGTACAGCTCGTTTTCCAGCTTCCACACCTCTCCCGAGGGTCCCCGCCCGTAGCTGGGGGGATCCATCAGGATGCCGTCATAGCTGTTTCCCCGGCGGATTTCCCGCTGCACGAAGCGCAGCGCGTCCTCCACGATCCACCGGAAGGAGGTTTCCGGCAGCCCGCTGAGCTCCCGGTTCTCCTTGGCCCAAAGCACCATGCCCTTCGCCGCGTCCACGTGGGTCACATGCGCCCCCGCCGCCGCGCAGGCCAGCGTTGCCCCGCCGGTGTATCCGAACAGGTTCAGGACCTTCAGGTCCTTCCGCCCGTCCTTCCGGATCAGGCCGTCCATCCAGTTCCAGTTGGCCGCCTGCTCCGGGAAAAGTCCCGTATGCTTGAATCCGGTGGGGCGCACATAAAATTCCAGGTCCCCGTGCTTCACCGTCCAGCGCTCCGGCAGCTTCGAGAGGAATTCCCACTCCCCGCCGCCCCGGTCGCTCCGGTGATAGTGGGCCTGGGCCTGCCGCCAGAGGGCAGGCTCCGCCTTCGGCCAGATCGTCTGCGGGTCCGGCCTGCGCAGGATGATTTTTCCCCAGCGCTCCAGCTTTTCTCCGTCCCCGGTGTCCAGCACCTCGTAGTCCACCCAGCTGTCCGCAAGAAACATTCCCTTTTGCCCTCCGGTTTTCTGTCAGTTCTCCCCGGGAGCTCCCTCCCGGTCTTCTCCCAGCTCATGCAGCTCCATCAGCGCCTTCACCACGTCCATGCAATAAAGCCGGTCCAGGCCTCCCAGCGCCGGATCCGTTTCCACGCACTCCCGCAGGGCGCTTCCGTCGCCTTCCGCGGCCTTCGCCGCCAGGCGGTTCGTTTCGTCAATTTCCCGCATCACGTCCGCCAGCGCCTCCGGAATCCGGATGCCGCCCGGCACCTCCCGGCCTTCCTGCAGCCGCAGCGGCGTTTCGATCACCGCGTCCTCCGGCAGCTGGGGCATTTCCTTCCCGTTCCGCCGGGTTACGGCGGGAATCTCCGCCGTTTCCTTCCGCAGCACCGCCAGTGCCAGGCGCATGGGCCGGATGGGCGGCGCCTTGCTCAGCAGCAGCAGCTGGGCCATGGCCCCTTCCCGGGCCTCCGCCCCCTGCTCCCGCACCGTGTTCATGTAAAGGATCCGTTCCTTTCGCCGCTCCACGCTCTCGCCGAACTCCGGTTTTTCCTCCGGAATATAGTCCGGCTGCGCCGGCAGGAATTCCGCGTGGTCCGTCACGTCCCCGGCGGGGATCGCGTCCCACCATCCCAGCCAGCGCTGGCTCAGGCTTCCCAGCTCTCCCCGCTCCGCCGCCTTCTTCAGCTTCGGCATCAGGTCCGCCTTCCCGTCCCGGATCTCCGTCAGGAAAGCAAAGCCCGGCAGTCCCGCCGTGGTCACCCGCAGGTTCTCCGGCTTGATCTGCAGGCGCTTCCCGTAGGTTTCCGCGCCGTTGGCCCCCTTCATGGGGGTCCTGCCCAGGCCCAGGCACCGGAATCCCCGGTCCAGGAACATGGCGCAGATCCGCGCCATGGGCTGCCCCAGGTTGATCACCAGCGCCTCCGGGCAGGCTTCCGCCATGTCGTCGCACAGCCGCAGCACGGCCTGTCCGGCCCGCAGCGCGTGCATCAGGCCGCCGATGCCGCCGTTCACCCGCGCCTGGTCCGTCAGTCCCGG
>OCVV011305321.1_pt1 | contig 10023 bp, 9 predicted proteins | sample 1539721 | NCBI WGS metagenome assembly OCVV01 (sample SAMN02144230, study PRJEB22623) | gut metagenome | biome: sheep rumen | host: Ovis aries | place: New Zealand
AAAAGGTTCACAAGTACTATTGGTAATATCGCTTAAATTAATTGTGCTAAATGCCATCTCTTCACCTTCATCCAAGCGAGCTAGAGCATTCAAATTCTTAACCATTTCATTAAGTCTTCTTACTTCTTTAGATATAGCCATAGTAATATCTGAAGGCCCATTTTCCATCTCTAAAATTTCATTGTTAGCAGAAATAATAGTAATAGGAGTCTTCAATTCGTGAGAAGCATCAGAGATAAATCTCTTTTGTTTCTTCTGCGATTCCTCAATAGGTTTAACTATTTTCTTAGATAAGAAGTATATTACTAAGAACGTAATTAAAGTTCCTACCGATAGCACTCCTATAGAGGCATATAAGAAAACCTTAGTGGGTTCTAATTCTCTAGTATAATCAATAAAGATAATTAATTTATTACCATTAGGTATAGTTCCATTTCTATAACGATAATTACCATAATAACCAGTTGCAGAATTGATAACTGATAAAGCCATCTTATTAGCTTGAGAAGTATCAACTGCAGCGACTTTTTCTACTTTAGTTCTAACAATTGAATTACTAGGAGAAACCTCAACAGAGAAGTATCTAGTCTCATAAGGTGTTTCTTTCCCCATACCTCCTCCTGGTCCACCTTGACTAGGATCAGGGAAGCTACCTTGATTATCAAAAAGAACTTGGGTGATTTTATCAGCATTAGAAGTCACATTAATATAGTTAGTTAAGTTCGCTACTGTTAAAAGAATCAATAGCAAAAAGAATACTGACAAGGTAGTAATGGCTATAATTTTTCTTCTTAATGTTTTAACCATTTTTATCTCCTAACTGATAACCTATACCTCTAACAGCTTTAACAGTAAGTTTGCTTCCAATCTTTTCTAATTTCTTTCTTAAAGCTGAGATATAAGCCCAAACGACGTTAATCTCCGCTTCTGTATCGTAATCCCAAACGTTCTCCATCAATTTTTCAGTAGATAAAAGATTGTTGTGATTGCGAATTAAACATTCCATCAATTTATATTCTTTATTAGTTAGACGAATTCTTTTAGAGTTACATACCAATTCAAAAGTTTCTGTATCTAGATTGATATCTTCATAAGAATAAGCTTCTTTAACTTCGCCTTTTCTTCTCAATAAGGCTCTTATACGGGCTAAAAGTTCCTTGATTTGGAAAGGTTTAGTAAGGTAGTCATCTGCTCCTGAATCTAAACCTAAAACCTTATCGTCGATTTCTCCTCTAGCGGTAAGCATCAAAACAGGAATGTTATTTCCATTATCTCTAAGTCTTCTCACCATTTGAAAGCCATCCATACGTGGCATCATAACATCTAAAATAACGCCGTCGTATTCGTTCTCATCAATCTTTTGAAGACCTTGAATTCCATCGTAAGCGACATCGACATCGAATTTGTTGTATTCTAAAACTCTTTTAATCGCCGAAGAAAGATCTCTTTCATCTTCAACTAATAACAATCTCATGCGAGTTTCCTCCTACTAACTATTTCTAGCCTAAAATACGTACTTAAAAATAACTTAAATAAACGATAATTTTTTTGATTTATAAAAAGCCATCTTGAATTATCAATTATTTATCTTTTTGTTCTTTATTTACTAAGATTGGATCTAACCCTATAGCGTCAGTTATAGGCATTGAAAAAACTATACCTGTACCTTTAGTTAGTAAACCTGCATCATCGTAGATTTGCTTCATAATCTTATCTTTGAGATTCTTTTTAGCGACGATGAAGACTATTTCTTTTTCCGGTTGAATATTAACTCCGTAGAATTTAGCAAAATCAGGATTACCCGTACCTCTAGCTGTCGTGATAGTTCCACCTTGACCTCCAGCTTTTCTGGCGGCATCCATAACTAAATCGGTAGTACCTTTATTACAGATAGTAATTATTAATTCGTATTGAGATTTAACTTCTTTTTTTACTTCCTCAGGCATTGTTAGCTTCCTCTCTTTCTCTTTCGAGTTTGTTAGCATCCGATAAATATTTATAAATTGCAATTCCGCTTACCGCATCTATGGGGCAAGCAAAGGCAATACCTTTACTCGCTGGAGATATCAAGAATCTATTCTTAGCGATAGAAGATAACTCGCTTACGATTTCACTTCGACAGATAGTCATGATAATTTCTTTTTTAGTAGAGATTGTTCCTAGAAGTTGAATTACTTCTTCTGGAGGCATAGAACGAGAATATAAAACTATAGAGATACTCGCTCCAGCTTTATAATATTCATCGATAAAATAATCAGATTGATTTCTATTGATAATAGTAAAAAATACACTCAAAGAAGAAACCTTTTCCCTTTTTTCATATGGGGGAAGTTTCTTTGTTTTCTTTTCTATTTTTTTATCTTCAAATCTAGGTTTTCTAGCGAAGATATTAAATAAAGCACTCATTAGATAGATTCCTCCGCTAATTCGTAACTAGGTAAATGAATGACTTGACTATCGTCAGCTTCAAGAACGTGAGATAGAGCTTTCTTATAATTGTAATGATTCTTAACTACAGCGAAAATACCGATTAATTCAATACTGATTATAGGCATTACTGACATGATACCTACAACTCCAAACCCATTTCTCATAATAGCTTCACCGTAAGATGAAGAACTACCAAAATCAGTTTGATATCTATTGGCCGTATAAGCGATAAACAGAGGTAAGAAGAAACAAGAAGCCATCGTACCTGTAGCAACACCGGCAGCATCAATGGAAATACCTACATATATTTCAGGAGAAGCTAAGGCTAAAAGTAAAGCGATTATAAATAGAGGAATAATGAAATAAGAATAATCGATATCTAAATAGACCCTTATGACATTCAAGATAATTGCTATACCTGAAGCTAAACACAAAGTAGCGTAGATCATCTTTTGGGAAATAACACCTTGTGAGACTTCAGAGACGTTATTCGCTAAAACTTTAACTGCCGGTTCAGCAAGCATAGAAATAAAACCTAAGATAAATCCAATGATTATAAATACATGTAAAGGAGAAGAAGTGCTAGATAACCAAATACCTATAGAACTCGCTACAGGAATAAATCCCGATTCAGCACCGACTAAAAAGAAAACTAAACCGATATAAGTTTCAATTAGACCGACGATAATTGATAGGTACATCTTCCTTTTCATCTTAAAAAAATAAGAATATACAAAGAAGAAAATGGTGATAGGAACCATAGATATAGCGACTTCAATCATGACCGCTAACAAATTTGAGACATAGAGGTTACCCATCTTTTGATAAGTAGGAATAGAAGAAAACATACTTCCATCACCAACTTTAACTTCTAATAAACTTTTAATCTGATTTAATTCACCGGTATTTCTAATGATAATGCAAAAAAGCATCGCCGCTAGAACCGTGCCTAAACTACATAAGCCTGAATAACCGAAAGAATTATCTTCGGAGTTCTTACCACCTAAAACTCTAGCTACACCCACACCTAAAGAGAGGATAAAAGGTACAGTAACTACTCCTGTAGTAACTCCTCCTCCATCAAATACGACAGTGAAGAATGTTTTATCAGCGATTAATCCTAATCCAAAGACTAGACCATATCCCATAATTAACCAATATTTTAAAGACTTATTATAAGCGACTCTTATAATCGCAATTAGCATAAATAGACCTACACCAACAGAGCAGATCACTACTAACATCCAGTTTCTTGATGATAAAGATAATCTAGAAGCTAACACTCCTAAATCAGGTTCAGCTAAAGTAACTAAAAATCCCATCAATGCACCTACGAATAACAAAAGGGAAATTGTTTTTCTCTTAGTTAAAGTTGCCGCTACTACTGAACCAATTTCAGCGATACTTTTTTCTGCGCCTAGAGAAAACAAAGTGGTACCAATCAAAAGAGGGACAATAGAAATAAGCAAGCTTGTCATAGCAGGCCCAAACTGTTTACCATCAACTTCAACTGATAAACCAGGCGTGGCAAAAATAGTGATTACAATTGCGATAATCACAGGTAAAATTGAGATGCAAGCTTCTTTAAATTTATTGAGAATACTCTTTTCCATATTTCATATAATAGTTTACATTGTTATTTTAATTAATATGCTAATATTTTTATTTAATTTAATAAAAAAGATAATTTTTTTAAAAATAAGAAAAGACCCTCATGTTAGTTTATCTAACATTTGGGTCTCACTTCAAAAAGCCTAGTCTATTTCATAAGATCTTCAACTAAAACGACACTTTTAGATTCTAATGACTTTTTAACATTGATGATTCTCTGATTCGAGGATCCGCGATATTTCAATGATATATCTAGAAGGTCAATCATGAATTTACCATCGACGAGAACATCTATGTATTTAAGTAATTCATCAGTAACTTCACAATGAGCTCTTCCTACTAAGATTTCAGAATCAAATAAATAACCTGACCAAGCCCAGATATCTTTATTAGGGTAAGTTTGTTTAACTCGCTTAACAAAATCCACTAAAGATCTCTGGTTAACTATTTCAAAAGGTTCTCCTCCTAAAATAGAAAAGCCATCGATATAAGAAGGAGAAAGGAGTTCGATAATTTTATCTTGGACTTCCTTATTAAAGTCTTTACCGTAATTGAAATCCCAAGCTATTTGATTGAAACAACCAGGGCAATGATGAGTACAACCAGAAACGAATAAGGATACTCTTACACCTAATCCATTTGCAATATCGCAATTTTTGATATTGGCGTAATTCATATTTTAGAGATGGAGAACTCTTTCTTTAATTTCTTCAGTACGGCCTTGATTCCAATATTGAGTACCAATGTAACCGCAAGTTCTTCTAGCGACATTCATCTTCGATTGATCTCTATTGTGGCACTTAGGACATTCCCAAACCAACTTGCCATCTTCATCTTCAACAATTCTGATTTCACCAGAGTAACCGCAGACTTGGCAGTAGTCTGATTTAGTATTAAGTTCAGCGTACATAATGTTGTCGTAGATAAATTTCATAACTTGCAAGACAGCAGGAATGTTATTTTGCATGTTAGGAACTTCAACATAAGATATCGCTCCTCCAGGAGATAATTTTTGGAATTGAGATTCGAAAGCCAATTTATCAAAAGCGTTAATTTCTTCAGTGACTTTAACGTGATAAGAATTAGTGATGTATTTCTTGTCAGTGACACCTTCGATAATACCAAATCTTCTTTGTAAAGCTTTAGCAAACTTATACGTGGTAGATTCTAGAGGTGTGCCGTATAAAGAATAATCGATATTTTCAGCTTTCTTCCACTTAGCGGTATATTCGTTAAGTTTCCTCATGACTTGTAAACCGAATTCTTTACCTTCTTCTTCAGTCATCTTCTTACCGGTCATGTAGTAGACAGTTTCCCATAAACCAGCATAGCCTAAAGAAATAGTTGAATAACCTCCGTAGAGTAACTTATCGATAGTCTCTCCTTTTTTCAATCTAGCTAAGGCTCCATATTGCCATAAAATGGGAGCGGCATCAGATAAAGTACCTAACAATCTTTCGTGTCTGCATCTTAATGCACGGTGACAGAGTTCACATCTTTCTTCTAAGATCTTCCAGAATTCATTCATGTCTTTCTTAGATGAGCAAGCGACATCAACTAAATTAATAGTGACAACACCTTGGTTGAAACGACCGTAATATTTAGGTTTACCTTCAGGTGTAACATAAGGAGTTAAGAAGGATCTGCAACCCATACAAGGATAGCAATTACCATTACCTTTCTTATCTACTTTATATTCGAGCATCTTCTTTTCAGAGATATAATCAGGGACCATTCTCTTAGCGGTAACTTTAGCTGCTAATTCTGTTAAGTACCAGTAAGGAGAATCTTCGTGAATATTATCTTCCTCTAAGACGTAAATTAATTTAGGGAAGGCGGGGGTAATCCAAACGCCAGCCTCATTTTTAACACCTTGATATCTTTGCTTTAAAACTTCTTCGATAATCATGGCTAAGTCAGCTTTGACTTTGGGATCTTGAACTTCGTTTAAATACATAAAAACAGTAACGAAAGGAGCCTGACCGTTAGTAGTCATCAAAGTAACGACTTGATATTGAATAGTTTGTACACCTTTTTTAATTTCATCTTTCAATCTCTTTTCAACAACCTCAGAGATTTGAGCTTCTGACATATCAACACCAGTCATTTGTAATTCTTCTCTGACATCTTTAGTAATCTTATCTCTACTAACTTGGACAAAAGGAGCTAAATGAGATAAGGAAATAGATTGTCCGCCATATTGGCTAGAAGCGACCTGGGCGATAATTTGAGTAGCGATATTGCAAGCGGTAGAGAATGAACGAGGTTTCTCAATCAAAGTTCCAGAAATGACCGTTCCATTTTGCAACATATCTTCTAAATCGACTAAATCGCAGTTGTGCATATGTTGGGCAAAATAATCCGCATCGTGGAAGTGAATAATACCTTCTTCATGAGCATCGACAATCTCTTTAGGCAAGAGTAAACGCTTAGTGACATCTTTAGAAACTTCACCAGCCATGTAATCTCTTTGAACGGAGTTGACGGTAGGATTCTTGTTGGAATTTTCCTGCTTAATTTCTTCGTTGTTACATTCGATTAAAGATAGAATTTGAGCGTCGGTAGTATTGGCTTTTCTAATCAAAGCACGAGTATATCTGTAAGTGATGTATTTTCTAGCCAAATCAAAAGCCTTCTTTTCCATCAATTGGTCTTCAACTAAATCTTGGATTTCTTCGACGCTCATAGCACGCTTCATAGATTTGCATATATTTTGAACGTTTTTAGAAATCTCTAAAATTTCTTCATCGCTGATTCTATTGACCTCTTCGACATTTGTGTTAGCTCTAGAGATCGCATTAATAATGTTTTGAATATTAAATTTTACTTCTTTGCCACTTCTTTTAATAACTTTCATAATTAATTTCCTTTCCCTATTGACAGCAAAACACTCGAATCCGTTAGAAAGCGAGGTAAGTGTTTTATGAATTCGCCTTGTTAACTAATTCAGCAAGCCTCCTTAATTAACTAGAAGCATATGATTATACTAGACCATAAAAATAGTGAAAGCAACTGAAAAACGATGAAAAAATTATCATCTTTTTAGTTGTTAAAAAGTTAGTAGATTTCTAGTAATTTATTGTTTAAAACTATCTCTCAAAACTCAAAAATTGAATTCGATTTGAACGCTAAAACTATTCAACAATTTATATCATAAATGTATAATATTATTGTCCGTGTTAACGGAACTATGTTTATTGCAAAGGAGATTAAAATTAAAAATGCCTAACATTTGTTCAGTTCATGCTAGAGAAGTCATCGATTCTCGTGGTAATCCTACCGTTGAAGTTGAAGTCGCTACTGTCTCTGGTGCTTTCGGTAGAGCTATTGTTCCTTCTGGTGCCTCTACTGGTGAAAGAGAAGCCTTAGAATTAAGAGATGGCGATAAAAAGAGATTCGGTGGCAAAGGTGTCTTAAAAGCTGTCGCTAACGTCAACGACATCATCGCTCCCGCCATCATGGGTATGAGAGTCGACGATCAAGTCGGTATCGATCATCTCATGATTAAATTAGATGGTACTCCTACTAAATCTAAATTAGGTGCCAACGCTATCTTAGGTGTCTCTTTAGCTGTCGCTAGAGCTGCTGCCGACTACTATGGCTTACCTTTATATAGATATATTGGTGGACCTAACGCTAAGACTTTACCTGTTCCTATGATGAATGTCATCAATGGAGGTAAGCACGCTGATTCCTCCGTCGACTTCCAAGAATATATGATTATGCCTGTCGGCGCTACTTCTGTTAAAGAAGCTATCAGAATGGGCGCAGAAACCTTCGCCGCTTTAAAGAAGATCATCAAAGACAGAAAAGATGTCACTGCTGTTGGTGATGAAGGTGGATTCGCTCCTAACGGTTTAAAGAACAACGAAGAACCTCTCGAATTATTAGTTGAAGCTATCAAAGCTGCGGGTTATGTCCCTGGCAAAGATATCTTCTTAGGTATGGATGTCGCTTCTTCTGAATTCTATAACGCCGAAACTAAGAAATATGAATTAAAGAGATCTGGTGATGGTGAATTAACCTCTGATCAAATGATCGATATGATGGAAAAGTTCGTCAACAAGTATCCTTTAATTACCATCGAAGATGCCTTATCTGAAAACGATTGGGCTGGTTGGGCTAAATTAACTGAAAGATTAGGTAAGAGAGTCCAATTAGTCGGTGATGACTTATTTGTCACTAACAAAGTCTACGTTGAAAAAGGTATTAAAGAAGGTTGTGCTAACTCCGTCTTAATTAAGGTCAATCAAATCGGTTCCTTAACTGAAACCTTAGAAACCTGTGAAAGAGCTATGAGAAACGGCTGGACTTGTGTCGTCTCACACAGATCCGGTGAAACCGAAGATACCACCATCGCTGATTTAGTTGTCGCTTTAAACGCCGGCCAAATCAAGACTGGTTCTATGTCCAGAACTGATCGTATCGCCAAATATAATCAATTGATGAGAATTGAAGAAGAATTAGGTGAAAATGCGGTCTACGCTGGTGAAGCTGCTTTCTACAACATTAAGAAATAAGATTCATTCCACTAAACAAAGCGATCATCTGACGATGACCGCTTTTATTTTGAAACAATATAAAAACATGTCTAACTAGTGATGAGTACCTCCTTTCCTATTGTCTAGGAAATTAGGTATCTTTCAATGTTAAACATGTTCTTTTAATTTGTTCATTAAAAAACTTGAAACAGGGAATTAAAAATATAGATGTTAACTTGATTAACTAGATTTTTCTAATCTTACCTTTGTTAGCGCCTTTAGAAGCGTGGAAAGCAATAGAAGCATCTTGATTATCAGCTAATTTCTTAACGTAATCTAGAGCCTCATCCTTAGTATTAAAAGTCTTGATGACTTTTTCACCTTTTTCTAATTTGACAATCCATTTGTTATCATCCGCTCTTTTAGAAACGTGATACTTTTTGCTATCAGCCATAATATGATCTCCTTTGTTCCTTATACATATATATTAAAACTTATATTGTTAAAAATAACTTAAAATTTGAAAAAATTTTTTGAAGCCATAAAAAACATAAAATGGTTAGCCATCTAAATATTGTGGTGCGTTTATATTGACATCTATGTTAATAGTGATAAGATATCTTGGTAGTTAGTTATGACTAACTCAACAAAGGAGGGAATTGTTATGTCCTCAATTCAAATGATAATATTCTCAATATTAATTATATTTGGTGGAACTGTCTTGGGTTCTGCTTTGGTCTTTTTCTTTAAACAGAGACCTTCTTCTAGAACTTATGTCATATGCTTAGGCTTAGCTAGTGGTGTTATGATCGCTGCGGCTTTCTTCGGTTTATTAAACCCTTCTATTGAAGATGCTAAAACTCATTACAATTCTTCTTTAGCTTGGCTGCCCCCTTTAGGAGGGTTCTTATTAGGAGGAGGCTTACTATATCTATTAGATAAAATAGTCCCTCACATTCACAATGGTTCTGATCAAGCGGAAGGTCCTAATTCCTCTTTAAGTAAACATTTCAAATTCTTCTTAGCAGTTACCTTACATAACATTCCTGAAGGTTTAGTCACCGGCTTTGCTTGTGGTTTAGCTCTTTCACAAATTAATAACGGACAAATGGATTTAGCTTTAACTAGCGCTACTTCAGCTATGGTATTAGCTATAGGTATAGCTATCCAAAACGTTCCTGAGTCTTTTGCTATATCCGTTCCTTTATATTCTGATGGAATGTCAAAAAATAAAGCTTTCATCTACGGTTCTTTATCGGGTATAGTTGAACCTATATTAGCTGTTGCAGGTATGTTTATCGCTTCTTCTTTAGCCTCTCAAATGAGTTGGTTCTTATCTTTTGGCGCTGGAGCTATGCTCTATGTTACCATTGATGAATTACTCCCGGAAGCCCATCAACAAGGTTTAGAGCATTTCGGTTTATGGTCATTTATGGGTGGGTTTGCCGTAATGATGTTGATGGAAACTTTAATTTAAACTTTTAAACAATAAATAATGTAA
>OCVV012852696.1_pt1 | contig 10023 bp, 9 predicted proteins | sample 1539721 | NCBI WGS metagenome assembly OCVV01 (sample SAMN02144230, study PRJEB22623) | gut metagenome | biome: sheep rumen | host: Ovis aries | place: New Zealand
GGAACTTATAGATATAGAAGGGACGCCCGAAACGTCCGATGCGTTCCTGCTTGAAAATGGCAGGACCACCGTCCTCTCGTTTGATGGCGATGTAACATAACAGCATCAGGGGTGAAAAAATGACAAGGCAAATGAGCGCAGTAAACAGGTCTATTAACCTTTTGATATTGCGTTCCACCTCATTCATTCCGTCTACGACATATCCGTTTTTAAGAGTAGTCATGTATCGATAAACACTTCATTTTAATTCAACGTTCTATTATTAAGACGAGCGAATATCAATTTTATTGCATCCAGTGGCAATTTTTTTGTCCTGTCGGAGTAATTGAAAAACCTCAAGAATTATATTAAGAGTGTGAAGATTATTTGGCTTTTCCACCTCTTCTTTGTACATTTACAGCCGAAATGATGATTCTTCAGTTGGGAAAGTACTATCCTGTTTATAAAAAATGTTATGGTATTGTTCTCAATAATTTTTTATAGATAAAGTTTCTGATACCATTGGGGATAATTCTGATGAGTGTGCGTTGCGAAATATTGCGTAATAAATCGTAGGAGGAAATGTACCTTGTTTCTTGAAGTTTTCTTAAGAATATTATTTCATATAGCGCATAATTGATGCCGCCTCTACGCTTAATCATTTCTGGTGAACGCCTGAACTGGAGTAATATTTCCTGCAGATTGTGAAAAATGTATCCTTGTTGAAGCATGCGGCCCCATAGATAATAGTCTTCAAAAAGATAGCAAGGCTGGTAGTTGCCAGCCTCCATCACGGCTTTCTTTCGGAACATGACGACAGGGTGGTTGATGGGATTTCGCTTCTTTCCGAATTTGATTATCTCGTCGTGATTTTCAGGTGTACAACGAATTCCGACGATGTTGTTTGGGGTATGGTCAAACTCTTCTATCCAGGCTCCTAGCACATCTATTTCTGGATGACAGATCATGAAATCTATCTGGGTCTTAAATCTATGGGGTAAACAGATGTCGTCGGTGTCCATTCGTGCAACAATATCATGTGAGCAGGCTTGCAAGCCTTTGTTGAGAGCAATCCCCAGTCCTTGGTTTTCAGGTAGGACGATACGTTTAAGTATAGGAAGACGTCGCTCTTCATGAGCAATGGCTTCGTATAATTCAGGGGTAAGTGGACCGTCTTCTACTAATACTATTTCGTTAGGTAGCAGCGTTTGCTGACATATACTGTCAAAACACGCCGTGAGATAGCTGGCTTGCTCATTTTTATATACAGACATTAATACTGAAAACTCATTCATAACTGCAAAGGTAATAATAAGTTTAGAGATGGGCAAATTATTAGCTCACTATTTCAGTTTAAAAATGAGAATATCGCCCGCTGCAACGATATATGTTGATTTGATGGATTGCTCCTTCAAATCTTTGCTAATCTGACGTGGAGTGTTGTTTTGTAGTTTGATGGATACTTTTATTTTTCTCTCATGACTCTTGTTGACAATGGCCATATAAGAGTGCCCATCCTTATTGAATTGTGATATGATAGCTCCTTGACGTCCAACGATTTTTAGCGAGCGAATGTTGGTGGGCGTTGACATCTGTTTAGAGGTTCCCTGAGGGATAGATACAAGGTGGTGGACTTCTGTGATGTTTGCACCATAGAAGAGTGGGGCAACCTGGCGAAGTTCTTTGTTCATCTGCTGTACGAGAAAGTAGGTGTCGTTCCTCTTACCGTCGCGACTGATAGGAGCATCGTGGTAGTGGAAACCTTCACTTTCTCCAGGATTCCAATAGGTGAAGTATTGTATGGCTTGGGCACCATAAGCAAGATTTGAGTAAATTTGCAATCGCAGTGAGCCTAACGTGGGGGTGGGGTAGAAGGTATCGGGTGTGAATGGAACATCGTGGGGAACAGAGAGCACGAAGCCCCAAAATGGCTTGCCTGATATCTGGCTCTCGTTCCTCACCATCTCGAGATTGTGATACCAAGTTCCTCTGATTCCCTTAGTCGTAATAGGATAGAAGTCGAATGATATTTGCTGTGTTGAAGCTGCCGATGCTGCTTTTAGGTACTCAGGGTAGGATTTAGCCTTCATGCTGGGCTTTACCCATTCTTCATGGTAATAAGGCTGAAGATTGATATAGAAGCAATGTGTGCTGTCAATGCGTTTGAGCTTGAGAATATCCTTCTGTCGCTCACGTATCTCTGGGACAGTAGGCTCGTCTTGTATGATATAACCAAAAAAACCTTTTTCTTTTTTTAGCGTGTTGGCTGTTTTGGTAGGAGAATTCCGCATTTCAGGGCATCGTCCTAATATCTTAACACCATATTTATCGGCATATCGGCATGCTTGAACCATGAGATCAAGTGATGCATAGGGGTATAAACTAACATTAAATCCGCATTCACTGAGTGTGCGAAAGTCCTCTTCGCTGGTTCGCCAATCAGGCACGCCCATATAGGCAATGATTGGCATTTCGTCTTCGTTGGCCATCGATGTTGGTTGCATGTAATTGAAGAGCAGTAAAGCTATGAAGCAAACCCGAATCATACTTCTATTTAAATTACAATTTAATCCAATGGTGCGGAACGGGCGAAGCCACGTCTTTCATGTTCATCCATATGGCAGGAGCAATCACACATTTGTTGTCATCCTGGCTGAGCCATGCTCCCCACCATGAGAATGAAGAGTTTGCAATGATATTATGCCTACAGAGCGACATCAGATGCATGTCGTGGATGCTGTTGTTGCCTGTATTCCAGTCGATGTAATGAGTATTATTGTTTCCTAACAATCTCGAAAGATGCAGACGACACCAGTTGATGTCATCAGAGAAAACAAACCACCTGTTGGGATGTTGTCTTTGCTGCATCTCATTGATAGCTTTCAGCGCAAAGTCATCGCCTGTGGTTCCTTTCCGAAGTGGATCAGTCAGATAATCACCTCTTCGGATGTGTATAGAACAACTGTTGGAGGTCGAGGCTATATCTGCAATATGTCTGTTTCTGTTGTCGATGAAGGATGGAAAGGTGAATGTTTTCAGAATTTCAGGACGTATGTCCATGAAGTATTCTTCGTGCTGCCAATAACCGTCATAGTAGGTGTCGATGGTTCGTGTCGTTGCTGTTGGCTCATAGGTAAAGTTTGGTTTTTCCTTAAGCATTGTTCGTCTAATGGGGAGTAGGCGACTGCCTATCCGCCACGCTTGGAAGTTAGGGTAAGGATAGGCCAAATGTGCTGTCTCTCGTAGTGTAGCTTGCTCGAAAGAGATATTGAACACCTTGTCTATCTCTATTCCTCTATGTTTGTGATAGCCATTGAAGCAATGGAGGTCGACGAGGACTCTTTCTTTAGGGAACTTTTGCTTTAGTGAGACGTATAGCGCATACTGAAACATCTGATTGCCCAATCCTCCTAAAACGTTTACGATTCTCATATCTTTCTAAACAGTTTTTTTGTGTTGATAATCAGTATCTTATTGAACCATAGCATCCGTCGGATAGTTCTGTTGCCGTTATGAAGTCGTGTTATTGTTTGCCTGTCTGTTTCGAAATTGTTCGCAATATCAATGTTTTGAGTAATTTGTTCCTGATGGCCGTGAATAGAATGGGTAACGATTGATTTGTCGTAGTAAGCATGCTTCCCTTTCAGCATGCGGTAGTACCACTCTACATCCACTAACCAGTGGAGCTCTTCGCAGAACGGCTGTAGCTGTTCTTTGCGAAAGGCAAAACAAGCACATGGGCCGATAGTATTGATGAGGAATAGTAGCGAGGGGTGACGTAAAGCGTATCGTTTTATCCACGTCGTGAAATGCGTGGACTTGACATTACCGTTGATGTGTACTTCGATGTTTGTCACAACGATGTCACACTGCTTTTGTTCCATGTCACGTTTGATTTTTGCAAGATGGTTTGCACCGTTCATTGCCTCGTCGTGATGCATTAGTATGATATATTGTCCGCTCGAAGCTATCTCAAGACCATGGTTCCAATTACTGATTGCTCCAAGTCTTTGGGTGTGATGATAATATTTGACATGCGGATTGTCCAGACTATGAATATATTGCCTGATATCATCGGTGGTCGAGTCGTCGGTGATGATAACTTGATAGCTAACTTCTTGCTGTTGGCAGACGGAGCCGAGAGCTCGTTGCAGCAGTGGCAGACTGTTATAGGCAGGTATGACAATGCTGAAATCGGTCATGGTTTTGACTGAATAATGGTGGAATATATCTCGTTTCTGGCCTTAGCCAGCGCAGAGGGATGGTATTTTGCCCGGAATACTCGGTTGGCCTGCTCGCCTAAGCCTCTACATAGGGCTGTGTCGTGCTCTAGGCGGAGGATAGCGTTGGCAAAGGCATCAGGTGTGTCGGCTATCAAGCACGACTCACCGTCAACAAGATCTATACCCTCTACACCCACGGTGGTCGTGACGATGGGCAGACTCATGGCAGCGGCCTCCAATATCTTCATGCGCATGCCGCTGCCGCTGAGTATGGGTACAATCATAATGCAGCCCAAAGCTACGTCTGGTAGATTCTCAACAAAGCCCTTTAGATAGACTTTAATATCCTGACAATCAGTATATGTGTCAGGCCAATAATTGCCGATGATGTCAAGTGTCAGTTGCTGTTTTTTTAGTAATGGAGCAACCTTGTCGATAAACCAGTCGATGCCCTCCTTGTTGGGCTGATGGCCTGCACTGCCGACAAAAACAAGCCTGTTAGACTGTGGCTGGTAGGGGTAGGAAGGTGTTTGGATGGCTAATGTAGAGACATATATGGGAGTAGCCAGTCCCTCTCCTTCAAGCACCTCCTTGTCGTGCTGTGTGACGGTGATGACGGCATCGTATTGTGCAAGATCGGCTAGTTCCGCTTGCTTCGACTTTTCTAATAACTGTTGCTCTTTAGCACTTAGTGTGAGAGCCTTCAGCAGGCGTTGCTTGCGCACGAAGCCCAGTTCATGGTGGATGAATATTTTTTTGACAGTGCGTGGCAGGTGATTGCTCCAAGGCAGGCATTCGTAGAACTCTACCTGTACAAGTTCGATATGGCGTGTTTCGATGAGTTGGCTTATGAAACGAACATGATGTGGTGAGAACCACTCACCGTAGGGACGTGTGGCTGTCTCGATGATGAGTCGTCGGCTATTAGGAACCAACTTCTTGAGCAGTACGCGGCGAGAGCGCTCATAGACAAATGGGAGATAGAGTATTTGCCGCCAGAGTGGATAGTATATGATGTCAACCTCAGGCCACATCTCCTGCAGTGCTTGTATGTTGTGTGGATTGTAGCCACTGCCCTGACTAATAACTATTGTGTAGTGGTGCTGATGGCGCAGTTGGTCGATCATGTTGAAAACGGCTTGGGCACCACCGGAGTTTAGCGGATAGGGTAGGTATGGGGTAAGTAGTAGGATGTTCATGGGCGTTTTTATTTTACGAATAGATAGTAGAAAGATTCCAGATACCACTTGACGAAATGTACCGTTGGTATTTGCATGTTTTTTAGTAGCTTACGGTAACGAAACAACTTCATAGGGTTGGCTCGCATACTTTCGCTGCAATAAATACCAATAATTGAGATAAAGAATTTACGACGTGGCGTTTCTATTGTTTGCTTATAGAACTGATCATTGGACGTGGAATCGCCTATTGATAATTCTTTTATGAAGTTAGTAAACCAACAGTAGTGGGCGAGAGTTGCTTCAACTTTGAGATGAGCATTGCGAGACGATTTAGAGATTGTCATCGCATTTTCCCTATATTGAAAGCAGAAACATTGGCTGTTGGCAATTCCATTGTCTTTGGCTGCAAGTGCCGCTGTGATATCGTCTGAGCCCCATGCTAATGGCTGTTTGTAATAGCCTCCAGCTGCTTTCAGATAGTCTGTACGGTAACAGAAATCACCAAGAAACTGCCTATGCCGGTTGTCCCACCTGTTCCATATTAGTGATAATACTGATTCCCATTCAGGACGTGGCCCCTGCAGATTGATAATACTTCCTTTATCGTCGATGATTTGTGTCCGAGCATGGTAGACGTTAAGCGAAGGATATTTGTCAATCAATTTTTTATACTCTTCTAAACAGCATGGCAGTAGTAGGTCGTCATCGCCCATGCAAATCACATAGTCGCCTGCTGTATAAGACAAACAGGTGTTCCAGTTGTCTACTACATTTACAGCACCGCAATTCTTCTCATTACGATAGTAGTGTATGCGGGAGTCATATAGATATGGTTCTGCAATAGCTCGCAGATGCTCAGGCGAACAGTCGTCAACGATAATCAGTTCCCAGTCACCGAAGGTCTGGGCGATGACGCTTCTGATTGCCTCGTTCAAAAATTGTGACTTGTATGCCGGTATTGTGATAGAAAATTTCATAGATGCAGCGATTTAAGAAGTTGCTGTGTTACCTGGTTTTTAAGGATAAGTGTCTCGTTCAGGACAGAATATGCCACTGTGAGGATTGCTACAGAGCTAAGAGCAGCAAAGCCATTGTTCATGTTGTTATATACAATGATTGAGATGATAAGCAGTGGCGTATATGAGATGCAATAGACCGCTAGCCTTTTATATGGCAATATGTAATTGTATTTTTTATAGATGTCAATCATAGTGATGCTTAGGATTGTTACTTCGGCAATGACCCATACAATGGCTGAGCCAACAGCTCCTAAATCGGCAGTTAAGATGATGTTGAAAAACAAAGCTACTGACGCGCCGATGAATGAGTTTCGCAATACTGTGTTGTCTTGATGCATTGCCATGAGAATTTGAATTACAACGATTTGTTCTATGCCGATGATTAGAACAAGTGGCGTAATAATCCTTAATGGAAGGTAGGACCCCTCAAAACCATCGCCGACTATTAAGTTAAGCAACGCTGGCCCCGCTACCATGACAAAGATAATTGTTGGAAAAGTGAACAGGAGAATTGCATCGAACGAGATGTTTATCTTTTTCCAAAATTCCTCCTTTTTGCCTTCTGAAAGAAGGTTTGAAACACGGGGGAACAATATGTTTGTGAAGGATATAAGTACAGCCATAATGATGGTGTGCAGTTTGGTGGCTGTCGTGAAATAGCCCACCTCATCAGTATTGGTGACAAACCCGAGCCATACAGGATTAAGCGACTGGTAAACATTGGCAAGCAGTACGTAAACACCCATCAGCAGAAAAGTCTTGACAAAGGGCCGAATGTTAATAAATTGTAGGGAAAAATGTACATACTTTCTGCTATAGATGACATTGATGACGGCGTTAACAGCAAGCATGGCAACTATCAAGAAGTAGTAAATCTTATAGTCTGAAGAATCTTTGACTAAGAGGAATACGCATAGCACATAGCCACATTTTACTATAATGGAACGCTTGGTGATATATTTGAATTCCTCCATGCCCATGAAAAACCATTCTAACAAGAATAGATTGAACAGTAATTTTGCTACTCCTATATAGAGCATGTCTCTGAAAGGAAATAAGGTGGGGACGACATACATGGCTATCCATAATGCTGCTATGGCTATGAGGGTTGTAATAGCAGTTAAGGCAAACAGCGACATGAACGTCCTTGACAGTTTTTCCTTGTCGCTCCTGGCTGCAGCGATTTCCCTGACACCAACTGTGGTGATACCCATCATAGAAATGAGTACAAAATAATTGATAAGATTATCGATGAAATTGACGATACCAATATTAGAGACTCCCAGAATACGTGATACATAGGGATATACCAATAATGGAAAAAGGTATGTAGATACCGTAAGAATGCTACTGTATATGAAATTTTGCTTCAGACTCATATGTGTTATTTACAAGAACAGTAGTGATAATGCATATGCAAGCATGCTGGTCACGAATCGTATGGAAGAGATAACATTGTTGATAACTTTGCCCAACAATGTCGGGTAAAAGGCAAAGACGGATGCTGTCCATAAAATGATTGAAGCCACAGAGAAATAATCGTTCAGGCGATTGCCCAGAATTTTGCTGACACCTTTCAGGAAGAACAGACAACAGAAACCTACAGCTTGAACTTTGATGGCAATGGGTACATACTTGCAGTGCTTGGTTAGAAAATCTTGATAATAGATGCTGGCATAGTATAGCACAATATTCATCCAGATAAGAATGTTCACTTCTAAAGCCCATCCTGCTTGGTCGTTCTCTAGTCCTTTTTCCTTCAACTCACGGTATGCCATTAGTTTCGCGCCTCCTAATTCTTCTGGCACAAGATAGGATATGTCAAGATCTGTGAAATAGGCGACAAGGCCAATAGGTACAATGGCATAGAGTACGTGTTTTTGCCAGTGTGGAATTTCCTCTCTCAGCAAGAATAATATCAAACCGGTTGCTGCCGAGTAGTGGAACAGAATTCCTACTAGTATACACCCCAACGCATACATCTTGTGCTTTTCAACGTAGAAATATATGGCCCATAGGAACAGTCCAGAGGCTATAGCGGCACGAATCTGAACCATGTCGTGCATCATGTAGTAGTAGGAAATGTATATGGTAAGAGTCAAGAGGGGGATACTTGACATTCGCCACAATACAGACAAATGTAATGGTATTGAAATGATGGCATATGTCATGAATAGGGCTCCGACGCTTAGTGATAGCGACTTTAGCAGTGCAGAAATCCATAAAAAGGTTGGTTCTGTTAATATCTCTGTAATGAAATATTTACCATAGTACATGTCCTCGTATGCTTCGGTGTCGGGGGTAGAACCTACCTCGCGCAAACCTGCAATCAGAATCATCAATACTCCAAGAAAAATATATATTATCTTCTTGTCTCTTTCTTTGAACTTTTCTTCAAAGAAAGAGAGTGAGAGACATGTCACAAAGAGCAGCACTAATGCTATAACCATCTATTTTCTTGTAAATTAAGGATATTTGTCTGCTATTTCTTTTTTGTTAGCAGCCATCCTGACAGAACAAAGAACGAAAGAATCATCATGGCAATCGAGATAATCATTCGTTTGGGACCTGCTGGTTTCACGGGGACTGAAGCACTTTCTATAATAGTGAATGCTGGCGTTGCCTCCTGCAGCTTCGCTCTGGCAGTCTGCATCTGATTGTTGATTGCTGTGTAAATGTTGTACTTGGCTTGCATGTCATTTTCCAGTCTTTCGACTCGAGATTTATACACTTCCAAAACGGAGTTAGTATGGGCATCAGCACTAGAAGCGTATTTGTCAAGTGCCTTGTCGTATTCAGCCTTGCTCTCTTCACATAGTTTCTTATAGTATTCGTAGTCTATGCGGGTTTTATTGGTACGATAATCAATAATGAATTCTTGAAGTTTGCTGCAAGTGGCATCGGCAATTAAAGCGCATACTAAGGGATCTTGGTCAAGTACACGAATGGATACTATGTCGGTCTTTTTGTCATAACGACATCTTATCTTGCTTTTTACGGAGCTAAAAACCTCATCCTGTTGCTTGGTGAGACTAAATATTGATAACTTTTCTTTGCCGGAATAGCTGTCCTTGGGAGTCGGCTTTAGGAGTTCACCGACTTTCGACTTAATAACTAGCCACCATGGGGCTTTTTGGTGGTCGCGCAAATAGGTATAATAATTACAGGCAATTGCCCCATCTTTAGTTTTCACATTAACAGGCATCAACTCAGCAATAAACTTCTTGGATGCCACCACATCAGGATAAATTTCTGCATAGAGTGCATCCTGTGAAGCCATCTTGGCCAAAGAACTGCCCAAACCGAATGACGATGCTAACGAACTGAGTGAGCCCGACATGGCAGGTGTGTTAGCTTCAGGAGCAAGTGTTACAGTGCAACTATAGTAGCGTGGTATGCATATCATAAAAATGTAGGTGGCAATGAGCGTGACTGGAAGCACAATCATATATTTCCTGCGGTGAGGCCAAAGCGTCTTTACAATTTTTGTAAAGTCGATGGGCTTGATATCTTTCTTATCTTCCATATTTGTTACTTCTTCAACAGGTTAGCAATGGTGGCGAACATGGTACCGAGGGAGGCGGCGCTTGTGCCGATGCTCATCCATTCGGTGATACCAAG